>Ga0099810_1273340_pt1 | contig 9725 bp, 3 predicted proteins | sample DipCnscriptome_FD_81139 | JGI IMG/M metagenome (GOLD analysis project Ga0099810, IMG submission 81139) | Metatranscriptome of coral microbial communities from Puerto Morelos, Mexico - Diploria C A metatranscriptome (Eukaryote Community... | ecosystem: Host-associated > Invertebrates > Cnidaria >... | reverse complement strand
TGATATAACCAAATTACCTTGTTACCCCCACCGACGCAGCACCACAGTTTCTTTAGAAACTTTCACCCTTTAACCATCTGAAGAACTCACGGAGCAAGATGTGAGTATGGATCTCTTGAGAAAAACTGTTGCTCCTATCATGGCTCAGCAATTCAAGCATAAATGGAGGCTCGTAATGCAAAGAGAAAGATGTTGAAAACGGACAAGCAGTTTCTCATTGAAGCTTGCAGTGAGACATTCAGGCAAATTGAGATGATTGATGAAAATAATGGAGAGGAAAGTGCATCAGAGCAGGAGACAACAAATGGCAAAGAAAGTGAGGTCAGTACAACCCTGAGCTGTGATAAAGAATTTTTTGAATCCCAGGAGGTGACTAACTTGGAGGAAAACAATTCCAGCATCCCCATCAGTGTGACAGAATTATCAAAGGCAACTGAGAATGATGATGAAATGGAAACCAATTTTCCTGCAAAGTGTAGGGGTGATTCTTGCCCATGTTCAGATAGTCACAAGTTATGGCAACATTTGGTTGGTGTTTTGGCCAGTGATAAGAATCCTATCCCTTTCTATGGGGGTTTTCCTAATGGAGACATAATGTTGAAAGGAGATCTTTTCCAGGATCAGGAAGGGGATTTCTTTGATGATATAATTGCCCTAAATGTAGAGTTTATATCTGGTACCATCATGCCAATTGAAGACAACATCTTTTCTGAATGCCCCAGACTCTCCTTACTTTGCAAGATGGCATGCCACAGGATGGTTCCAATGCTGCTGATGAGCATTATACATGCGTTTGCTGAGCTGGAGAAGAAAGATAACATCAGATTTGAATACCTGCCAGCCAGCCCTGCCAAGGTTGTGGCCAGCTTGAGAGTCAGCCAGGTGACTTCAAGAGATGTGGTGGATGTAAAAGTGTTTACTACTGTGGAAGAAAGTGTCAAGCTCAAGATTGGAAAGCTGGACACAAACAAAAATGTCAGGCACCAGGCAAGGACAAGTAATGTACAGTAACAAAGTGTTCCACTGGAATTCCAAGCTGCACAGGACAAGAGAGATCGCTAACATAACTCAGAGAGTCAGTGTTGCTGTTAAGCTATTATGAACAGTTTGAGGCTTCAGCAGAGTTTTCTTACTAATAGTCCTAGTTGACTTTTTTTTGTATATCCCTTTTGCAAATATCATTTACTTTGGATAGTTTTACCTCATTTTATTATCTAGAATAATCATGCTTAATATTGGAGTAAATAAAACTCACCTTCAGAGTATTGGAAAGATGCTATTAAATTTTATAGCTGATCTTGGGATTTTGTTACTATTCAGAGGGTATATCAAGATGTTTTGTTCTTGCTATTTGACTCCTGAATTGGCGTAATTTTGTCACATGTATTCAAGGGTACCTTTTGTAAAAGAAAGAACAATATTTTTCCAAGTTGTTGTTTAGCAACAAAGACCTATGTTTTTGGGAATAGTTCAGCATCAGTGTCTGTTAGTTTTTGCAAACCCCTTGTATGCTCACTAGTGATTGCTGATGAACCTTTGTTTATATATCATGTAAGCCCCAAAATTTTTTTATTTGATAAGATGAAACTGCTTGTTCTTTTAAGCATTCACCAAAAATTGGATATGATTGAATCCTCAATTCTCTTCCCTTTTGAAGGTCTGCTTGAATTGTGACCAGCTCAGGGAGTCTGGGGTGGGAGATGCTGATACCCTCCACTCCGCTCTCTGTATTTGCTAGAGAAAATGGAAACAAAACATAATTCTTGTAAAATATTCTGAGACTTGATTGTCCAAAATTGTTTTTTTTTCCTCATTTCCCAACTTTTCTTGTTCTAATTAACAGTCCAATATCCATATTTGATCCAATATTTTAATGTCTTGTAATGGAAGTGGAAGGTACATGTACATTCCAGTTTCAATTTCAATTAGATTGCACTTCTTTAAGTTGGCTAGTTTTGTGTAACAGAAAACCTGTAAATATTATGGAAGAGAGAAGTTTGATATCTGCTTTTGTTGCTGAATACAGTAACATAGTACACATTTCTTCCAAATCAACTCTACTGAGTATGGCTTGAGAATTTTGCTATATTTTTTTGTTATATTTTAGGCTTGTATCCATATGATCACCTGGAAATCACTTAGATGGTTTTAAGAAGTTTGGAAATCAAACCAGATTGATTAATTTTTAGGTGACAGATATCATCAGCTATTGCGTTTCGATACACAGGTGTAAAAAGGTAGTACATGTGTTACAATGGTATATGCCACAGTTGTAACACATACTAGTCACAACTCTCACAGGTGTTCTAGGTTACATTTTCAACTGAGAACAATGCAGTCCTTGATCTAGTTTGATTCGCATCCAAGAGGATGACAACAAAAGATATTTGGAGAGATAAGTTGTACATGTGGCATTTTAGCAATTACTGGCAATAAAGTGTACAGATATCAAGTTCAACAATAACTCAAGGTACTCTAAAAACAAATGCGTTATGTATGGTAACGTTATCTTTAGTAAATTGAGAGATTTGATGTTAAAGTTGTTATGATAATATTATGATGAGTAGAGACTTTTGAAAACTATGCCAGAGTTGGAAGTGAATAATGGTGGTGTTATATTTTTCCAGGCAGCTGGAGTTGATCCCATTCCATCTAATCTTCATTGTACAAATTTCTTTCTGAAGCATTTTATTCTGCCTTGGATACAATCTTGTTACAACATTTATCTCTTATCAGTTCAAGTACAGTACAGTGGAACCTTATTATTCTAACCAACAGTGGAGTACAATACCCTGATTGTATCATGACTAGCACAGCTTTTCTTTGAATCAAAATTGAGTGGTGGCAAAGATGGAACATATTTTATAACATGGGGTTCTGCTGTGTAACTAAGATTGTGCATTATTAACTGAAATTGTTTCACCTCCATCCTCTGGCATTGTAATTTAAATGATTTGTATCAAAGTTATTAAGTTCATCAGTTATATTTCATATAAAGTTGCTGCTTGAAAGTTCATGCTGTTAATAAAATGGGAAAAGTTGAAGTCCATTATAGTTTTGTAGACTTGTAGAAGGCAAAGAAGGGTATGAATTCCCTTCCTTGGGTGAGAAGCATGGCTGAATTGGGGTTGCTCTGGTCTTAAATCCTGACCCTGTTTACAGCAAAAGCCATTTATTCCTTTACCCAAAATACATGTTTATCCTGAGTTTTTGTTACAAAGCCTCCCAGTGAGAATGTGAACTTAACTAATGATAATAACAAGTTATTGCATGTAACACTGCTGTCAGTGAAAGCAACAAAAAGCAGATGGTTACCGATGCACTTTTGTGGTACCAGCCTCAACTCAAGTTCAATGCAGTTTTCACCTGCAGTCAGTGTGTAATGAAAAGACACAGTCAAGATGGCTGACAAGGGAAAATGCCTTTTGCTTTGTCACGTGATATATCAACACATCATGACTAGCTAGGGAGGGGAGAGTCAACTCGATACATGCCATGTATGTCACAAGTGGACTTTTACAAACAGAAAAAAATGAGAATATGGCACTTTCTGCCTCAAACCTTGAAAGTGTACTTCTTGAACAGTCAAATAGTTTGAAAATTTTAAAAATGTAAAAATGTCTTGAACAGTTAAATAGTTAAATTACCAAGTTTGGAAGTCTGGAAATGTGAAAATTTGAAAGTATGGAAATATGCCTTGAATAGTTTGGAAGTCTGGGGAAAATTCGTAAAAGTGACGTATGTTGGGTACCCTCCGCACGCTATGCGGATCTAGTTTATGAAATTTTCACCCGCGCGAGGTCCCGCTCGTCACCCGCCCGAGAGCCTGAAGCTGGCACGAGGCCCACCGAAGAGAAAAACATGGCGGCTTCTTCCACAAAGAAGGAAAAGAAATCCGATTTTTGTCCAGACACTCTAACAAAATCCAAGCATGGCATAGCGTGTGTGGCTAATATTGATGTAAGAGGAAATGTATCCATCTATGCGATCTTCAAAAGAGCCCTGAAGAATTCCAAACCTGTGTTTGATTTCGCCACAATTTTGGGTTATGTTGGTGGCGAGTTTCGAGATGGCTTTTGTCAAGGAAACTTGAAAGAAGGGGAATCTGTTCGTTTCTTAGAATCGTACATCTCTACTTTAAAAAGTAAAAGAATAGGGATGGTTTTTGTACCGGTGGAACAAGTCGCTGCTCTCTTTCTTCTACCGCTACACAGGAAGTCCGTCAAAAAAGGTTTCGGTTTTCCTGACACTGACACTGCGAATGCCTTTGAGTACTTTAAGCAAGTTGCGCATTATAGCCGCTGTTCCGCTCCTGAGGAGTTCTTCCGTGCTAGGCTAAGGAGTCTCTCCGGTCGCGACATAACAAAAGCTCGAGATGGAATCACGGGTGATTTGAAACTGTGGTCAATTGATGTTATTGAGCTGGAGTTTCACAAGTGCCCGCTTCCCCCTGACCCTCCTAATTATCCGTCTTGCTTGGGCAATGAAGAGTTGTCAGGCTTGCTACAGCAGGCTAGCTGGGCGATCCAAGCTTATGAAGAGGCAGAGACTTGGAAGAAAACTGCGGCCGGAAAATTGACAAGTCCAGACAACTATGAAAGATTCAGCGGAATGGCTAAACAGCAAGCTTTGTGGTACATCTGGAAAGGAGATTTAGAGAAAGCTGCAGTTATGGTTCATTCCTGGCGTAGGCTTGAAGAGGACTGGAAGCTGGGGAAAACACTCGACACGAAAAATCCTGCCATTGACGTGGTATTAAATATCACACACACTGACCTTTCAGCTGAATGTTTATATGATGGTTACAGGAAGCCTGATGCCAGAATGATTCGTGACACAAAATGTGGCATTTGTTTGAGTGCTGATGTTTATTTGTATGATCAAGACAACCACTGGTTTAGGCCAAATAATGTGAGGACATGTGTTGACTACGATGGTAATGCTGAATTTGGTTCTGAGAAAGTACGCAGCAATATGGCAAAATTACTTTTTGCTATTTTCAAGTTTGGCAGCAACCATGACTTTGAAACATCAGCCATGCATTGTTTCAAAGAAGCCCTTCATACATTTTTGGAGCATTCATTTGCTAACTTGTATTGGAGAATCAAGCCGTCAAAAGGCATGAAGGAAGCTGTGGAAGCTGAGGCCCTTCCAGGTTTCGTTAAAGCATTATGTAATAAAGCACAAGCAGAACTAGTTCTCTCCACTTTTTCAGATTCCTGTGCAATAATCTTTAAGGTAGCTATCATGAAGCACTGTGCAAGTAAGCTTGGAGAAGAGCAAATGAAGGGATTGTGTGATTTGTTTCGTTCAAGGCTTGACCTACTTGTTAGCGATGTGGATAAACTGAAAGAAGATGAAGAAACAAGTGAGAATTCAGCAGGTGCCGAAAGTGCTAAAACAGTTGGAATAGATCTTTTGTCAAAGACTTTGATTCCTTCTTTTGCCACCGAGTTCCAGGGCAAATGGGCTCTACTCCCTGAATCCAAGAGAAAAAAAATTTTGACAACAGATTCAAAGGCTCTAGTCAAGACCTGCAAGGGAACCTTTGCAAAGATGAGCAAGTTATATAGCCGTCAAAAGAACCGCCTTTTAAACCAAGATGCCGAAGATACACCAGAGCAAGATGATCCCTCCCCAGAGGACAACTGCACTGACAAGAAATATACAAAGGATACTGAAAACCAACCTGAGCCTTCCTCTGAACCTAAAGAAAGTGGGGAAAATGATGTTGACGTTCCTGACGTTTGCCCTAAAGATTCTTGTCCTTGTAAAGATCCCAAGAAGTTTTATGCGCACTTTATTGATATTTTGGCTAGTGACAAGAACCCAGTGCCTTTCTTTAAGTGTGCTCCCACTGGTGATGTTATCATGAATGAAGAAATGTGTTTGGACAAGGATGGCAAAAATGTTGGACGCATGGTTGCTTTTGATTTTGACCATGTAAATGCCACAATGAATTCAATTGAGAAAGAAGCATTTTCATCGTGCTCACGACTTGCCTTTATGTGCAAAAGGGTCTGCCACAATATCTATCCCATAATTATAATGAGCATGTGCCAAGCATTTGTTGAGCTTCAAAAGAAGGACAGTTCAAAGGTGGAACTTCATACTTGCCCAGCATGTGGAAAGAAGGAGGCTAAAGCAGGAGAATTCAAGAGATGCAGTGGATGCAAAAGTGTTTACTACTGTGGCAGGAAGTGTCAGATACAAGATTGGAAGGCTGGACACAAGCAAAAATGTGATAAATCTTCAACACAAGCGTAGTAACTCTAAAAACTACCAATAATTGGTAATTTTTATTACAGGGTGCAATAGTTAACAAGTGGGTAATATCTTTATATTATAGTTCATTGTAGTGCCTTTAACTTCAGTACAGGGTATATTCATGACTTACAGTTAGCTCTAGACCTGCTCATTTTACTGGCATTATCTTTCTTAGGCCCTCATTGCACCAAGACCTTACGTTATGTCACGATAACTGGGAAATATATATAGGAGGAAGATGGTAAACCCTACAAGACATTCCCTTTGCAGATGAGAAGGAATCTCTTCCTGCAGATTTTTCTACATGAGAAACTGCAGGTTATAACATGTGAAATAATGCAGGATGCTTCCTCCAATTTCATAGTGCTAGATCTGCACTGAGATCAAAACAACTGCATCACTTGATACATTTGGGTTCTATCTTGCGCATATTGTAATATTGTTGTAAGTTTTAAACCAGTCACAAATGGTTGCAGACTAGTTGATTTTCTGACTGTTGTGTAAAACCAGCATGTGATAGAGTGAGTCGACAAGCTGGATCACTAGGCATTATTTTTGCATTTTTGAATAAGATGCTTAACCTGACATCGCTTCAGCTTTGTTCTCCAAGGTTGCATGTTTCGGTGTATCCTAAAAATAGAAGTTATTCGCGAAATCACTATTGTGAAACTTCTGTAATGAATGCTAGTGAATATGGGGTAAAACAGATACATTTAGATAGGGTACATGGCTTTCTTGTAGGCAAGACAATTTCCACTGCCTCTCTCCAATCTGGAGAATGAGTGGATGCAGGTAAATCATTAAACAACCTGCCATAATCCTTGAGGGATAACAAGATATGGACTAGCATCCCACCCAAGGTAGTAGCAATATTCATATCCACATGATGTTGCAGTACATGTAGGCTGAGGTACTGTGGCCTCTAGTCCTTTAATAAGAGTGTAGACTTCACCTTTTGACTTCATTACAACTGACAGTGGAATACGATTTTCAAACCTCCAAGGTGAATAAAAATTTGTTGAAAATTGGGTAGTTCAAGAAATCGGGGGTTGAATTACAGTGTCCAACTGAGGGGAGGGAATGATTTTTGGTTTGAGTTATTCAGAGGTTTGAAAACTCACTGCCTCAAAAAATTGGAATTCCACTGTGGTTAAAAAGGAACTAGTACAGTTGTCAAAAATGTACAAAATGATACATTGATATGGAAAAATATGAAATTTTCCCCTGCGTATTTACTGTTAGATTCTTGTTTTATGATGTAGCACTTTAAACAAGTAGGTTATCAGATTCAGGGTTTTAATTAAGGACCAGGTACCGGGCAAATTTACCAGCTGTGAGGACTATTTTGTTTGGCTAGCAGAAAAGAAAGTTATAATACTTTTGCTTACCTGTGAAAACCAGTTGCCTTCCTGTTGAAAATGTTATTGAAACCTCTGCAAGTTGACCACAATCAGGAGGTATTTGTGTGTTTTTTTTTTTACAGAAATGATACCATTGAAGAAGTTGTTGTCAGTGTGAAAAGAATATTCTGACCATTTTGAGATGGTCTTTGTACTAAGTTTACTAACCATTTTCCTTTGATTCATACCGAGAGGATATTGTTAGTTTCAAGAAGTTGTTCCTGAGTCGATCAAATTCATCTTATTTGTGACCACTGATTGAAAATTACAGTTGTAGCTTTAGAAAGGTAAAGAGCATTTTGAATTCGGTTACTCTTTCTGACTAAGGAATTAAATTTATTGTGTGACTGGTGTAGAAAGTGAAAGGGATGTGGAAAATGAATGATAAGGAAGCATGTGGTTATTTGGAATTGGTAGAGTTTTGATAGTGCTTTATATTTTGTTTCATTTTCATCTTTCCTTTCTGCACCTTGGCCTATAATTTCTACTTAATTTTACATTTGACTAAAATTGCCAAGTAAAATACTTAGCTATAATAAGAAATCAAAATGAAAGAAGTTCATCCATTTTTTGACCTAGATGTGATTTCTTTTGTTTTATTTGCTCAAGACTCTGAGCCAAGTGACATTTTGGTATATTGGTACATATTATATTTGCACAAAATTTTAATCTCATTTAAAAGCTTTTAAAATTGTAAACAATATTTAGTGCCATCTTTAGCTCAATATTTGCCTCAATATTACAGGTATGTCTCAAAATTGCCCTCAGTGAGACTAGACACCAACTGTGATCAGTGCAACAATACATATGGAGTGGTTCATTGACATGGCCAGTAGCCATGCAAAGTTATCAGAAAAAAGGAAATTGTTTACCTGAGAGTTCAAAAGAGTTCCCCCCACAGGATTACTTTGGGACACCAATATGGGTTGCTGTGTCATCACATGAAACACTCCATTGGTTGAAGAAAGGTGTTTGATACAGCTACTATTTTGCAGTCATTGTTGGATTATTTTGTGTTTTCAGAAGTTAGTAGGACTTAATGCATTATCAATAAATTTTAAACTTGTACTTCCCAGAGTCTGTTTTTTAAGAGCTTCACCTTTGTAGTAGCCAATTTTAATGAATGGAAGTTCTTAGTCCTGCATGGGTCAATATTTTCATGAAAAAAAGGCCAAGACAAAATTAAGTTTCTTAGACTTTATCCCAAATGCATAGCATCCTCAAAGCTTTTGGGGGTAGTAAGAATTTTACTTATTTGAAATGGCCATGACTTTGTGGTGATGGTGGTGGTTTATAGCCTGCGAACACAGACATAGTTCGCAGGCTAGGTGGATTAAGGCAGGAGAACATGTCATTGAGAGTTCAAGAATGTTATCACAGATTATTTGGGCCTAGATCCTGTTTCATTGTTGAACACCAACTCCAGTTGGAACTGCATAGATGATTGTACCTTGTGACAATTTTTCATCATTTTTTCATGTGTCTGTTCCTCATGGATTTTGTAATAACATTGTCAAAGTGACTGTGGGATCTGCAGACTACTTAACATTGTTATGACAAAGTTCATTGTCAGTAACAGGACAGATGCCTGAAAAACTGACATCAATTTGTTTTTTTCAATTAAGTATCACAAATAATATTATAAATTCATGTCTGTCAGCTTATTGACCATGAAAAGTAGCCAATGGGTGTGTAAGAATTTCTGCAGTCATTGTAAAAAGTTATTTTGCATATCTTATTTTGTTGTATAAACCTTAGTTTAGTTCGTATAGTGTGATCGTCCGGGTGAAGGTAGTTCTGAAAAGAACTGTTATACTCTAATCACCCTGAAACGATTATAAAATATTTTGTAACTAATCTTAATAAACACGAACACAGCATCAGGGGCGGGTATCTCGTTTATTGATGCAGCGAGTGTTTACATCATCACCATAAAGGAATTACAGCAGTGAATAAACCATAAAGCAAAGTTGAAAGAGATGCCTTCGAGTGGCTCTTGCATAACTTACAAAATCTTAAATAGCCTAATACCCCCTAGGGATTCATCATACCTGCAAG
>Ga0099810_1064232_pt1 | contig 9754 bp, 5 predicted proteins | sample DipCnscriptome_FD_81139 | JGI IMG/M metagenome (GOLD analysis project Ga0099810, IMG submission 81139) | Metatranscriptome of coral microbial communities from Puerto Morelos, Mexico - Diploria C A metatranscriptome (Eukaryote Community... | ecosystem: Host-associated > Invertebrates > Cnidaria >... | reverse complement strand
GGCCAGGTCATTCCTTCCTACTCAAAGAGTCAAGGCAAAAATTTGTTCCAATGTGACTTTTCTTTTTCGTGACATATGACTGATATGCTGATATGCACAGCAAAATAACAATAAAAAGGGCTACAAAATGGCGATATAAATTACAGTTGTAATCTTTGTTTATCAAGATTACCTGGGTTAGGTTAATTTTATCATCATGTTATTGCTCGAAGCAAGTTTAAAAAATCAGAAAACAGGATTCGAATGTGTTATCAGCTGTCGCTACCCAACACGAAAGTAATGCCTGATATAAAAAAGTTTACATAATCAGGTTGCAACTTCACATAGCACCGCTAAGAGATGCTCAAGAGTGGATGTGTTTTTTTACACTGACGAATTTCAATTTTAAATCTGCAGTATGACTTAGATTACTCAAACCAAGAGAACATATAAAAAATAAAGAACAAATAGAGCACTTAAGCCTAACCTTTCGCATTTGAAATCTCGACCTTAATATGGTTATTTTCAGTACCTTTAAGATTGATGAGCTTTTACAAGCTTGAGCTTGGGTCACTGATAACTTCATTAAACTAATAAAATGTCATGAAATACAATGAAAAATTCAACGAATTTTTCCAGCCAGTTGACTGCTTTTTTTGCCATGTTATTCAGTTGGTAGACCGGCGCTTTGACTGATTGGCTGTTTCAGCTTATTTTTTACTGATTCTATAGCTTTTCTTCCCAACACCTTTAGACGTCTTCAGTTATTTTCTTTTGTTTTTCTCAGGCGGTGTTCCGCGAGCTGTCAATGAAAAAGGCGAGGAAAACGGGTAATAAGAAAGATAACAAGATGGTAATTGCATGCTCCGGAGCGTATTAGATCAGGGATCCTCACTTACCTGTAAGCGCGCCTGCAGGCAATTCAATGGATTTCTATTCTGCGATCGTATCGCACCAGGATTCGACATGAAGCCCGTTTTATTTCGTGAAAAAAAATTACGGCCCTCTCCTTTTATGGTTTCTAGATTCTCAGTATTCAAACCTATTTCGCTTGTGTCTTACTTAGTAAAATCATTAAAAAGTATATATGCTGTATATCCTTGTGTTACGTTTGTCCAAGACATCAATTAAAATATGAAATTTGAAATAAGTGTTAAGCGCTCCGGCACTTACCGAACGTTTCGTTTGAACATGAAGATCGTCAAAACACCGTTTATTTGGACTTTCCTCGACTGTAAACTTCTGTTGTTGCTTTGTTGTATCGCAGGTTTGAATAATTTGAAGTCTGTGGAACAAGTGGTTTTGTGATGATCTCCACTGAACACGTGACCCCAGCGTGCGTACTCGCACTCGCAGGATCCCATCAAAACCACACGTCCAACAGAACAAATATTTTGAATACACTATCACCGGCGAAATCGTACGACCCCCGCAAATGAGAAACAATGCAGTCAAACCTTGCCTGTCACAATAATGGTACTTAAATGCTTCTTCGTTTGCGGCTAAACACAACGTTTGTTGCAAAAAATATTTTGTTTGCTGAAATTGTTCAGGAACGTTTTGCTTACCGGTTCGCGCGTCAAGGTGACAATTTTAGGAAAAAATAGTACCTCCTCTTTTGCGAGAACCCTTGTCCTCTCACCAATTTTCGATAATATTGGTTTGCCTTTCCTATTACTAGCCTGATGCTGCGGTCCTGCTTTCAGTGAAGGCTTATTATGAACCTTTATCAAAGTGTGATACGCGCGTTATTGTCAAATTTTAGGAAGATAATGTATTCCAATCTGATCTAATACAGCTGCTTAAATAATAATATGCACGTTTGTCTGTTGACAGTTATTCTTGTTTGGCTTTGATTTTTCTTTGTTGTGTTCAAGTATCAATATATTAATATCCTTTACCGAGGCTGATAAAACTTTGAAAATGTTTTGCAATGATTAAAAGAAAATAAAAATTCAATAAAACTACGAATTCACCTGGAAGTGAATAAAGCGGAATGAAAGTTGAAAACTTGCTTGATATATGTCCAAGGCCTGAACTCCACCTTAATGCAAATATCTTGACTAAATGGTTCGGCTTTCTTTCAGTGTGATGAAAGTGATACGAGGCTGGCAAACAAGCTTTTTAAGAAACGTTTGTCGTAAAAGCTTGTTTAGATAGTCAGTTAGAGTGGGATCCTCTCTGGATCCATCTAAAGGGTGATCAAATTCTCCTAAAATTATTTCGGATGATCGAAGAGACGGGCGAAAATAAGTATAATAACGAAAACATACCGTTACACGCTCTGACAGAACGTACGTAGGGTTAGAAATAAAGAGTAATAAGTGCCGAGATGCCATATTTTGGATAACATAACAAAAAAAAACATAACCAGCAGAGGATGAATGCTTAGACCCTTAATCTCTGATAATCTCTTATTGCCTAAGGTAATCCTTCTCAAGTTATATTAAGGGTAAGGTATCCAGTCCTCCCGCGGTTAATGTTACCAACTCCTCCAACATGTCTACGCAATGCGCGTTGATAATGTGTTTTAAGCCGTTCGGCTTGTCCACGTGTGTAAATTTCATTTATGGAATTGGGTACTGGGATTGGTTCCTGGAATTTCTCAGGGATTAACTTTGGAGTAAGGCCTCCCTAACCGTTCATGCTCTCTTGTTCTAACAAAAAAGTCGAATCAAGTCTGTAATGCAAAATTTAACAAAAGCAATCTTCCCAGCAAGCAATTTTAACATTAGGAACCTCAAAGTAGTTAGCGCTCATGATAATGACAAGAACGTAAACAAACTGAAAAGATACTGAGTGGTAATTTTGCTAACGCCAGGGTTCCACACTGCCATTGCTGCGTTTATTCGTTGCGGATCATCACCAGACCGCCAGTCCTGGACAAATTTATGGCAATTTTCTACTACTGTTCAAAAAGCACTTTGTCCGGCGGCAGGGAATGTGAGACCAAATATTGCCATCGATCAAATATAGTCGTCTGCACAAAGATCCTCAACAGGTCAAATTAAGAAAACGTTGGAGATGGAATTGAAACTGCTGCTCAAGCCTAGTCGTAGTCTCAGGGGTAACGAAAAATTTGTTTGCAGGTGATCTCGTTCACGATACTATTCCTGCTCTGTGTTATCAAGTTCAAAGGAAAGGAACTTGAAAAGCAATTGACAATAAAATATAATGAAAGTGGAACCAAGAGACTGAAAATATAGCTCAGACAACAGAAAAGAAAGAACCGCATAATTTTTAACTCACCAGCCGTGGTCGTTGTTGTACTTACTGATATTGGTCGGTTCTGTTTAAGGTGTAAATCACCCAACCTGTTCTGCTCTGAGGTCAAGAATGAATTATATAATATATGTTCAACCATGATATCCCTGATTTTATACGTGAATCATGTTCTACACTGTTATAATAAAACTATTTTAATTAGTAAGATTGTTTGATAAGTCATAATATGACATGAGAGACAATCAACGGCGCGATCACAAAGTCCGTTGGCGATCAACGGTTAGAGCCTTACTGACGATAACGGCGAGGATAAGACATGCCGACTTTTATTAACCATAAACGTGGAAGCCGGCAAATATTATGCTTCTATATGAATAACAATCAAAGCGTAGGCTGATCAAGACATTCTTGTCTCCGCATGACAACCAGGTCTGCTGCCGAGGAAATGTTTGAATACAGTCTTAGATATTAAACACGTGATAATTTTGCATAAAATAAATCGTTAAGCTCAATCAGCTGAATTCAATCTGGATATAAACCAAAAACTGAATTTAGCGTAAATAATTTCCTTTTGTGCGAATGTTCATCATCGCTTTCTCTATGTTGGTCAATTGTGCTCTTAAAAATGTGATGTGCCGTGCTTTATTTTACCAGAAATAAGCTCGCGGATTATTAAGAATTTTCGATTCTATAAACATCCTTAACATGGAACCGGTAATTACTATAAAATCTGACCGAAGTTACATATCAAAAACGCCGCAATCCCTTCTAACCGGCATAAGAACTGTGGCCTAGCTAAGCAACGACACCCCTACCTTAAATTTTTACAACCCCCGCGGCGGACGGAACTTCTTGACATGAAAATCCAAATGCAAGCAGTACCCAATGTGAGAAGTCACTGCCGAGAAAATCAACATGGGAACTACAATAGTCCGCCTCGATAAAACTGACTATGTGGACAAAATGGCAGGCGTGAATAATATTGTTCACATGAACATCCAAGAACCAAAGTTAACTTTAATTTGTGACTTCTCAAAACAAAAAGCATCACGTTGTTTGTAAATTTCTCAAAAAAATCCCTATTGATAACGATCATCTTAGACCAAACTAACTAAATCAAATAAATACCTGAAGAAAATCAACGGTCTGATTGGTCGCTTGGAGTTCAAAGTAAAAAAACCTGATCGCCGCTTCCCCACTGAAGTTATGATCCTGAATTTCACTATCGAGTATGCCGTTCCCTGAAGGAACCAACCAACCTGTTTATTTTCATTTCAACAGTTTTGGCATTAGATGGTTGTTGAAGTGAAGGTTCGCTGGTGATGACAAAAAATATGCTAATTTCCGTGGAAAGCCGTCTCCCTGTGACAAAGACGGCATATATTTCGAAGCCATAAAGAGATCCCTAATGGATCGCCAATTTGGGGAAACTGGGTATTCGTGCCATTTGTCTGTACGCAGTGTCTTAGTAATGCCGCTCTGGTCAGTCCACAAATCACGTCTAATTTTGTCTAATTTTTGTCTAATTTTTTTGTATACACACGAGATCGTGTTGTCTCAACAAAGTGCACTTGAGTCGATTAAAACTCAGACATTTGGGCGTTTGCCGCGGTTGAGTAGGTGTGTTTCGCGTATTATTATTGTCTACGTCTCAAACATGCATCTTAATATATCAAAAGTCAAAGTAAATATGAACTCAGAATATAGCTTTGAGCTGAGTCATAATGCACGCCTGTAAAATGCTTCTGTCTACCCTGGAAACTTTGAGTCTCTGGCCATACGTTCACAAATAATAGAATCATCGATTTTCACTTAAATTATTACCAAAATTGTTTAACCAACAGGCCACGAGTTTGTTTTAAGCTCTTTACAACATCACGGAGTAACTGCTAACTGTCTTCAGTTTGACTACTAAAACACTAAATAAACCGTAAGTAAAGTAAAGAAAAATATCCGAGTTCGACCGGTGTATTAATTTAGATACCAAGTAAGTACACGCTGTGATATCACGCGCGAGTAGTACACGAAGTAGAGTAGTACACGCGACACGCATCATAATAATAAATCGAGTGCGCGAATATTCTTTCTCGAAAGCTTGAAAACCTTTTCGGGCGCGCAAAATAAGATGTGTACGCTCTTGAAACTTCTTGCATGAGGGAACCTCTGCTCATATTACGAGTATTTGAATAAAATAGGTCTGTAATCATAAGGTTTAGGATTCTGCTACAGATTTCCGGACAGTTTTTGGGTCCGAAAACTTTACGGGACGTTCGAGATGAGTCAGGAAATCATTGCCCGCCTCGAACAATCGGGGGTTTTTCCCAACACAAGGAGCGAGCGACGGACCGCACAGCGCGCATACAGCAAGAAAAAGAGTCCACTAAATTGCTGTCAGCAGACAAAAACTAAACTAGAAAAACAAATAAGCTCATTGTGACCTCGTAGTTATCAAAAAAAAACTTCAAAGAAAGCAAGGCACTGCTACTTTAAACCTTGCTGTCGGTGTCAGGGTAGATTAAGATACATTCCAAACCTAAATTTACTGGTATTATTATTGCTGTCGGAAAATACTGGACCTTTTCACGCTTGTATTAGTGACAATGCAATCTAATAGGTATACGAGGTAATTTCGGGCCGAAACTACAAAATGAACTCGAATTATATGACATACATGTTGGATTATGATGTAAAACAATGATAACCGGGCCATGAAAAGTGCTATTTCGTTACTATATGAGTTTTTTGATAATGTAATTTCCTGGCAGCGATTATTATAAGTACAGTGGTCAAGAAATGTTTTAATCTAGCGCCATTCCCGAAATAGCCTATAATGTCGATCCCACTCGGTTCCTCAATCATTTCCATTTGTCGTTGAGCTGGCTGATCAAAATATGAAATGTTAAGCTAATGATTTGTCGACCCTTGTCTTAGGAAAGGCCGCCCAGACTGTCGATTTGCCTTTTCTACAGGTAACTATAGTCTCGCATCCTCATCAGGCGTCGGAACCGTCTGATATTCAGTCTTTCAGATGTTATATTTTACTGTTCTACGCAAAACCAAGAGCAAATTAATGATTTAAATTTGCATTGCAGCACCACTCCACAGAAATCTTAAACAAAATGGCTAGAAGGCAATTGGCAAGCACACGATCTCAAAATGTGTTCAGCGAATTTTATAGCACTTGATGCGACTAAAATGCAACACTATTGGAACTTTAAAATTATTAGCTTATTAACTTACAGCTATCAGATGCTTCAAACAACTCTCAAGGAGTACTAAAAACTTCAAGAGAGGACGGTGTTTCGACGTACAACACTCTTATTTTTACTATTCTTTTCTTAGAAGCCAGAAAACACAGGTAACAGCTAAGGGTAACTAACGCACCATTGACTCAGCGGGAGTGAAAATCTGCTGTACGAGTAAACTAGGAGTGAGGCGCGACAGGCTTCAAAAATCTGGATGTCATTAAAGCTACAATCTCTCGCTCCTTTGCATCAAACATCCCTATTACTTCTTAAAATGTCATTAAGCCAATATAAATAGATCGTATTTACAGGAAAAAGCAAAATGTGTTTTTGATTATCTAACTCCTTGAAAACTATTCAAATCACTATGGAGCTAAAAGCATTTCGTTCATATTTTGGTTGATTTAAACGATAGGAAAAGGTTGTTCGTGACTTCGCTGAGATGTGATGGTAACAAGAGTAATTGCACAGCAAAGAAAATAAACAACAATTATGATTTGGTTTGACAGAAAAAACCTTTTACCGATTGGACTGGACTACGGAACTACTCCGACGCGCTTCCATGTTCGACAGTCGATTTAATTCGCGTTTCCGAAGGATTTTTCCTCAGTGGTAGGCGACAAGACAGTAAAAATACGTAACTAGGCATGCGATATAACGCTTTTGTGTGTGAATTCAATTTCGATTGTCGCCCAAAAGATTTACAAAAAAATAAGGAACGAATTTCGACTCAGACAATCAGATAATAAATCTCGGATACTAAGATCCTCGAGACTCTGGAATTTCGTTAGCGTGTTACTCATTCCGGTAACCGTGCGTACTGTATGACATTGTACCTTGTCAGTAAGTGCATTGATACTAAACAAATAGGACATAAAAGCAAAACTAATGTATTAGCATCTATTATAAATAAAGACATTTGAAATGCAAACAGTGTGGCACGAAACTGGTTTGCCGTGTTGGCTGCTTTCAACGACCGGAGATGCTGTCTTTGTTTTGCCATCGGTAAAAAGTACCATATCTACATTAAGAAAACACAATTTATCAGCAGATGAGTTGATAATATATTTGCAAAACTGCCTGGAGTTAGACATTTAATGCGAACCTTTTTAGACTGAGGGGATATTCTATATCTATCGCGTCACTGCTTTCGACTACATTTGCATGAAGCGTTTTACTGTCAGTCTGATTAGAGTAACATTTTTCCCATGTCAGTCACGTCCTCTCCCATGAACACGTTTCCTCAAAAAATTAACGTTATTAGCTCCAGTGAAGAACAATATATCGGGAAAAAGTATCTCATTAATGTAACCAAGCGTGTTCAGTATATAATTGAGTTAACTGTTGGACGTATTCCAACAGACAAAGTTCTCTAGTGTACTAGTCCATTCCAATCTTTACTCTGTTAAACGGAAATGAGAAAAACATCGTTCAGATAATTGCTTCCAATATCCAAGAGATAAGAAACAGCTTAGTCATCTTACAAAGAAGCACGCAAACCTCCCGTTATTTTCACTTCAACATGTGCAAACCAAATTAGAGGTGATTTACTGTTGCATATGAACTATAAATAAACTGCCTAGTCAATGGCTTAAACAGAGTGCTAATAATGACTGAAAGGCCTAGTCTGATCAGTTTTCTCTGGACTTCCATTCATTAATTTCCGAACTTAACACCCAAATTATGCGGATTATCTTAAACTGTCTCAGTAAAACGAACTGGACCAAGCAAGTTCAGTGGACTTGACAAATTGACCGTGCCGGATTTACACGCGCCATGACGCCCTCCATTCCGAAGTTGTTGCGTAACATGTTCTCTTTTCACTTCGTCTGACGAGGTTTTTACCAGAAATACTACAGCAAAGCCGGTGTTAAACTGACAAGATTTCTTCATTTTTTTTTAAATCGCATCACTTGTCCTTGCTTCATGTAACTGCTAGTGAAGTTGTGTAGCTTTTCACAGTTACATTTCCTGTTGCTTACCTTTTTGGGTACACCAATTTTAGTACATTTTAATTTTGTTTTTGTTTACACTGCTCGTATCGTTTGTTTTCTGCTGTGTATTTTAATATCGGCGGTGTAGCTGGCTAAATCAGTAATGTATTATTTATCGCTCTTACAACCACCCACAGATCACGTTACTAATTTTAAATTAATGTTTGAAGCCAACTTCAGCGCTAAACTGTTTGTTTTTCCAATCTAGATTAAAGGCTAAATTAATTAGCATACCCGTAGATATCTATAAACTCAAAGGGTGCGAAGTCAACTGTTTACGAATAAATCCAACGAGAAATCAATATTTTCTTGTTATCTCGGAATTGTCTAAACGCTGTAGGTAGATCAAGAACATTTGTTTTTTCTTTTTTTTTTCGCGTTTACCACCCACAGTAATGGGCACATGTTATTAAATAGATAATATACACTCTTACTTCATTGAGCTTCCTCAGTTGCGACTTTTCAGGATCAATAGATTTAAGGGAGAATCCAACATGTTTTACTCACGCGGGGAATGAAATCTGTCCACTAAAACAATTCCACTGATGAAAACTAACCAAACTCTCCTGAACTGTGTGCAGGCGTTCTTGTCGTGCAAGTAGAGAGAATGTGTTTAAATATCGAAACAATTGCGAAAATTCTCTTTGGTGATTATGTACTGTTTGTTATTCTCATGACTTGCCTGTTGGGACAGGTCTTATTGAACTGAAGCATCGTCGCAAGGAAGCAACCAAATTAATTAGAGCTCAATCGGTAAAGAGCCAAACGCAGTTTCCAACAACACATAGAATTAGCTAGTACATATTGATTTCACAGCGAAGCGACGGAGCAGAGTTTCACAGCCGTCAGAGCGAGGACACAGCTTGATATCTCTAGCTCTCTCTCTGTCTCTCCAATCTTTGACTAATTTCACTGTCAGTCTCAAGAGTCATGTTGATTTGTCGAATCCACTCACAGCAAATCCGTGTTGTGAAGGCGAAATCCGAAATCAATCACTGCGAACCGTTTTGAATATTATTTTCGGATTCAAAGTAAGTTAACTTCTTCGGCTCACTTCGTCTCTTAGCAAATTACACAAGAGGCCAAAATTCTAAGACAGGAGACAGCTTTCACAAGAAAAAAAATCCAGGCGTCTTGGAAATGCCTCAGAGCACAAACAAATGTTAACATAATTATATGCACTCAGCCCAACTAGACCTTACCTTACTAAGTCTCGTGCTGCTATCATCAAAAGGAGTTCGCGCTCCGTGTGCACCTCAGTTATACGCGTCTTGGACGAGACAGTAAAATTGTTCAGTGTGACTGCCGTCT
>Ga0099810_1356624_pt1 | contig 9769 bp, 3 predicted proteins | sample DipCnscriptome_FD_81139 | JGI IMG/M metagenome (GOLD analysis project Ga0099810, IMG submission 81139) | Metatranscriptome of coral microbial communities from Puerto Morelos, Mexico - Diploria C A metatranscriptome (Eukaryote Community... | ecosystem: Host-associated > Invertebrates > Cnidaria >... | reverse complement strand
GGCCAATTATAATTTGTGACACAAAGGAATTTGCACATATGAAGTCAGGCACCCGAAAAATCTCATTTATTTGTTGTCATTTTGACAATGACGATGCTATAATGCTACCTGGAACGTTCTGTTGTTGTCCCTTTAAAATTTTTAAAAAATAAAGCAACGAGAAAAGCTACGTGCTTTCCACCCGAAGGCATTGAGGAAAAAATGTGGGTCTCTCATAATATTGATCAAACAAAAATTTAAAATCTGAAGTGCATTGAATCTATGGAAAATGTTTAGGAGCCTCTACAGACAGGGCCTTTGCTATCCGTGTTGAATGTTCGGATATGTTCGGTAAATCCTCGGTATTTGTCTCCGGGGATATTTGATTACGATTCTTTAGTTGACGACTGGATCTCTTTTCATTTTTATTTCATTTTATTTTGTACTAGCCGAGACAAAAAACAATTGACAAATAGTTGACAATTAGCGTATTAGCGGAAACAACATAAGTTCAGGAGCATAAGTCATATATGAAGATTGGCAAATATACCCAAATATTTAAATTATAACATGATTTTGAGTAGTTTTAAAATTAGTTTGTTGTATAAAAATAACTTCAACGACCTTTGGCACTCAACCGTTACCATGAAGGTATAAGAATTGTCTTTAACAAACATAGGGAGGCAGTTTTCTCTTTCATCAGTTAATAAATATATATTAAGACTATATTAACTATGTTTAAAAATTGATTTTATGAGATAAATGAAATTAAATTGTATTAAGTGCTTTACTCAGACTGCAAGACGACCTCGCTTTTCCCTGGAACTGGCCTATGGGATAAGCGAGCAGATGACGCGAAATGTTTGGCAAGAAGTGAGTTCTTAGCAGATGGCAAGATCTAGAAGTGCCAATTTTCGAGTGAGAAACTAACTCGGTTCGCAGTCTCATCTCACTTCTTCTAGGCTCGGTTTTGGAAACCCAGACCCACACCACGCGTACGTAACAAGTGCTGTTATGCAGTGAATTCGTCCTGTCATTGTCTAAAGACTTGAAGTAGGTACCAAGTAAGGGACCATGGTTTTTGGAGGGGGGAGGGGTGGTCGGGCAATTTTTTGGGGCTTTTTTTTTTCGCGCCTTTCGCACCTGTGTACTTTTGTATGTCTTTGTTTTCTGGCGGGCAACAGCTTGAACAAGATTTCTTGTAAGTAAAACAAATGATAGTTGCATTGTAGAAAGTACTTAGGGCTCCCTTTGCGAAATTCTTTTTGCTGTGCGGGAATTTCTGGGCGAAACTGCCCAACGTCCACCCTAAAATAAGCAGTACGCCTCCGGTCCGGATTCTCGAACATTCTCAATGATTACAGCTTGGAGTTGCGACTGCATACTAGTGTCTTCTTGACATTTCCTCCACAAATGATCGCGTTTCCTCCTCCATCCGCGTCCACACGTCGTCTCCTGGATGGAATGGTGGCTTCTGTTGTATCCAGTCCTGCAGCCATCCTAAAGGCCGGTGATCTACACGCGGCGCTGATGGATTATGCTGTAATCGGGAATACTCGCGTTCCAAAGCGCGGAGCTTGGCGAGTACATCCTCCTTCTCTGCCACCATGTCAACGGCGTCGGAAAAAAATCTATTTAAATAAATACACTCATGACAGGACGGTCCATACAGTGCAGCGTACTTCATGAATATGCTGTCCACCCGTGCCACCAGATCGTTATTAAAGGTAGTGAAGTACTCGAGCATGTGCCTCCGTTCCTTTAACTTCATGGCCTTCTCGCCTTGCTCCGCCGTCCCAAACAGGGATGGCATCTTTCTGTGTCCCCAGCTAGTGACGTGATGATGTAGGGAACTGGTTAACGTTCCCAAAAAGCCTTTTATCGCATTCGGGATCGCAACAAGCGGACTACTAGAAGAGTAGTCAAAAGGCCTGCTTCGCCACTTTGGTATCAGATCCTGATCCCAGCTGACGAAGAATTCGTCACCATCAAGATCGCCCCCCGAGGATTCGTCGGCGTGTGGTCGGCTCCCTGTGGTCGGGAACACGATGCAGTCGCTAAGATACGCGTACTGTGCCTTGTTCTTGACGAGTTTCAGAACGCGAATGTCACCTGGATGGTAGCATGGATTGCGGACGACCATCACCTCATCAGCCGCCTGAAACTCCTCAAACTGCACCTCGTCAAAAAGAGTGGGTTGAAAAACGCACTGGCCGTACTCAAGCTCATTGAATGGATCACAGGCGCCAAACACTACCCTCGATTTGGGAACGAGGACCCGCAGCTTGCATTTTGAGTTCTGCGTTAGACTGGCTTCATCGCTTGCATCCACAGCGTTGTTGTCTTTCTGCATCTTTTTCACCTCTTTGGCGCGAAGAGCTTTGAGTTCTCTTTGTAGGCGAAGGCTTCCCAGGCCATACTCATGCAACCAATTGACCAGCTTTCCCTCGCCCTTAATGCGTAGATAGTACTCGGTGCTTTGTGCGGTGCCACAGAGCTCCCTTAACGTGGCATGGAAATCATTCTGCAGGCCTCTGAGATAGCTGTGTCTGACTCCACTGTCGGCTAATAGCATGATAATCTGCTTGTTAAGGTAGCCCATGGTGTACGGTCGAGAACACTTCACAACACCAAAGGTGGTACATGTTTGGCGCATTCGTTCATCCGGGATAGTGAACTTTTTCATGGACTTCCGGAATTGTACCTTGACCCGGTCCCCCAACTGTCTATTAAGGATGAGCACGCCTTTATAGCCCTGGTACCGGACTTGCACCACACAAGGTTTGCCATCAAGCTTGGGCACTGCATCCTGTATCTCTTGCGCAAACGAATCTGACATGAAGCCGCATCCGTCTGTGAAGATGTAATTGTTGCGCTCCACGTCGTCGATAACGGTATAGTCGTCCTCGATCAGGGAAATGCTTTGGCTGAATGAGGAGAACAGCAGTCCGATCCTCTTGGCGCGCTTAGCAGCCGTCTTGATTTGAGAAAACTTTCCGAACTGTGCCAGCAGGTCATATATTTCTTCGTCCGAAGCATTCATCAGAGTGCAAGTTCTCTCCTTAAGCTGTGAGTTGGAGTGGCCCAAGAAGCGGTACATCGCGCCACTGAAAGCGATTCCACGCTTCAAGATTTCTTGCGAACAGTCGGTGTCAGCGCCTCTTTCAGGGCGAAAGGATACTGTCATGATCCTGTCGATCTGCTGTTGATCATGCCCAGACATGAGGTATTCCAAGAGCAGGTTTCCACCCTCCACTTTGTCGTATTTCATTGGCGGTCGTACTAGTCTGCCTTGAATGTCAAAGTGCTTCACGTACAGAGCTCGTTCCAGGTGACCAACTGGAGGAGGTCTTATGAACTGGTCTGGTATTTCGTAAGGATTCGTCATGTTCATTTTCTGGCGAAAGAACAATATAAAATGGTGGGCCAAATCGGACCAGACAAATTCCTAGGCGCCATTCATATGGGAACAAGTCTACTTCCCCCTGCCACTTACATTTCCACTGGGATATTACTCCAAAGCTAGGTTTTCTCAGATTGTTCTGTCCTTACTAGGGATTATGAGCCGTAAAAGGAGCTAGTCACGGTTTTCGTATATGCATCTTGAAAACTTAAGCCTAAATGTTTTAAGTTCGTCGTTTGTAATCCGTGTCAATCTTCTCCATCCTTGACCATCCTTGTTCCTTTATGATTTATTTTGATCTGTTTGGGGATTTTCTATGTTAGTAAGCTGTCATTTTCTGGTTTCATTTGATTTTAAAAGTTAATTTTGTACGTTGCCAAAGTAACAAAACTGATTGCCAAAGATTTGAACAGTCTGATTATCGGGGATCATAGGATGCAGCCGCTTAATCAGAGTCCAAGATGCGATAAATCCTTTTAGACAATCGCGTCTTCCACGGCAAAAGACTTAGTATAGAAACATTCCGCTAACCAAAATACACCTTGTTGCCATCTTATTCAGATCATGAGATGATTCATTTGGGAGCAGGAGCCCATTTGGGAGGTCAGAATTGTACAATGGGCCACACTGAGTACATAACGTGGTGATCAAAACTGGGTGATACCAAGGATGTAAACACCTTAGCTGAGTCCCTCTATTTGAGGTCATTTAACCCTTTTCATTACCATGTTTGCGTATACATGAACTCCAGAGTACTACTAAGTTCCTGGCTTCGGATTCAGTTTCGTAGAACTCGTGTATGGTAACATTCCTGTTAGCAAGGGAGCTTATTCACAATATTGTCGTTTATTCAGTGTTTGTATTATGATTACTATTTCTTTTATATAATTAAGAAAAACAAATTCTCATGACGCCATCGATACGTCTGTCCAATTGACCACAAGTGAGGACCAATCAAAATGAGGGAATAATTTGATTTATTAAAAGACCGTTTCTGAATATCAGGTTTTGGATGTGGTTAAGCAAGATAGCAATAGTGAGTAACAAATGTCGATATTTACTGCTGCTTCTTGTGATTGTTCAACTGATGGACTAAATGATTGACAGTCTAGTTGTAAACTGCTGTTTCTGATTTTATTTTCCATATCTCTCCCCACAAGGCTGCTAATTTTAGTCGTAAATGGCCCACAATGTGTATATCTTTGAACAGTATTTCAATTCAAGAAGTAGGTAAGGTAAAGCCTGGGCCAGGCCAGTGCTCCATACAGTTTGAGCTTATCCCAGTATGTAGCATAAGCGACTAGGTGTAGTTGTACTCCCCCTGATTGGGATGCTAGTCCACCCCAACCCAAAGTAGCAGGCCGGGTTAAGTGGGAGAGGGAGGCAAATCACGGATGGAAGGGGAAGGACTGGAGGAAGGGGAACTCTTCCTCGCGTTTATTGCCTCCCTACCCCTTCCCTGTTTACACCTGCAACGTAGGCTAGCATGCTAGTACCAATTTATTCACCTGGGTATTGAGAACACAACACAAAGACCCCGGCCAGGACTCGAAAGCGAACCGCTCGATCCGTTGTCCCATGCATCAGGTTAGCCATTAAGCCACCATTAGCTGGCAAACGGCTATCGAGAGATATATATGGCAAAGACTGATTGTAGTCGCCTGCACGATCAAACTGTTTCTCTCAATAAATGTTTTCTAAACAAAGGATTTACAGCATCTTTTTACAAATTTGCGTGAATTTCCGGCGCAAATTAATAGCTTTGAATGTAGTTAGAAAATTCTTTTGAATAATTCGTCGGGATATTTAACTGATTTTGTGTTCTAATTTCTACTACTGAATTTTAATTCGAATTGGCAGACAGTTTCAGCCGGTCGAATTAGCAGGTGGCGAATTGGCAGTGAATTGGCAGATAACTTCAGCTTGGTTCATCTCGGGCGCTGTGAATTGTGTTTGTAAATCTGGCAAAATAAACTGGTTTGTTGTTGTTGATCCGCCATGGTCACTATCCTTTCGGTCCGTTTCTTAACTAAGCAATATTTTCAGGCAGGTGATTTTGCGTCAATGCAAATAATTTCACCATCGTGTAAGCTTATTTTACTTGCAAGCTCGTTTGTAGTCTTCTTCTCCTGTCAATGGAATTAATTTGGCTGCTTCAGATTATTTCTTTTGCCTTGTGTCAGATTGACTTGACTATTCGAGGGGATCGTGTAGGTTGTCTAACTTTGATGCTTTACGTTCAAAGCACAGAGCTTTCACTATTTATTGAACTGGATTTTTTCTACTTGGTTTCAGGTTTTGCGTTTGCTAATGACTATAGAAGGAAAGGGAAAATATGGCAATAAGCGGACCAACCAGCGCTATAAATTTCTTGTCGAATTTTTTAAAAAAATTCGCAGCTTATTTAAGTGAGAATGTAACATAAATTATTTTTACCTACCTTAAATCTTAGATAAATAAATCTTCTTTAATAGCTGTTGGACGTATTCCCCATGAAAGAATTGTCGAAACAAAAGACTCGTTTCTCATCACTGCATTACTACATCACTTTAATGTCTTCTCAGAAGTTTTTCGTAACTTCCGGTCATTTTCTGAGAACTCCAGTTTGGTCCCAACGCTCTTCCGGTACGCTGTCATTTGCGATGGTCACGCAATAACGAACGGCTTGAACTTTTCAGAAAACGGTACGCAAAATTCTTTCAAAACTGAATCCCTTTGAGAAGTTCGTTTAACATCTATCTTTTTCTGTTTTTTTTTGTAGCATGATTACTGGCCAGTTTTAGAAATTCGTGTCAATTTTTATAATGACAATAAGATGAAAATTCCATTTCTTTCCTTAAAATTACCTATTTTCAGAAATGATCCACCGATTCTGAAAATGTTTATTGTTCATAGTTGACTACGTAGGATTTACGTACTGTTCAGTGATCTAGTTTTGCTTCAACAGAGGTCGAAATAACGATGAGACCTTTTAGTTTTGCTGGTTCCTTGTTGGCACCACAGTGTGAGGAACACAGCCTGGCGTGACCCCGGTGCGTGACATTGAATCCAAACACTCGTGTCTTGATAACTCTGTCACGCATCACTTATAAGAATGTCTCCTCATCGCGACATAATTGAAGTGTTTACTATTGGAAGGGAGCGGCTTACATATGTCTATATTTCATAAGTTTGCAATATTATAATCTTTACAAAGAATAACATAAAAGTCTGACGACTGATATGATAAATTTTTTACTGATTTTTCTGATATCTATTTTACATTTTACCGAATCAACGTATAATGGCAAAGTCCTCAAACTTGGTCAACGACCAAAATGTCAACAGGCAAACAACTGCCATGATCGATGTTCATACTTACAAAGATAACAAGAGCAACGTGGTTTTGATCATACATGAGTTCAGTAAGCTTCTAATAAATTGTCACTACGCATAAGCTAATTACAAAATTTAATGATGCCTTAAATTCTAAACATATGTTTTCAAACTCGTCTCATAGAAAAGCGGAATGTGTTTGTTGGAAGAGTTTTTCCAGTCTAACATCCCATGCGGGTAAAAGAGGAACCTGAATCCTAGTCTCCTAGTCTCCAGAAACTACTGAAACCGGAGTTAAGCGAGTTAAGTTAAGCGGTCCTGTATCTCTTCCAGACCTGTATTTTGATTCGTTCTCTTATCCCATAGCTTCTATTGTTTTCGGTGACATGACTAATGTGTCATTATTTCTTCTATTGTTTTTTTACCCAATCCCAGATCCTGCCTGGAAAGGTACAGGCTCGCTTACTCGCCTCTTCAGCTAATATCAACTGACTCTTCAGTTGTGACTCTTTCGACGTTCTCTTAACTGTGTCGAATCGTCTATGAAAAGTTACCGACGAGATCAGCAACACAGCCATTCCTGTTGGCAAATGATTTTGAATGTTACCGGTGATTAGTCTAAGAAAAGCCAAGCGACTCCTTTAATATATTTTCGGTGAAGAGAGGGTTTGATGGCATTTCTCGTAGAGGATCTCAAACTATCAATACTTAAGATATGAATACGTGGACTTTTTTTTGTTGCTACGCTCTTTTCTGAACTTATTTTGAAACCTTTGTTTTTAGTTTCTTTTAATTACTTTTACTTATGTCTCTTATTTTGCTGAACTTTACTACAACCAGACGAGAACCAACAAAGAAAAGCACTAATGTTGAGTAAAACACCTGAAACTCTACAACGTATAAGCTTGTTGGTCTTGTCGTCGTCATTGGGATGAATTAAATGCGTAGCTAAAAGCTAAATACTGAGATAATAAGAGACTACGCAACTGATAACAAACACACCCTGGGAGGAAGGACACACCCGTCCCCTCCTCCCTCTCCTGCCTGATTGGAAGACTAAACGACGCGAATTTGAGTTTCACGCTGCATTCCTTCAACAAAGTCTTTAGCTGTCTTGTCAATGTTCTTCCAGATCTCATTTCTAGCGCGACGTAATCGCGTTAAATTGTCTCTGGACAGTCGGAATGACATAGCGGTTAAGGTTAGGCGCTTTGACGATAGTCTTGAACGTACCTGGTTGGGTCTGGTTGAGCCTTCGTCATCTGGGTAGTCATGTCCGTCGTCTAAGTCTTGGTCATTTGATGAACCCGAGAATAGCGCTGATTGTATCGACGGCTTCATTTGCTCGAGCTCTTTTCGCAACTTACCACTATCTTCGGTCAAGCTTGCTGCTTTGTATAGCAACTTGCTCAGTTGTCGGCATGGCTTTGATGATGGGCCCAAGGCATTGGCACATTTCATGTATTCTCCGTCAATCATCCTTGGAATTTCATCCGAGAATGTGGCGAAGTACTCCAGCATTTCCTCTCGTGATTTCAATTCCTCGTTCGTCTGGCTCCTTGTGATTTTTTCCAATGCCTTTGACACTGACTTGCTGGATGCCTCAAGTAATTGAGCTGCCAATGTCGGCGAATAATCACAGGGGCTCTCTTTTTCATTTGGAATGAGATTTTTATCCCAGCTGACAAAGAACTTCTTTCCAGCCAAGTCCCCACCGAAACATTCAAACGCGTGAGGGCATGGGCCTTTGACGGGCAACACCAGACAGTCCCTCAAATTCTCGTACCCTTGTTTTTCCTTCGTCATTTTCAACACACGAAGGTCCCCGGGGTGGTAACATGGGTTTCGCGTCACCACAAACCTCTGGCCAGCATGGAAAACCTTTGCTTCATCCTCTGGCATTGTGGGGTTGAAGTAGCACTCTCCGTACTTCAGCTTGTTGTAAGGATCGCAAACAGCAAACACTACTCGGGACTCGGGAACCAGAATTCTCGTGTATGCAGCTTTTTGCATCTCATCCAGTTCTTTCTGTCTCCGACCTTTCAAGTGCCTCGTTATGGTTCCATCAATGCCTTTGTCTTGAATTTCTTGGAGAAGACGGAATTCTCCTTTGAAGCGCAGAAAATACTCGGCAGTTGTCCTGCACATGCCTTGTAACAATTCGTGGTAGCCTGTCTGCAAGACGTGTAGGTTCTGAGCGGAAACTCCTCTGTCAGCCAGAAGCATGACCATTCCAGTGTCGAGGTATCCGTTGACGTAAGGGCGGGAATAATCTACGATATCAACGAAGCTGAAGTCTTCAGGCATGTTCTCATCCAGTTCATCTGGGGTGATAAATTTCTGCATTGAGTTGTGGAACTGCACTTTAACATCTGTCAAATCTTTTTTTAGTACCAGCATACCCTCGATACCTCGATAGCGGACATGGACAGCGCTGGGCTGATAATCAAGCTCGAGGATTTGCTGTACTTCGGAAGAGAATTCCGGAGACATAAACCCACACCCATCAGTGAAAGTGTATGTTGTGGTAACACCACCTGTAATGTCTGGCTGGACTTTGTATTTCCTCCTAGCCAAGGGCACGACAGCTTTGTTTAGTGGCGAGAAAAGCATTCCAATATTTCTTGCCCGTTTTCCTAGGTTCTTTTCTTCAAGAAAGTCGCCAAACTTTGCCAAAAACTCGTGAATTTCCACCTGGGTGGCTCTCATCAAGTAACATGATTTTGTTTTCAATTGTTCATCCGAGTGGCCAAGGAAGAAGTACGAACGTTGACGACAAAATATCCCTCTTTCTAGAACGCTTTTGCAGAAGCCGTTCGACTCGTTGGCTTGCTTGATATCAAATGTCAACTTCATTAGCTTCTGGTTGAAGTCTGGCCCCTCGATTTCTCTCAGGTACTTTGTCAGTAAAGTTTTTTCCAGCTTTTCTCGATAAACGTTGTAGTCATTTTGACCAGTGCCATGAAATTTTACATGGATTATAGAGGTTTCACCTTCGGCGACCCGATTCTCGACGTTTGTTAAGTCTATACAAAAATGGTAGGCCATTGAATAGTCTTGATTTTATCTTCT
>Ga0099810_1193730_pt1 | contig 9791 bp, 1 predicted proteins | sample DipCnscriptome_FD_81139 | JGI IMG/M metagenome (GOLD analysis project Ga0099810, IMG submission 81139) | Metatranscriptome of coral microbial communities from Puerto Morelos, Mexico - Diploria C A metatranscriptome (Eukaryote Community... | ecosystem: Host-associated > Invertebrates > Cnidaria >... | reverse complement strand
GGCTGCAAAGGTGACTCAATTCAAATTGCTTTGTTGCCCGCAATCCTAATCATTTGTTAACTTTCTTTAGGTTATCTTTCAGTACAATCGACTTCCATGCATTGCTAAGCATGAAAAACGTCTATTAACTTTATTCAGGCTTCAAATACTACATTTTTACGACGTGCAGCCTTCGTCGGTCTATGCTGACGAAGGAATTTCATCAGAAACAGTGTCTAGTACAAGCTTACGGATAATGGCGTTGCCATATATACTCTAGATCAAAAAATCAAAAGTCAAAATATAAAGCTTAAGTTTTAAAACTTAAAAAGAAAGCTACAAGTGCGCTTTTTCTAGTTTAAAGACTTTGTAACTTTCTAAATTAAGAACAACAAATTAGCGAGGGACAAAACTAGGCTAGCCTGCCTGCTCATATAAAGCTAGCTAGTCAATGCAGATATCACTTCTAATTGCTCTACGTAATTATGATTGCTCTGCTGTACACAGCTTTTTGAAATATGTAGACCTGTTGGAAAGAAGAGAGTGCCCCAACATTTCCATGTCTCACTAAGAAAATTGCCAAAAATGAACATAACAAAAGAGTGCTTAAGTCATGAAAATAGCCGAAGAAACTAAGCAAAACTTCATACGGAACAAACTAACTAAAATAAACTACAAGTTCAGATAAGACAGGGTGTCAAGACAAAGCTGTTTCTGGTCGAAATGCCACGTAAACAAAAAAAGACGACCCTAGTCTTGGCTTTCGCTCAACTAATATCATCATCTAAAAAAGTAGAAAAAAATTTATCGTCTCTAAAACATTTAGTATTCATTAAACCTGATGATTTATGAAGATCATTGAACACCGATTCCTCCATATTTTAATACTGATCACTTGGTGTCCTTTGTCTTTCTTAATTCCTTTACGCAGAGACGTTAGTAGAGGGAGGTCTTCTAAAAAATCCTACTTCCGAATTTGATATCACAAAGCCCCAATAGCGGAGATGGGAATTTAGTATTATTAACCCTTAAATGAAAGCAACTGTCAAATTTATCAAATCAATCTTCCGCTCAGTCGTTGCCCCTGCGACGGCTTACCCCACATGCGTGCAAAGACGACTAGTGTCTTTAAAATCAAAGTAAAAACCGATGTTAGAGTTCATAGATTTAAAAAACAGGCTACAAGAGCCCTTCACGGTTCCTAATTCTGCTTGCAATCGGCTCTGTTACGATCCTTTCCACGAACAGTAGACAGTGTACCCTTCTCTGCCTCTTGATTCCCAGAATCTTTATCGTATTCTTTCCTTTCAATCTTTTCGTTTTTATCATCGGATGTTGGGCTGCTATTGCTATCCTGGGTGGTACTCTCCAGCTGTGATTTGGTGGTCACTGTAGAAGTAGACACCACTGTCTCTTTGGGCAGGTGTTCTGTTGACCCAGTGTTGTTGAGATCGCCACGAGAGCGCTGCTTACTGAGCAATTCAACAGCCTGATAGTGTTCAGAGGGCATCCTGCCTTCACTTGTCGAACGGTACAGTCCCCCAAACCTGGTCATCAAGCCTTCTTTATAAGAAGACGACAGACCGAGCGGCCGCTGCCTTCGGCGTTTGTCGCTGACATCAATGACCAAAGTAGTCGACACCTTTTCGCTGGATACAGATGTTGCCAACTGTTCGCGGAGCTGCTGAACTTGGATTTCGAGCTTGTCCACTAGATTATCCTTGCCATTAATCTTGTTGCTCAGAAAGTCTTGTTCGGCCTCCATTTCAGCAATTTTGACTTTGTGGGAGTTCATTTCTTCTACAAGCTTGTTATCTAGCTTGACGTTGTCTTCTGTCAAGGTCGTGATCTCTAACCGTAGAGTTTCATTTTGTTTCTGAATATCGCTGAAATTGGATTTTGCTGCCTTTAATTCCTCTTTCAGACTTTCCAACGTCATTGAAATTTCCAGCTTTTCTTGCTTCAGTTTTTCAATTTTTTCGTCATACTCCACATTTCTCAATGAAACGCTCTGATTTCCACCAAATTTAGTAATCTGAACAGCTAGCTGCCTAGTGGTGTCGTCGTACCTATTACTGTATTCATCAAGTTGCTTTTTAAATTCGGCTTTGTCTTTTTTGGCTTGTTCTAGACTCGTTTGTAGCTTGGTGTTTCTGTCGTTCAATGTGTTGATCTGCAGTACTAGTTCTGTCTTCTCAGCTCCCGAATCGATTCCGCCTGCATCAGTTTTTCCTAACATTTCTTGCAGCTCTTGATTCTCCTTCTCCAGTTCCATGATCCTGCTATGGTCCCTCCTGATATCGAGTTCAAACTGGGATAACTTCGTGTGGAGCTCGTTGTTCTCATCCTTCAAGGTATTTATCTTCAATTTTAGGTCATTATTCTCTTCTTCCAGGGTTGACACTTGGTATGTACTCTTTTCAATGAAATGTTCCAACTGTGAGGCTTTTTCCATAAGCTCGCTGATCCTTGTTTCCTTCTCATTGTGGACATCTCGCAAAGATTGTCTTTCGGTAGGTGTCTGGTCGGAATTCTTAATCTGTCTTTCCAATTCTGCTTTCTCCTTAGCAATATTTTGAAGCTGCATCTCCAAACCCTTCACTTCGGTATGTAATTCCTTAGTCCCCTCCAGGAGATTCTCTTTTGTATCCAGCAGAACTTGATTTTCGTTTCGTTGATATTCGTAATTTTGATTCGCCAGATCCAGCTCGTGGTGTAGGTTCTCTAGCTCAGTGTTCAGCTTCTTGATGTCAACTTCATATTCTGTAATTATTCTTTTCACCTCAATCAGCTCGACTTTAATCGTGTCATTTCTCGTCTGCTTATTTTCAAGTTCAGTCTGTAACATCCTAACCTGATCTTCTGCTGCCTCTAGTTCGATTTTTAGTTTATCTTTTGTCTGTTTTATTTCATCAAGGTCATCATCAAACATCATTGACGGGACGCTTTCTACTGTCTCTACCGTAGTCACTGCTTGCACCTGGATAGAGTTATCATTCCATCTATTAAGATTTTCTTTCAGATCCCTATTCTCGTTCTGGAATAGTAACAAATCACTTCGAATTTTATCGTTGTCTTCCTTTACCAGCTTGTGTCCCGTTTCCAGCTCGCGCAACTTGATTTCTAACTGTTGTAGGTCGAGCCTTAGGTCTTTGCTCTCCATCATTAATTTTAGATTTTCACTTCTAACCTCGTTGAGCTCGTCGCGGAGTTCTTGATTGTCCTTCTCCAGTTCCTCTTTGTCCTCTTTCAGTGTGTTAAGTTGGTACACGAACTCACTTTTCCCTGCATCAAGCTTGAATGATCTCTGCTGTTCCCGGTCTCCTTTTTTTAGCTGTCGAAGCTCATCTTTCAATTTGTCATTCAGGCTGTTCACTTCAGCTACCAATTTTTCTTGTTGAGCTCCTTTTGTCTTAAGGATGTCCATGTCGTGCTCCATAGTCCAGATTGTGTTTTTCAGCTTCTGAGCTTCTTTCACTGCATCTGCCTTTCCATCCAGAGCCCTTTTAACCGCTTGAGAATCGCCTCTGATATCGATGTTAACTGAGTCCAGGGTTCTAGCGTCGATAACATCTTGACCTTCAATTTTGTACTCCAAATTAGCAATTCTTTTTTCACGGTCAGTTACATCGTCCTTCAAATCTTCAATTTCGTGGTCTTTGGCTGCGTTCAACTTTTCGAATTTTTTGATAAGTCCTTTGGCTCTCTGAAGTTCCTGTTCCAAGGGCGAGAAATTTTTTTTACGCCAATCAAGCATCTTGTCTTTGTCTTCTTTATGTCTGTTTCTCGATGTTTGGAGCTTAGTCTTGAGCTCAGTCTCGATGTTCCTTAAGCGATGCAATTCAACTTCCAAAATATGCTTTGCGCTCTTCTGTTCGTTCAGTTCTGCTTCTAGACTTGCCATCTTGGTACGGTAAGCGGCCATTTCACTCCTTGACTTCTCCCTCTCTCTTAATGCATCCTGGCAACGTACCTCTAACTCTTGATACTTCTGTCTGCTTACAAAATCTTGGTTCTGTTTGGAAACATCCACTACGTTCAATTGGTTTTGCAGAGCCTGAAATTTCTTCTTTAACAGAGATAGTTCATTTTCTGATTTGTTTTTCTCGTATTTAAGCTTCTCGTACTCGATCTTCAAATCAGAGTTTTTCTTTTCAAGGTTGGCGCAGTCTTTCTTCAGTTTTTCGTTTTCGTCCTGTACTTTCCCAATTTTGTCTTCATAGCGTTTAATTTCGTTGTCCTTTGCCACCAAGCGGCGTTGAAGTTCTTCAGCATCTCTCTGTGACTTCTGGTAATTCTTCTTTACCTCTTTAAGAGTAGCTTGTAAATTTATAACTTCATCTTTAAGATGGTCTTGCTCTTCGTGTGATGTACCCGAAGGAACAGAATCATGTGTAATTTTTGCGTCTTTCTCTCGAAGTTCCAGCTCTAGTTTCATTTTTTCATTGCTCAAATCTTGCAATTTTACGCTGTATTCTTGAAGTTTGTTCTTCAGGTCATCTATATGTACATTGCCATTTCCAGATTGAGAAGTAGCCCCAGCTGATAACTCTTTCCTTAGCCTGTCAATAACTGCTTGATGTTCACCAATTCTTCCTTCAAGGATCATCCTTGCATCACCAGCAGCCTTTAAGTTTGCATTAGCCTCCTTAAGTTGACTACGTAGGGTGACAATTTCCTTCTTAGATGCCTTAAACTTGTCCCTGCTGTCATTTACTTCACGTTGTGCCTCTTCAAGCGCTTGATTTCGCATTTCGAGTTCTACCTCAAACCCATCGACTTTCATTTTGTATTCTTCTCTCTCATGTTCCGTGTCGTGCAACTTTGCTTCTATTTCTTCCACGCTCACGTGGAGCTTCGTAACGTTTTCTTCAGCGACACGAAGGTATTTCTGTAACTTTTCGTTGTCTCTGTCTTTCGCATTACTGTCCTCTCTTAACTCCTCAATAACTTGTTTCAAGCGATCAGAGTCTTTGTCTCCGCTCTCAAGAATAGCGTAGAACTCGTTGATTTTGCGTTGTTTTTCGACGACAACACTGTTCTTGTCAAGCAGGTCCTTCTGGGCAGCATCTAGCTGTTGTTGCACTGTTCCTAGTTTAGCAGCTACTGTAACTTGTTGTGCCTCAGCGGTACTTAACTTGGTCTGTGTGCCTTGTAACTCTTCCTTTAAGAGCTCGAGTTCGCGTCCCACTGATTGGTATTGGTCAGTCATAAACTTTAACTCCTCGGAAGTTTCTTGCAGTTTCATTTCAAGATCCTTGATCTGACTTTCTGCGTCTTTAAGCTCTGACTCCAGGTGATACTTTTTTTCTTCTGCGTCTCCCAGCCTGATTTTATAATCATTTAGCTGCTCTTGTGAATTGTTGTATTCCATTTCTACCCGTTTCAGCTTCTCTTTAAGATCGATCTTTACATCCGTAAGGTCTTGAAAAGTATCTTGATGTGAACCGAATTCAAAACCAGGGGCTTCTGCATATGTAGCTTCTACATTGACAACTTTTACAGAAGAACTATTAATGACGTCTTGTTTCTCTGCCAATTTAACTTGAAGGTCGGCAACTTCATCTTCTAGTCTCTTTTTTGCTTCCCTCAACTCATCTATATCCTTTTCGTATTCCTGGATTTGGAGATTTACCGTGTCGCTGTTATTCCCTATTTCCTCAATCTTTGTACGATTTGCTTCAATTTCGTTCATCAGATGCCGAATCTCGCTATTTAGATCATCGTTGTCCCTCTCTAGCTCTTTTCGTTTCACTGCGGCCTCAGCTAACTCATTATCAAGGTCTTCAATGCTCAACATAGCTGCCCTGTAGTCTTCCAAAGCACGATCTCTCTCTCCTAGCATGCGAGTAAGGTTTTTCTTCAAGTCAGCTAGAGTTGTCTGTCGTAGTTCGTTCAGCTCCTGCTGGGCCTTTGACTTCTCCTCTCTCAATGCGTCGCATGATAGTTTGCTTGATTTCAAACTGGACTCCAACAGTTCGACCCTCTGCTCTAGATCGAGCTTTTTACCCTTTAATTTCCCCACCGCCGCAGTGTAGTCTTCTTTTTCTTTATCATGTACATCTTTTTCGAGGCGAAGGTGTACATGATCCTCGTCAAGAGAAAGAAGCTTATTATGAGTTTCCTCCAGACGTTGTCGGGCTTGATCCAATTGACTTTGTAGGGATAAAATTTCATTCCCGTCCGCTACGCCCTTGGTTTCCAAAAGCGTTAGTTTTGTTCGAGCCTCCATCAGTTCTTTTTTGGCGTCATCTCTTTCACGGTTACTCCTGTCTAACATTTTTCTGGCCTCTTCTAGCTTCTTCTGAAGTGTATTGACATTGCGCTGAATCTCTTTCACTTTCCCTTGAGCCGCCTTAGCGTCAATCTCTACTCTTGGAAGGCGGTGTTCAAGGCGTTGCAGCTGTTCCCTCAACTCACCCTCCCGACTCTCGCTCTTCTTAAGCAGTATCTCCAAGTCCTGAACCCTTTCGTCTGATGTGCTGCGGAAACCTTCTTCTATGTAGCTTTGTGGTAGCGCTGACTGAACGATATAAGCTTTCGCAACAGCTGTCTGAGTAGTATTACTCATCTCCTGAAGCTGAATTTGAAGCTCTTGTACGCGATTACGGTTGATTTCATTTGTGCTCTTATTTGCCTCCAACTCCTTCCTTGTGGAAGTGACCGTGTCCTCTAGAGTGCTTATCTTTCGTTTAGCCGCTTTAAGCTGCGAATCCTTATCTTTTATTTCTGCATCAAACCGACTTATTATGCGATTTTTATCTTTAAGCTTGTTACGACATTGCTCCATTTCTGGCTTGATTTTCCTCAGTTTGGTCTCCAAGTCGTCGATCTGACTTTGCAAATCACTTCTTTGCTTGGTCAGAGCCTTGCTATTTCCCTCAGCTACAGTTAACTTGTAGGTCAACGAGTCTACTTCTTGTTCAAGCAACTCCTTGTTATCAATCTCTTCTCGTAGTTCCTTTTGCAGGTCTTCGATGGTTTGTTTCTGTACTTTGGTACGAGAATCCAGATCCTTGGTCTCCTTTTCCATTGTTTCATTTCTGTTCAGTGCTGTTCTTAATTCCGGTCTCAGATGTTCCAATTCTTCTTCCAGCGCTCTGCATCTTTGAGTCAGTGCTTGCAAGTTAGCTTCGTGTTTCTCTACTGTCATTTTAAGCGTGGTGTTGACTTTGACCTGTTCCGAGAATTCTAGACTTTTGTCATTGTGCTCTTGTTTGCTCTGGGTGAGTTTCGAGTTATAATCGTTGAGATATTCCTTCAACTTGTCTCGCTCAAGCGTTAGAGTTTCTACCTTTTTGTGCAGCTTGTCGACTTCCAGGTTCAGTTCATCTTTCTGTCCTTGAAGATCGGTAATGATCCTATTCAGATCATCTTCCGCCTTTTCCAGGATGTTTATCTTGTTCTCCAAATCAGCTGCTTTTCTCTCCCAATCATCATTTTCTGCGTTGGCCCTGTTCAGATCCCTCCGCAATGAAGCTATTTTGTTCTCGCTATCTTTGATGTCACTATGAAGATGTTCTTCAATCGTTTGCAGCCTATTGTTTTCATTTTCAAGTTCATAGATTCTTCGACGTAGAGGTGCCAGATCACTTTGAAGTTCTCGTGTCTGACTGTTCGAGTAAATCACGTCTACTGATGTGAGCTGGTCTTCGTTATCTGCTCGTTTGATTTCGGAGTGTTGGAGTTTTTCAAGTACGCCAGCAAGTTCAACTTCTGCTTTGTTGCTTTCATTTAGAGCCTTTTCTAACTGAGCTTCGAGCTTGCTGATGTTATTTTCTCGGTCGTAAATCTCAGTTTTCAAGCGCTTTATTTCGTCATCTTTATACTCGCAATCGGCCCGAGCGCTTAAAAGGTCTGTTTGGCTAGCATCGTACTGCGATTTAAGTTCGGACAATCTCTCAAGGAACTCGTCAATCTTGGTGTTCACTTGCATCAGCTCATTCTTGTATTGCTCCACTTCTTCCTGGGCTTGAGCAAACCTCTTCTTCAAGTTCTCAGCTATCTTGCGTTCCTTGGTACTTTTTTCAGACCATTCTTGCAACTGATTTTCAAACACTGTCTTATCCTTAAACGTAGTGTCCAACTCGCCTTCCAGTCGTAACAGCTTCTGTCGGAGATCAGCATTCTCCTTTTGAAGGTATTTCTTTTCTTCCTCAGATTCTCTTGACTTACTCTCCAGCTCCCCAATTCTTATAGACACCTGGTCAAAATCTCTTTGTACAGATTCTTTCTCTTGTTCACTGACTTTGTGATCACTGTTAAGATCGCCATATTTCCTCTGATGTTCCAAAACATCCTCATGAAGCATTTCCATTTCCCTTCTCAGCTGCTCCAGTTTCATTTCAAGCTTGGCAATGGTATCTTCTCGAGCATCGATGTCTTTCTGTAGCTGGGCAATTTTTGCTTTCAAATCTTTTATGGTACCGTCTTTCTCAATAATCTCCCTCTTGTCGTGCCCAATTAACCTTTCTGCCTTGGCCATCTTGCTTATTAGGTCGTTATGCTCGTTTCTGAGTCGTCCATAGTTCACCATTTCACTTTCAAGTTGAATGGTAATTTTGTTTCTCTCCCTAATCTCATTCTCGTACTTGTTCTCCCACCTGGTTCTGTCCTTAGAAGCGATATCGAGTTTTCCCTTTAAATCGTAGTTCTCACCTTCAAGTTGTTTGACTTTAATGCTTAGCTCTTCAAAATTCTTCCTGCGCGTTCCCTTTTCTTCATTCGACATATCATCTCCTAACGATACAAACGCGGAAACTTCAGGTGCAGCTGATTGAAGGCTCACATCATTTTGCACAACGGTAATGTTGTAGCTTGATTCCTCTGCTTGAGCCTGCCGCTTATTGAGTTCATTTTCTAGATCTCGTATTTTTGACTGAGCAGCAAGAATGTCTGCTTCAAATTGGCTGTTTTTTTCTCGGAGTGATCTTTCTATTTCCTGTAACGACGACACCTTCTCCTCTGCTTTGTTGCGTGCGTCAACAGCCATTCTAATATCATATTCGGCCCGCGTCAGCTTCTCCATAAGTTCAATCTTCTCCTGGCGCAGTTTCTCAATGGATCGCTCATATTCGTCGCACTGGTCATCAGCCTGATTGAGCTCCAAGGAAAGTTGAGTACTCCTCTTCTGAACAACCTCTAGGGTGGCTTCGGACTTGTTAAGCTTCTGTTTAAGCTCAAGAATAGTCTTGTTTTGAAGATCGTTGATGGCAATTTCTAACTTCTCGACCAGCTTGACCTTGCTGAGAAGCTCTTCTTTGTGCGAGTCGGCCTTCCTCTGACGTTCCACCAAACTTTTCTGCAAGTCGCCGATTTTGATGTTCTTTTCGCGGAGTTCTGCCCTTAACTTCTCATTCTGAATGTTAACATCCTCTTTCTGCCGCGTGAGGCCGTCTCTCTCTACACTGTACTTTTCAGTTAGCAGCTCCATCTGCCTCTTGATCTTAACATTCTCTCTCTGACATTCTTTGCACGTGCTCTCCATGGTATCATAGCTGGTCATAAGCTGCTTGTGTTCGAAAAAAAGCCTTTGGTATTCCTCTGCCCATTCATGATTGGTCTGTGTTATCAACGCAATGCCCGATTCCTCGTCTGTGGTGACACATTCCGTCAGTAAGTTTTCAATACTGGACATGGTGCTAAGCTCGCGGTCTGTCGCTGCAAGCGTGAGTCTGTATCGTCAAAGAGGTGCAATGATGCTTTCTTACTCAAATTTTCAAATAGTTGGCGTTCATCCTTCAGCGATAAGACAAATAATCTTCGTTGCATGTAAGGTTTCTCTGAAGAACTGCGATGACAACGAAGTTGTG
>Ga0099810_1221583_pt1 | contig 9863 bp, 3 predicted proteins | sample DipCnscriptome_FD_81139 | JGI IMG/M metagenome (GOLD analysis project Ga0099810, IMG submission 81139) | Metatranscriptome of coral microbial communities from Puerto Morelos, Mexico - Diploria C A metatranscriptome (Eukaryote Community... | ecosystem: Host-associated > Invertebrates > Cnidaria >... | reverse complement strand
GTTATTCCCCAGAGCCTCGTGCTGAGGTCTATCATCTTTAAGGCTGAATTTTAATATATCGAAATTGGTCTATTGCAACAGTTCCAGTCCAATGTAACGCAAACACGAATATATCTATAGACTACAAATAGTCGCTGTTTCGCGTAGTCTGTCGAGCGACGCTATTAAACAACCGCGAGGAAAAAATGGGCATAGTTAGTAGAGGGGACTAACTATGGCTCGCACGATCATTATTTTCCTCGTGATTTTTTTCCGGTCATACATGGTGGACTAAGAAAAAAAGTGGCTACTCGTAGCCTATGTCGCCAATAGAAACCAATGACGTCACATGAATGAAATAGAATGTTACGGGGGCTATAGCATAATAAGATAAGGTTCAGAGGACGCCGATACGATTTCCTGCCAAGTAAGTGTATGATATTTATCCGTTAAGGCAACGTTGTTTAGAACTTTCATAGCGAAGATATATCAAACTTTGAGCGTTGTTGCTTGACCGTGCGAATCAACTTGAGCGTCAGTGGCCTGTTTTAATTGTCGGAATGCGAGAAGACGACTTACAAGCATAAATTATTATATAACTTGGACAGTTATGTTTGATTCCACTGCCGGCGTTTGAGGCGTCATGGCTGTACCTCAGGTAAGAACAGCTAAATTTAATGCGATCAGATTTGTTTCACACACGGTCACGGTGGACTTAAGGTAAAAATATGAGTACTCGTAGTAGAGACCAGCAACGGCACATTTCAAATGAAATAGAAGGTTACGAGAGCTATAGCATATTAGGATAAAGTTGATAGGACGCAGAGACAATTTCCTGCCAAGTAAGTGGTTCGATATTTATCTGTTTTAAGGCAACTTTCATTTACGTGAGATATATCAAACCCTAAGGAACTTAGCGTTGTTGCTTGACCGTACGAATCAACTCGAGCGTGGCCTGTTTTAATTGTCGGAATTCGAGAAGACGACTTGATAAGCATAAATTCATATATATCTTGGACACAGAGGCTTGGACAGTTATGTTTGATTCCACTGCAGACGTTTGAGGCGCTATGGTTGTACCTCAGGTAAGAATAGTTAAAATTAATGTGATCAGATTAATTTCCTTGCAGAGCGGCGACAACTAATTAAATCTGTCTCCAGCCAAGGTTGAAATTATTTGGAGCTGACTAGAATGTCGGTCTTTTCGCTTACGGTTAAGGGGGGTTGAGTTATCCCTTCTCGACCATTCTTCATAATCCCTGAAGTGCTGACTGAGAGGAAAAAAAATGCAAACAGTCTACGAATTGACAGAAACGTATCTATGACGAAGGGGAAGAACAACCCATGAAAGAGCAACCATTCACCAGCGGAGATCATTTTCAAAGAAAATTAGAGCTTAAACCCAGTCGCAAGGAATGCGGAGTTTATTTCCTATTAATTTAATAAGCGGCGTGCTTCCAGCCATGTTAGAACAAGATATGTAGATAAAAGATACTTTTACAAGTTATTTATTTCGCGTAACGTTACCGTACACCTTTGTGGGGGCCTTCAGCTAAAAAAAAATGTCAGTGCAGTGTTCTAATGTAGACTATCGCAAACTAAATATCAATGTTTGTTAAATGTGTAGTAACCTACGGTATGATCTAGTAGAAAACCGAAGAACGACCGATGTTGCCTCGAGCGAATTTATCGCGTAAAAAGTAAGGCACCACAAACAAAAGTACTGCATTATATCAATCACAAGTGGTTATTCTACAAAAACCGTTTCAGGCGTTATTGATATTCCCAGTGGTTGCTTGGCAATTTCCTTGTCAAATCTGGCTATCAAATTAAATAATTTAGGGACACGTGTCACAGCTAAGGTTATTCGGTAGATGTTTTTTTAGCGAAACGGTTTTCAGCGTTTGGCAATCCTCGGACCACATCTCGTGGCAATCTAGGACGACAGAAAAGACCAGAAGTCACATCCGCGGGAAAATACTGACCGGCTATATCATTATATTATATCTATCAACAGACAACAAGGGTTAGGTACCAATCAAATCGAAGCTAATTGATGGCGTGGATTGCGGTCAAATACATATTTCTCACTAAAAGGCCCCCGCAAACAAAAACAATTGTTCCGACAACAATGTCTGCGGAAACATTGTTCCCTCAATGTTTCACCATTGTTGCCCACACGCAGAAGCAAATTTTGTGTTCGAAAAAAAATTGGAACATTTTCAAAAACATCAGTGAAACATCTTCCTGTTTGTCAAGTAAACAATATCGTTGCCTTAAATGTGTTTGCCGAAGCCAATTTTGTATTTAAGAAGCAAAAAAAACTGTTTGTAACAAATTCAAAAATCGGATTTAGAAGAAATTTCAATAGCTTAAAGGAAACCATGTTTTGGCAAGTTAAGTTCACGAACACGACTTTAAATCGCCTTGGCTTCAGCTTCACCGCGGGACCTACATTTGAGAATGACTGTAATGATCTGATTGAGGTTTCATGCAATGTGCAAATGACGTCATTAGGCACACTGCGGAGGTTTCCGTGGAATATTGCGAGATTGAATGTTTTTAAGAGTTCTTGTAGACGAAATGGGAGGGTGTATTGGTGGATTGGTGGAATAAAATGAGGATAAAAGAAACCTATAAAAATTAGATTTTGTACTTAATAATTAATAGATAGACTAAGGTAGTCTAATTGTCACGGTTTTTGCACTCTTTTCTCTCTTACGAATTTTGTCCATTTTCATGAAAAGTTATCTGCATTTTTAATATTGAAATAAACAAAAGTCCCCCCAAAATTGCTTAACCTACATAAGATCAGATATCCAAACCATCTTGACGACTACGATTACCTATGTTTAGATGTAATTAATTATTAATAGGTTTAAGAAAATTCATATATTGATTGGAGTCGTTCTTAAGAGCCTTCGGGTGAAAGAACTCTAGAGAACGAGTTTTCACAGACACGTAGCAACTAAAAGGAAAAATAACATTCAGATTTCAACGCGATTCATCTTCCATTGATACAAGAAACTACTGGGAGTTTGTCAAAAGGTAACTTTTAAACAACTGTACAAGTAGAGATCAATGTAGCATTCGTTGTGAAGCCTTGAACTTTGTTGTGACGAAAGTTATTGTGAAAAAGAACCAACTGTCAATGTAGAGAAAACTAACTGAACCAGAGGGAAAAAAGTAATTTCTTCTTATTTTCAAAGAATTCAACGGAATGTTACATACTTGAATTCGATATGTCCTTTGCAACAAACAAAGTGATTAAATTGTAACTCATTAAACAACTAACCATGGAGAACATGTCTTGTTTCCATAAATGTAAATTCATTCAATGTTGTTAAATAAGAGTAAGACACCGCAGAGGTGCAGATACTGATCTTCTAACCTAATAATCCAATAACATTTTACATCTTTTAGAAAACTTCACACTCTATTGAAAAGTAATCATTAATAAACCACCCACGTGGGTGATACAAGACTTATTTACCTCCTCCCTTATTTCATGCCAGCTGTGCCCTCGGGCCATCCCACTAGGTGATCGCATGTCAACAGCGCACTTTTTACTTCAGCAGCTTTCATAATACTGGTTTTACGTTGAATAGTTGAAGTTCTAGTATTGCTAATCATGCCCTGCTGGATCATAGACGTAATAACCCCGTCCATAGCTTTTTTGCAAGTAGTGGTTAGCGCCAGTGTGCTTAATCCTAAGCAATAATTTGAATATTGAGATTAGATCAAATTTAAGTTTGTGTTCGAAAGGCAATCATTAGCATTCAGATCAATTTCGTGCGGCCCATGTTGGGGTTGGTAGGCAAAACACAGACCAGATAGTCGATGAACCTGCTGCGGATCTTTATAGACAACGTTTATTCGACTGAGCAATTTTTTCGACTGATTTAGATTTCAACCAGGTCATATATAAACGTAAGTGCACTTTTGCTTGTATTTATGGGTTTAACGTTTGGCCAGTCATCTTAGCGTTGTTTATACGGGGTTCATTTGTCAGGATATACCTCATGGTTTTCTGTTTGGTTACTGACTACTTTATCATACCACAGTCATCGTTCTCTCAAATGCGTGTCAGAAGGCGTTTAGAATTTCTGGGAGTCAATCGATGCTTTAAAAACTAAACATAATACATATGAAATTTCAGTTTAACGATCGTCCTCTCTTTAGAGCTTTTATTAAGGCAATGGTATAATATTCGTACCACCCCTGTGTTTTTTTCCTATTTAACAGAACACCTACAAATATGATTATATCTAAAGAAAATATCGCAGCGGTGGCTAATACCGAAGCCTCGTAATTGCGAATTTAAACAAAATAAAAAGTTTCTACCCTCTGGTCAAAAGCACTGCTTTAATTAGCGTAGGATGTGGCGTGTTTGTGTTATATTGGTCTTCTGTGGTCACCTAACTTTCTACGTAGTGTTCACTTGACTGCGTAAAAAAATGAAGAAGTCGTGTTCGAAGCCATAACTAACGAGAAAACGACTAGACACTTGTGCATGTCAATGCCCTATTATTGCGGTTTATTCATGTCTAAACAAAAGCCTCATGGTGAGTTTTGTCCCGCTGTGAGCGCGCCAAATGCAGCCTTTAACACGCTCTCCCCCGACTCTCTTCCATTCGCGAATGTAACCGACGTTCTGCAGAGAAAATAGTTTTCTTCCCACGCTATCTTCACAAGTCTCAAAAACATTAAGAACAAACGGCCAAATCCCCGGTATCCAACAATATTTCCCCAGCTAGGTCAGTGTTAAACACACATGTCGATAATCAACCCTTGTAACAAAAAGTCAGCTACAATTTGTCGCGTTATGGTGGAACCATAATCGCAGACTAGGTTGTTTCAACTCCCAGTGAGAGGATTTTAGATTCAAAAAATATAAAAAAAGGCCGTCATATTGGGCCGTGGATATTTATTATACTCCTTATTTTGCAGACACCTTTCAAGAATTGCCCTCTGTGGATATACTTACCAAGAAATAATCTCTGCCGAATGCACATTACTTGGCTAAAGGTAAAAGACAAATTATATCACGTCATCAGTTCAGTTGTCATCATTTCAGTTCTGAAGGAAAGTACCTATTTTTCAAGGTAGTTTGATATTTAAAAGATCAGTGAGCTACACCTACGTGTTTGAAACAAGCACATTCGTGAATTCCACAATAAAAAAGTAAATAATATTTTCTAAAAATAAAACATTTAAAAATTTCACGGGTGTACTGACTGATTTCGATATATTTTGTGACTCTTAAAGAAATCATGGGCCACCAATGCCATACATTTGAAAGTCTTAGCAATTCATGACAAATTTTGAATGCAGCGTTTTTTTGGATATTCCACATTACAATTCTATTATGTTTAACAACAATTCGAGGAACAGGACATTTAGGAAACCTTCGAAGGATGATTAGTCGCCGTGTAGGAAAAAAGATGGTAACTTACAAACCCAATAAAGTGCATTGTTGTATCGGTATTGGTTTGAAAGTTTTAGAATGATTTGAACGTTTTTATGAGCGCTGTTAAAGATTTCGAGCGTTGTCATAACGTAATGTAATGTAATGTACCAGTCGCCATATTTTCCCTAAGCCATGCAGATGCTGCTGGTAGATTGAAATCAGTTAATCGTTTATTCATCAGAAAACCAAAAGGTGGCGAACATAGCTCGCGGGACCTTGTTGTAGACAGTTTAGAGAGGGATTGTTGACATTGTACTCGTAATTTCACGTCGATTTTCAACTGCTCACTCAAGCGATTTTCTTCTGAAGCCTGCACTCGACGCGGTGGTCAATAGCAATTGGTAAAGCTACACAAAAAGGCCTTGTTAGGAGCCAATTTAAATAGTGAAAACTGCATAATACAAAGTGTATTTCACCTAATTTGTTCTGTTTGCTGCCATTGAGACCATAAACCTTGCCAACAATGTCCAATTCACGGTTAGTTTTTACTAGTTTTTTTGTCTGTGACTAAGAGACAATTGGTGGGCGGGAGAAAGTTAATGTCGCTGAGGAGAAATTGGTGAAGACAAGTTGGAGAGAAAGCGAGGAGCCAAAGGGGACAGAAACTTGCCGCGGCAGTTCCAGGCCGCCCTGAAAAAGCTGGCTTCTGAGTGGGCAGTAAAAACCCTTTGTATTGTTCTGCCCAATCAAAGGACAGCAAGTCCACAGCCGTTTCATGTGTCTAATACGAGGCCAACATGAAGGCTAGTTCGTTGGCCATATTTTCATGGCGAGTTTTTACTCAAAAAGAAAAGTTTGTTTCCAGTTTCTCTCAATGGCTGGAAAGAGTAGAAAATGGCCTAACATGTCCGCATGGGATAACAGTAAGAGAGAAATGCAGATTATATCCCCTCTTAAAGATTTTTGACGTCGAGAATAAAAAAGGTATTTGTTCAAGTGATGATATTAGGCCCTCGAGGAAGCATCGTTACTTTGTGTAACCTAAAGTTTCAAAATTTCTTGGATCGCTCAAGCTGGACAGGTATGCAAAGGGCACAACAAGCTGCATGTACAGCCTCCGGGCGTCCAAACATTTTTACGCGAAAACAATAAACGTTGGTTTTTCATCATGGTTGAAAACAAACGTGGTTCTTCTCTTTAAGCCAATCAAAAAGCAATCGAGACTTAAGTTCCTTCCTAATAATGACGACAACAATAACAAAAACAGCTTGAAAAAAACGAAACATTGATATTCGACAGTTTTTGTGTTTGGCTGACATGATCGGCGATCACCTATTCTCGACATGGAAATGTAAACTTTTCTTTTCGAGTAAAAATCTTGCTAAGTAAGACGGAAAAACACGATGACAGAACTGCCTTTCGTGTTCGGTTCGTATTAGAACACATAAACCGTGCTGTGAACCTCCTGCTTGTCAATTGAGTAGAATAATGCAAATGGTTCTTTCTGCCCAGTCAGAAATCTGCATTCATTGAGCTGCCTGGAACTGCACAGCAAGATTCCGTCTCCAGCTGCTGCTCGCTCTTTCTCCAACTTTTCTTTTCCGATTTTTCCCGCCGTCTTGACTTTTTATTCCCCCAGTAACTGCCACTGGGTCTCTGGGAATGGTGTACTGGCGAGCTGTAAGAAAAATCATCAGTGCGAGTGCTCTCTCGATCTCACGACACAAGGACCAGTTGCTAATTCAGTATTTCTACCAATAACAAAAGCTGAGGTCAAAACGTCTGAGAAATTGTTTTAGTGAAATTGTCAGTGGTATATTCCATCAGCTTTAAAAACAGCAGGGAAACAGCTGCAAAACTTGTTTTAATTGCATGTAATTGACGGTTGAAAGGTGTAGGTGTCCAATTTGAAGACCTGTTAGAAGAGTAGTATGGAAAATAGTGTGAATTAAGGAACAAATGGACGCCGAAAACCAATGAACACTGCGAGAATGTTGTTAAAATCACAATAAAAGCAGGTTCTCGAAGCTTTTCTCGCAAATTCGAAAATTGATGCATTGAAGCTACAGAGTTCATTGACGAGGTGATGCGCCACAAAAACTAAAGGTAACTTGTTTCGCTCCTGAAGATTGTGGGTTTCACTTAGTTTGCCGTTATTAAGTCGGAAAAGTACTGAGTGATCTTTAGAATATCGCTCTATCTAAGAAATAGCACTTGAAAATAACGGCGACGACATAAGATTATTTATACTCAAATAGCTAGAAAAACACATGGCAGCAACCTTCCAAAGATATAGCACTTGATTTGACATCGAGTCCTTTCAAAAAGCTGAAATGTGACACGGTTCATGTCGCTCAATGTGACCCGCTACTTTAGTTTACGGAACAAAACACCGTTTATTTTAGCGTGAAAAAAAAATTAAGTGGACTTGAAAACTGGACTTTAGTGCATGGACTTAAGTGGCCGTTTCATTCCAAAATCAGCAAAGTGCTTCCTCCATTAAGGTGGTTATATCTGTTTTTCAAGACGAAAATTTGATAAATACACACTTCCAAAGTGCGCAATTCAGACGAGGATGAATTCAGTGTAGAAAACACGGCACGATACGTCACCAGCCCTAAGGTGGAAGATTCCAATCTCTCAGCTAAGTCGAGAAGAATTATAAATAAAACTGTATGCTATGGGTTAAGCGATTAAAAGGTTGTGGTTTGTCTTCGCAGGTGCCCTCGTGATCACCAAAACCCAAAATCTGGTTAATAAAAGCAATATTCAATAAGTGTGTTTATTTTGAGATTAAAAAAAATTAAACCAGTGATTCCCTCCAATCTTCTTGTCGTTTATTATTTGAAAAAGCAATTTTTCATCTAAGCAGGCCAATTTCAAACTGCCGGAAGCCAAACACCACGCTTTTTCCATGATTAAAGGTTCTTGCGCGGCCAATTAGATTCTGAGTTTGTCGAAAGCTGACAACTTGGCTAAGTTTAAATCAATAGGAAGCTATTTAAAAGGTTATCCTCGAACGTTTTAATAATGCTACGACACAAGATTATGACCAAGGGGCATAATTGGTTCGATATATCCTATGATAAAAGACCAAAATAACATAGCAAAATACCAGACAAGATAATGAAGATGTCAGAAGTGGTTATTTAAAATCTGTTGCTTCTCAGGTGTTCCTAGAGCAGCCACCGATGGAATATTATAAATTTTACCAAACCCTTGTGCAAATCCTCAAACCTTGTTTGATTTTTATTTCGTCCTTGCCTTTATAGAGAGCAAACATCATTAACACTCGTTCTGTTCTCCTGGTGTATTTAGCCTTCTTTAAAGGTCATTATTGTTATCGTAAACGTCACTGACATCGATTAGAGGTTTTGTAAAAATTCAAACAGTCTAGTCTGAGCAAAAATGTTTGTGAACTTTTGGCGTAAACTTCATCGACTTTCGCCAAGTATACTTGCGAACAAAAGGGTTGGAATATCGTTGAAGAAGTGAGAACCCAAAAGAAAAAAAATCCCAGATAGTCTAGTGTTCCTCCGAGCGAGGTTTTGAGCCACTGTATTTAGTCAATTCAATGTTACAAGCTTTTGCCAGCGGTCCACGGAGTCATCAGGGATAAAAATGATTCCACTCTTCAACTAAATATAGTATTAGGGTGGATGTGCAATGTAATGTTCAATCCAACCCTTAGAAGGCCTACAACGCTTAACACATTACAGATGATGTTTTGCCGAAAATGATTACATTGATTCTTCCTCTTTTATGGAGCTAACTCTTTTTGGGATCGTTGAAGGAGGATTCGTTGCAATTGTTGGTATAACATGAAAAAGTGTTTGACTGAAATCCATTCTTTGCGAGAACAGGCAGAACTGAAACCTTTAAACACCATCCCTTATACCAACTAGTCAAAAAATCCCGTATCACGCTCGTTTTCTGCAGATGCAAAAAACAACAAAAGCAAAACTAAAACACAAATAAATTGCTGTTTATGAAATAAATGTTAAACGGACTTGGTCATCAATATCAGGCAATGATTTCAATTCTTAACGACTGGTCATGGAATTAACTGAAATATCATCGCAACAACTGCTTAAAACCGTAGAAGAACGCAAAACTGACACCAAAAATAAAATTAGGCATCGACGAGCGAAACTGGAGAAGAACTACATTAATGTAAACTTGAAAAAAACAGCTAGTGGTCTGAATCTTTTCAAGATTATGTTGGAACACAATGTGGGCAAGATTTTGCCTGGAAAGGACTGCTGAGATTGAGAAATGAGAGTTATTTTTTGGTATAGATTAAATACATAGATGTCTCTATTTGTTCAAAATGTAAGTATCGTTTCTCTCGCAGGCAGAAAACTAGAAGAACAATCATGCAAGACATGCGAATTAATGGGACACACGCCACCAATGCATCTTCAGTAAACTCAACAGCATTTGCGTTTCCAACATATCTCCACCAGCCTCTAGG
>Ga0099810_1068169_pt1 | contig 9888 bp, 1 predicted proteins | sample DipCnscriptome_FD_81139 | JGI IMG/M metagenome (GOLD analysis project Ga0099810, IMG submission 81139) | Metatranscriptome of coral microbial communities from Puerto Morelos, Mexico - Diploria C A metatranscriptome (Eukaryote Community... | ecosystem: Host-associated > Invertebrates > Cnidaria >... | reverse complement strand
GATGGCTTTTCTCGCTGTAGACTCCGAAAAAAGGTCTGTGTGAGGCCAGCGAGGAATTTGCTGAAGCTTTGCGCAGGATCTGATGGTCAATGCACGCTGTGCCACGATTCACCTTGGTTTGCGTTCGTCGTTTGGAGCAAGAGGTTCTGCCAGATGGTGGTGAGTTGTCTCTATCCCATGATAGACGCTTGCTCTCGCGCATTGACGAACATGGAAGGTGCTTCTGCTACTCCTGTGACACTACACGTGCGGAGTTTTGTTTGGCAAAGCCGGTGGCAGAGCAGGTTGAACAAAGTGTGTGGCAGCACATTCCTCCAGAAACGCAGGTTGAGCTCTGCACGAACTCCTTGTCAGAATATCCGGGTGTTGCTTGCTTGGTGACCTTGCATGCAAAAAACTCGGCGTTGACCTTCAGCCGCTTCGTGAATATCAGCCCTGACACGGAGGTTCAGGATTCCGTGGTCCAGTTGGTGGATGATGTCGAACATTTGGAGAGCGGTGCACCTTTGCTGAAGTGGTCGGAGGATGGCCTTGTCAGTGGTTACAACATCTGGAGGCACACAATACCGTTGTTCCAAGTACTTCGACTACTACCCGCTTGCCGGGAGCACTTAGCTGCAGCTGCCCGGGCCGCACTTGTTGAAGTCAATGGCGATGCAGGTGCCCATGATGCTGACTGGTTTGAGGGTGAAGAGTGTGCCATTGAAACCTGCAGAAGTCTCCCTGTTCGAGTTCTGGTGGCGACGGCTCAGACGATGGTGCTTTTGTTGGATGATGCTGTTGCCACAGTGTTGACCTTCAGATGGAAAGGCCTCTTTGCAACAAGTTGCTTCTACATGCAGCGGATTTGCCCGTCGCTGCAGCCGGAACAGAGGAGGTTGGTCCCTTTTTCAGATGTGCGGAGCTGTAGAGATTGGCTATTTGCGGTCACACCCCAACCTCAGGTAAGATTACTGATGTGGCACATTTCTGGAGTGGCCTTTCATGCTCTTCCTCTTGGTGAGCACATTCCAGAGGAGGTGAATTTTACGACTTTGTCCATCGCGCGGGATCTGCTCAGCGTTGCGCTGTGCGATGATCGCCATAGGATTTGGGTGGTTTCGTTGGACAACTACTTCGAGACTTGTCCGAAGAATTTGGACTGGGAGCTCTTGAAGGAGCGACATCGATGCGCAGAGGGAGTAGGTGTTATGGGTCAGACAACGAAAGCTTACCAGGACTTGACAGTGTATCCTGAAGCTTTTGGACTTCGTTTGCAGGATTCTGTCAAGCGTTCTTCAAGTGAAGTTGGTGGGCGGGCTTCCGGCAGATCCGTCATGGACTGCCTGGTTGAAGGGGTGCCAACTTATGGTATTTCCTTGCCGGGTGGTGCAACTGGAATTGGTGACCACTTCTTGGAGAGCTTCGAAGGGAAAGGGGAAGATGATAGAGCCGCTGGTGCGTCCAGCAGCTTGCATAGAGACTCAGGTGGTGCCAGATGCATGCCCTTTGCATGGCACGAGCGTTTCCTGCAAACACGAGGGTCAGAATGGCTAGAAGTGGAACGTCCTCAAAGGACCTTCCGGCCCATGGCGGAGAGCAGAGTCACTTCCATCAACACACAATCCTCGAATTTCGGTACGCCTTTGATACCAAAGCAAGTTTTGACGGGCTTTAGTGTGCCAGCGCAGCATCGTTTGGGAGATGATGATTTAAACTACAACTTGTGCGCTGCAGTCCACCGTCATGCGCAACGACAGTACCAAAGCCGTCTGCCGCCATGGTTGGTGAAGATCTCATTGCCTCGAAAAGCGAAGCGCTTCAATCCTCCCATGCTAGGATCATTTTTGGGACAGCAGGAGGATGAAGGAAGCAGCTCTGGGTCGGAGCTTGTCACGGAGGATGGCGCTGAGAGCGAAACTTCTGCCAAAGCTGCAGAATCGGAGGCAAGCGATGCTTCCTTAGCGCAGAGTGGACCATCCAGGTTGGAGGTTCGAGGTTCGCGACGTCGCAAAGGACGACCTGGATATGTTGAGCTGGCAGTGACGGCGTCACATGTTTTCTGTGAGATTTGGGAAGCGACAGGTTTGGGAGACTGCACGAAGCCCAAAGATCGTGGACCATGGCGATTGGTCGTGCTACCACGCAGTCCAGTGAGTGCTTCCAGTGGGAGTAGCAACTGGATCGGGGGTGGATTGGAGGAGGACTTGTCTGGTTTGTCCAGATCAGTGGCAGCGGCTGCAAGTGCTGAGGAGGATGCTGGAGTACGTTTCAGCCATTTGGAGGAGGCGGCGGTGGCGTTTCGTAGCAGAGAATCATGGAGGTCCTTGTTGACTCAGAATCACATTTGGTACCTCTTGTCGCGGGGGAGATCCCTTCATGTGCTATTGCTTAATCAGTCACCTGTACGGGTCATCACGAATCTCCTGATCTTTGAGAATCGCACCAAGGCTGCGGCATTGTGTGCCTTGAATGATTGGAACCCGAAGCAACTACCCTTGTTAACTCTCTTCCTGGGTCTGCGCTTTCGTGAATTGGATGAGATTCGACAAAGCCTCGGTCTCTTACGCCCAGATCAGGAAATGCAAGGATGCCAGATGGTCATGGATTTCATCCATGCGGGATATTCGTGTTCGAACATGGCTCCAGCATTCTCTCCAGCGCAGTCGGGTGCATCAGTGGTACCACCACAGCTCTCTGACATCCCAGCAGCAGCAGATGTACCGCAACTGCCGCCAGATAGGAGCTTTGTTTCCAGATTGTTGGAACAGGCAATGCAGTTCGTTACACGTTTGGTTCAAACACGAGTGGTGCAGATTCGCGAGTGCAACGGTGCGTGCCGTGCCCTCACATATCTTCAACCAGCTCACGCTGCTGACGAGCCAGAAAGGTATGCTTTGATGGTTTACGAATTGACGAGACTCACAGTCTATATGCAGTCCTTGCGCAATATCCAACAGCAGCTCGTCAGATCTTTTGGCGAGGAAACCGCATGCAACAGCGGCATCATCGTGAAATGCCAGCCGCGTGGTCTTGATGTGAGCACCAATCCACGTGGCAAGACAGGTTTACCCTCCATGGATGCTGCTCTTGCGCTGGCAGCCAAGCTCCAACTTGGAGATCGACCCTCCCCGGCACTGACGGCGGAAAGTACGGAGGCCCTGGTCCGCAACGCTTTGATGGCTGGCCGCATTTCTTCAGCCTTGAACTTGTTCCATGAGCTCAAGGACTCGGATGGTGCCACAGGTGATGTTTTTGAAGAATTTCGCGTCACGGCTGGAAGGCTTGCGTATCAGTTGGTTTGCAATCAACAGTTGGATTTCTTGTTCGTGGCCATGCACATGCTTCGAAACGTAGGAGAGAGCGTGAACCGCTTTTTCAAGGCTGTGGCTTTTCATACATCGAAGCGGCTGGTGCGTCGACGTCTCCTCCGACATGTTGGGCACATGCGACGGCTGACGCAGGAAGAGCAGTCATTGATTTGCTTGGTGAATTTGCTGGAAAGGCTGTACACCAACCCATGCTACACGACGGAGTTCAACCGGATGACTACTGGCTTAACAACTGGACAGTATCCCCAGCGAGCTCACAATTCGACGGTTCCTCCGTTTTGTACTTGGCCAGCTGGTGGTCAACCTATGTTGCTGGTGGGCTTGGTTTGTGATGGAGCGATTGGTGGACACATTGCAGCTGGACGACGATCCCATGATGAAAAGAGTGAGGCAGGCAGAGAAGCTCCTGTTTCGAGTCATTGGGTGGACCCCCGTGGTGGACCTCAATTTTTTGAGCAGCAGACCAGCCTCAGGGAGCTTCCCATGGCTCAACGCATGCCACTGGAGCTCTACGACATGTGGTCTGGCTATCAGACGCCGGCCATGGCGGCCATGTTGGAATTGCCCGCAGAAGCCCGTCGAGCTTGGGCCAGCATGCCATGTGGTGATGTGGAAGACTTGGATGCGACACCAGTGTTGGGTCTCTCAAACTTCCACAAGGGCTCAAATGTGGTACAGGATGCCAATGGTGGAGCAGATATCGCAGATATGCGAGAACAAGCAGATGGTGAAGGTGATAGTGAAATGTTGAACAGCTTGGAATCTGCACCGGGTCTTGCTAGGGCAAGCTGTCGTCGCTGCCGCCTGGAAGGGCCGGAAGATGATCATGAGACCATTTCTCCCGTTTTGCCAAATCTGCCAGATGGATTTCTGGAGGCTCTGGGTTTGGATGATGCTGGATCCAAGAGTCACACTATGGGCTATCTCCATGTGACTTTGAGCTGGATGCGTCAATTAAGTTGGGAGACACGTGCACGGATTGTTATGGAGAAGACCCACTTCTGGCCTCGTTTGGTGGAACCTTTGGCATGGCTGCAACCACCACCAGAGGCCGGGTTACCAGCAAAAGCTTGGCAACACTGTTGGTTGGATTTTTTGGTGGCTCATCAAGATTGGCGTGGCTTAGCTGCGTGGGTCCGTTCGCTACCATTGAAGACTATGGATTTGGTGGATGAAGAGGGAAAAAGTGGTGTTGATTTGGAGAAGTTTGAACAGCGTGGTCTTCGTTTTTGCACCAGTTATGCCCGTGAAGTCTTGCTTCAACAACTGGGCCGCCGGGGCATCTTTTCCAGTGGCGATACAGCCACCCTGGAGGCTCTCTTATGCCGTTTGACCTTATGTGGAAAACTCTTTGGTGAAGGACATGTGCGAAAAACAGCCGATGGGTCACAAGACGTGACTTTAGCATCGAAGCTCCCTGGCGATTCTCATGTGCTTGGAGTAGATGGTGAGGGTGGAGTGCTTCCACTGGATCAACTCTTGCCCATGGGAAGAGTGAGTCCGTTCCATTGCTTCTTCATCAACTTTTGCATCAACAACGATCTTCCTGCTCTCTTGCTGCTTTACCTCCAACGTTATGACTTGGCGACCACCATGAGTTCCTTGAAGGAGTTGAAGATCCAACAATCTGAACGACCCTGGGCTCCTTTGCTGCTGGTTGGCCGTTTAGGCAATCCACACCTCTTCGCTGCATCCTTGCACCATGCAGCCTTCGTCTATATGTCTGACATTCCCAGTGATCGACTTCGAGAAGATGCGGAAGGGGTGCCATTTCTGCCGTTGGCAAGCCTGGCAGAGTCCAGGCCAATTGCTTTTTTAGCCACCCTGATGTTTGCGCCGGTCTATTCAGCCATTGAGTTGTTAGATTCGGATCAGGACTCTCCATGGGCTGTGAACAAGCAGACCTTGCAGAAGGCAGTGGCAGCATATCCAGCTCTTTGTGAAACATTCTTTCCTCAAGGATTGGAGGAAAGCAAGGGTCCCTCTCCCAAAGTGGAGCGAAAATATCGCCAAAGTTTGGTAGAGGCTGTGACCAACGCCAATGCCACACGCAAACTACTGCAACCAGGCTCCAAGGATTCACGTGTGTTGATGGATGGAGGTATCCAGCAAAATGGCCATGAAAGGCAGAAGAGACAGCGGCCCATGGCTGTGCAAGAAATGGCCACCTTCAAGGGAGATATCACCTTATCCACGCTCCTCAGCGATGTTGCAGCCTTTGATGTGGACCGAGTTTTGGATCGACTTTGTATCTTCGAGGTCAAGGAGAATGAAGCCATAGACCTTGCCTCCCTCTCGGGCCAAAAGGAAGAGCAGTTTCCTGACGAACTGGAAGAAAGCTATTTCCTTTCCCAGGGACGCGCGATGATGGCGTACCACGTGTTGATGACCAAATGTCGACAAAGCTTAAAGCCTGGGGAGGAATTGCGTTTTCCTCTTTCCTTGGAGCCGGAGGATGCTCGGCGCCTGCGGAAGGCGGCCAAGTCTGTTGCTTTACACAACTTGTTGAACGAAGGAGTGGTCTCCAGTGCAGTTTGTTTGTTGGAACTCTGTGGTTTGGAGACAGAAAAGCTTCGTGTGGATGTGGAGGCAGCGAAAAGGATCTATTCTCATACCGTCCACAGTACAGCATCCGGACCGGGTGATCATCGAGCAGCTGCAAGTGTCATCCAACTCTTCATGAGTTTTCCTGATACAGAGGATGCATCTGCCAGTGCAGCAGCTGAAGCTGCGATCACTTCGCCACATTTGTTGAATGCTTTGCGGATGTTAGAAGAATCCACTTGGGCCTTAGATCCTCATCCCTCTGCACCTGCTGCATCTATCCAAGCACTTGGATATGACTTGCCTTGGCACTTAGTGGCCTTGTTTTGCCGGGTGCATTCATTGCCACGATCTTTGACATTGCTACACGAGTTAGCACGTAACAATGATTGGGTGATGTTCCTCTACGAGAGCGATTTGCAACAATGTCCTGCAGATACCGTGCTGGACATTGTGGCAGGATACTTTACAGAGCTTCCGCTGCAAAGCCATCTGCAGATCTTGGCGAATTCCATTGCATCGCAAATTCCGGGAGAAAGTGGCAATGGCGGAAGTGCCCAACGTGAAGGGAAAGGATCACGTGGTGCTGTGGATCCTGGAATGCCAGCGAATGCCATTGGTTTTTTGGAGCGCAATCGTTCAGGTGCAGCTCCGATGGGTCGAGGTCTGCTCGGCCATGCTCTGTTGCATCGGAAAGCACGGCTGGCGGTGGTGGCCAGTGCCTTTAGTGATGTGGGCTACTTGCAGTGCATGGCAGTCTGGCTCACTGTTGCCGAAAAGGACCAGCACGAGGTGGAGTCTGGAGAGCATGCCCGCCCGTCCCCGAACCCTGCAGAGGTGGCAGCTCAGATTGCTAATCTTTGTCGTAAACGTCATGCCTTCTCCTTGGTTTTGCGAGCTTTGAAGATCTTTGATCCGCAAAATCCATTGATCGACTTCGTCTGCTTCCATCGGGCCTTTGTGCAATGCCGCTTCAAGAGTTGTCGAGAACACTTGCGCCGCTTCGTCGGCCGGCGACAAGAATCCGGCTCCTACAGTTTGGCCTTTTCGCCTCATGTGGAACGACTTAGTGAAGAAATGGTGTGGTATCTTTTGGATGGCTTTCCACGTGCACGCATGATGCTGCTTTCTGCGCTTGATGAAGCAGGCTTTTCGCCACGATTTTCTCAACTCTTCAGTGCTTTCAGGTTGATTCAGCAGACTGGCCTCGATGTCGACTTTCGAGTTCCCAGCACGGAATTGCTGCAGCTCTTGATCTCCAAAAAGATGTTTGCAGAAGCCCGCGCGTGGGCCAAAAATGGCCAGAATGGTGCCGGAGATGACGGTGTGGTCTTTGAGGAAGTGACAGGTATGATTGTGGAGTTCCGACAGGGAGCTTGGTGGAATGTATTGTCCGAGAGAGTACAACTCTGGCACAAATGTTTTGATGCCTTTATGAGCCAATGCAATCCACCCAGTGGTTCTGCGAACTTCTTCCTGGACATTGCTGCGAAATTGGAGCCTGACCTCTTTGCGCGAGAACAGTTGGTCCTCTTGGCGATCGCACGGGAGCTCTTACTGTTACAAGCATCTCAGGATGTCAAAGGTTCCCATGAAGAGCAACTAGAGCAGCTGAAAGTGGGACTTTTGCTGATCCTTACGGGCACGACACCTGACTTGACAGCAGATCTGGAGTTGTCGCCACTGGACTTATCCTACAAGACAATTTGTTCCTTGGTTCAACGAATCCCAGAGCACGTCAAGGCCTTGCCGTTGCAAGGAGAGGGAGCCTTGATAGACATCAAAGCGAAATCCTCCTTTGGTGCCAGCAGCAAAGATAGCGGGTCACAAAGCGTGCTTTCGCCACAGGGAGGACACAATGAGTTGGTTTCCTTCTTGGAAACGGGCATCAGTTCACTGATTAATTGTGATGAGCTGTCTCTGGCGGATCATGTGGCTTCAGGTTTTGGTTTTGAGAGCTCAGACCAAAAACTGGCCATCACGTTGGCCTCCATTGCGGGTGGCAATCACCTGGAAGCCATCCGTGTCTCGCCCCTAGAGCCCAGTGAAGCAGCAGTAGCTTCAGCAGAGCAAGGGGATGCAGAACCGCTCCTGAAAGAGTTGGGCTCGCATTGCTCACCACGGATCGCTTTGTACTGCCGCAGATGTATGATGTTCTATTCAGTGTCTAAAAGCATTGATATGGACTACCAGGAGGTGAAGAAGGTGGAACCCACCAGGCTCTTGTCTTTGCTTCTCAGTCCCCAGCCGTATGTCGCTGACTTCGATCTTTGCAGGAATCTCATCACGTGCTTTTCTCGACCACTGGATGCAGCGGCTGTGGCCGAGGTGCTGGCGAACGCATTCGTGGAATCCATGCTTTCCAATGGCGTCATGCCATGGAGGGATGAGAAGTTGGATGAATTTGTGAGTTTGTTGAGCCCATCACAGGAGCTTTTAGGCAATGCTGCACTGCTATGGGTTCCCAGCTTTAGGAGAGCTTCGAAGGTTGATTATGCTTCTCAAATCGCTCGACAAGTGGACCCTGAGACAGAAGTGGAAGTTCTAGTCATGGCTTATCATTCTTATGTCCAGGGATGTTGTGAGCGCTCCGTGAGTGAGTTGCTGTCCTTCCTTCATTCACGAGCTGAGCTTTATGTCAATCGTGGTCATTTTCATCTCCTTGTTCGACTGTTGGTGGCCGTTCCTGAGTACCACGCCATGGAATACATGTTTGGCTTGCTTGTTCATCACGGTCAGCTGCAGTTGCTCTTGGCAGAGGGAAAGCGCGCTTGGCAGGACGCAGCTGCCAAGACAGGCCAACACTCGACCTTGGCAGTGGCATTGATCAGGTACTTGCAAGTCCATTTCCCTCTCCAATTGGAGGTTCAGGTTCAGGTACACTGCAACTTTGGTTTGGAAGCTGAATTGGCTGAACTTTTGGAAACCAAGGCCGGCGAGATCGCTGAACGCCTAGGACGCAAGTGGACAGACATTTGCTCAGAGGATGGTGAGGAGCAACTCATCCTGTGCTTGTCTATGTATTTGCAGTGTGCTCGACTGTTCTTGAAGGGCAAGCGACACCAACGTCATCTCATAGCCAACGAGCGTGCCACGTTGATCTGTTTGCAACTAAAGGCGGTGCAAATCCATCTTGCTGCCTCACTTCATGAGCAACAAAATGCAGCTGCAGCTGGGCAGGAAAATATGGATTGGGCTGATGTGCCAGCTGATGGTCCAGAAGCCCTTGCAGATGCCTTGGTTGATGCAACAGGACGACAGAAGGGATGGGCTGATGCTGCTTCTGAAGACAACGGCGGGGAGGAGGAGGTAGCTGAAGCAGCGAACGATATTTCCAGCACCTCGATGGCAACTGTGGGACGATCACAAAATGGGAAAGTTGTCCCCGAGAACACCACGACACCCAGCATTTCCCTTGGACCAGCGGGTGATGTCTTCGTTGTCATCAACCTTATGCAGAAAGAGGTGGAGGTCTTTGCAGAGTATCATCAAGACTTCATTGCCACTTTCGAAGTGGTGAGCGCCTATCGCCACTGCTATGACGGGCTGTCCAAAGTATGGCCCAAGGCCCTTTACCGTCAAGTGGTTTTGTTGGGGAACTGGTCCTATCTGCAATTGTTCCTCCAGCATTTGCCCCTTACGAAGGATTGGCTACACGCGATTGTTCAACTCTGTGTGGATGAGCCATGCCCGGAGCAATTCCCATCGCGGATGATGCGCATGAAGCAGTTCTTGAGGGAGGGAGTTCCAAACTTGGAGACGCGCTACCAACTGGCGCGTGAACTTGGTTCGGGCTTCACAGACATCGCCATTGAAACTGCTTCATCGGTCTACATGACATAGCTGGAGGAGCCTTTTTTAGAAATCGATTTCTGGAAGATCCCGAAAGCTGCCACAGGTGAAGATCGGGATGATTGATAACCCTGGTGGACAAGATTCACAACTTGAGACAACCTCAGGTTGTGTTAACGAAGTAGCGGATGAGGCTAGCGAATGCTAGCGAGAAGATGCGGCGCTGAAGCATGGTGCAGAC
>Ga0099810_1246354_pt1 | contig 9889 bp, 4 predicted proteins | sample DipCnscriptome_FD_81139 | JGI IMG/M metagenome (GOLD analysis project Ga0099810, IMG submission 81139) | Metatranscriptome of coral microbial communities from Puerto Morelos, Mexico - Diploria C A metatranscriptome (Eukaryote Community... | ecosystem: Host-associated > Invertebrates > Cnidaria >... | reverse complement strand
CTGCATCATCTATCTGCAGCACCATCCTCTCTGTGTTTTCCGCACTAGTCCCATTAGCTGCAGCTCTATGTTTCCAGTACATCCTCTCCACCCAGTGGTAGATCTCTACCTTGCGGGTCACATATATCAACAGGTACGCACTCATCAAAAGGGCAAATGAAGACAGCATATGCCAGATGTCATGGTAGTCAAAGAAGTCCCACAAGACACACTCTGCATTAAAAGTACGTGAAAAGCTTGGTGCTGCAACCTTGCGAGTGGTGGATTTTAACTTGAAGAAGTACATAGCAAACACCCAGGAGATGAAGGTGGCAACCATGAACAGCACACGATGCCAGTTTCTCCAAAAGGTGTTCCAGATTAGTCTTGGGTTGCAAAGCTGTTTTACTCCACCACAACAATCTCCATTCCCACTTCTGATCCTCTTGAAAGACAATGCTACATCAAAGCTCATCAAGCCAAGAATGGTCAGTGCAACGGCAGCCACGCAAGAAAACAGGAAAAACTGCGAAAAGTCATTTTTCTGTTTGAAACCTATAATGAGCAGGCAAAGAGGAAATATGATAATCCAGGTCCACTTTACTACAGCCTCTAGTGACCAGCAATCTGAATTAGCACCACAATAATTGTTCCACCTACAAGGAACACCAATCTTCTGGAAAGTCCACACATACAGAACAATCAACCAAATAACCAAGGCAATCCAGTAGCTCACTTCAAAGAAACCTGTAAGACCATCAGTATCCCGCACAGAACCCACATAGTTGAACACCAGCAGTGGTGCCACAAAGAATAAGAAGTACTTTGGTGCCTGGACAGATGTTTCATGGGGAGCTTTCTCTTCTTTTTCTTCTGGGTCCATGAGTGCCTCACTATTTACTCGGCAGTTGAAAAGTGCCACCACGACTAACCCTGAGATGATGAACATAAAGGCAGAGTCAAACTGGAATGTGAGACGGGAAGGACATAGATGATACATGGCTGAAAACAGACCTTCAAAGACCAATGCCCAGGAAAGGGCATAAGCCACAGAGTAATCATATGGCCTGAACTGTTTATGATCTGAAGAGAGAACATACTTTCTTCTTGATCCATTTACCTGAAGTGTGATTGCTTCCCTGAAGGAGAATGACAGAGCAAGGAAAATACCATGAATAACATAAGGAACATTGCTGAGCATGAAGTTGGAAGGCATGTCAGCAACGGAAATTGGTCTGTAACAAAGTTCATTGTAGTAGCACAGGTCACGATTGCCTCCTATTATCATACTGGACCAACGTGCAATTACAAACTGGGCTGAACCAACCATGAAACTTATGGCCAGTACTCCAGTTAAGTAAGGGTATGTCTTGATACCTTTGCAAAACCATGAAATAAAGATGACTTCCAGCCATTTTTTAATGGGGAATGTCTTTCGAGGTATTGGTTTTGGAACAAAATTCACTATTCCCTGACTTGGGGCTCTGGTCCTCATTTCATCTGAGTTCTCCATATGAAAGGGAACTGAACACTCATCAAAGTCAGAATTCAGGAAGAAATGGGCAAAAACACTGATTGCAATACCACCAAATATAGCAGTAAGGCACATATAACCAGCTGGAAGAGCTTTACCAATAGTGTCATACTTATATCCTTGTGTTACGATAACTTTCACAGTCTTCTCAAAAGCACTCTCTTTGTCAACGTTTTTGCTATGTAATCCAATGTACCACCGTCCTGTTGCAATTTTAGGTCTAGAATACTGCGACAAAGTGATTCTGCCTAACTTTGTAAAAGTAAGCTGAATAGTCTGATTTTCTGCACCAGCATTGTTCTCAGAAAGTCCTTGGCTTTGTGCTGCAGAACAACTTTGTGATACCACTAACAGGCATTCCATTTCAGATTCTTCCGAAGACACTGTAATTTGAAATAATCTGAAAAGCTGTTCCTCATGAATGTCGAATGCGCTGACCCTAGCCAAGCCATCAGATCGAACAGAAAATTCTGCTGTCTCACCAGAAGGTAAAACAGAGTGATCCAACTCAACTTCTACTGCAACGGAACTATTAGCTGGTGCACCAAAGAACAAGAATTCTACATCATGATCTGTTGTTTTCCCAGGAGCAAGACCTTTGTTGCGACTAGGGCAAGCATGAAATGTGTACATTTGCATATTTTGAAGGTCACGAGACTGTGCTACACCCACAAACTGAATTCTAAGGTCTTCAAGAACCATTGAGTACAATGCACTTAAGTTGCTTGAGGCATTAAATCCTCCCACACTCACACGAACTATGGCTGAATCACTTCTGTGTTTAACATGGCAGTTCCGGGCATTGCTAAACTGTGAAGTCAAAGAGCCATTAACCTTAACTGTAGTTTCTGTGGAGTAATAGGAATCACCAAAGTCACATTGAACCTGGAAAGATGATTGGTTGTCAGCTGTAGTAAAACATTCCAGAGCAATCATCAAAAAGGAAAATTGGCCAAGAAATTGATAGACTCCCATTGTCCTGAAAAACAAATAAAGGAGAAAATTTAGAATCAGTAAAGTCTAGATTATTTCAATACAATTAACCCTTCAGTGTTGGAAATATCTTTTCTTCTTTTAGCAGGACATGTGTCCTTTCAAATCATTTTGGATGGACATCTCATCAATTTGGCCAGACATTAATTAGCACAATATATTAGCATAATAAATTATCAATCAGCTTAAAATTTCAATATGTATCATTCAAAACTGCCTTTAAATTTCATTTCCTTATCATTCATGTTTAACTACCAGTAAGATGAATTTATTTACTAGATGACTGCAAACCTAGCTTATATTGAATACCACCAAAGTTTACTCTAGGGTACATACATGAAGTGCTAACAGCACATCACAATGCAGGTAATCGGGTGAAAGGGATTATAGGACAACTTCTGAAAAATTCTTTATTTGGCAATTACAGGAACAATGAACACTTCCACTTTTTGAGCTCCCTAGATCAAATATGGGTTCCTCAGGGGGTCCTTGACCCATGTATGGGTATTGGGGTGCTGCTGAGGGTTTGAAATCCAAACCCTGTTTAGGACAAAAATACTTTAAAGACATTACCTGGTGCAGGTCACCATCCTCTATTTCAAGACCCAGGTTAGGACAAGAGAAAAAATACAGTCTCTCTTGATTTAATGGAATTTAAACTGTTTAATAATATAACCATTCCAATCAGAGAAATCATGTTTGATGCATCTAAAACCCAGTTATTGCTAACAAAAAGCCAATTAAGTATCAAGGTCTGTTGGCTCATAATACCATACTCTGTTTAGGACAGATTCTAACCCTGTTTAGGTCACAGGTAAGCTAAATTGAATACCCTGTTCAGGACAGCGAAGCCAGAAAAACATACCATGTCCAGTGGCACCTCCCCGTATAACCCAAATTAGAGAGTACCCCCTGGGTATGGCTCAAACTTAGTACTTTTCTTGCATCAAATCAAGAAGGAATTTTATGCAGAAAAGAACTCAATGCATAACATGCATAAATGATAGATTTCCAAAACTTTTATGGCTGCTAATTTTGTGTATGTGGCTTATGTCTGCTAATGTGGTCTGTGTTGTGGGACCCAACCACTTTTCACACTGTGTGAATGTGAACCAGCGAGAATGAGGCAAGGGCAGGAATGGAAACCCATGGTGGCTATCAAGCAACACCAGGCACCCCGTCTATAGTGGCAACCCTGGATGGGATGCAGATCATCAAAATTGTATCCATCTTCAGCTGACCAAAGAGGAATCACTTCCTGTCGCAAGCCAAGCATGGGAAGCAGCCAGAGATGCGTCCATCCCCATTATGCCATCACACATGGACATGGGTATTGAAGCAAAGGTGGCAGAACCACAGCACGATATTCTGCTGCCAGCCCGCAATCCCATAAGTTGATCAACATACCAGAAGGAACCAACGGATTCTACAAGCTCCAGAGCACCTTATTGAAATTGTTTAGACGTCTACATTTTCAAGCTGGGTGTAAGTTCAGGACAGACATGAACTTCGGACTCCCTCCCTCAACACTTTTCGGACTAGACACTTTGACAGTCTGCTAATGCAATAGATCTGTGCATTACAAGAGACACAATTTGTAGGCATACATGACATACTTAATGCTTAAGGCTTCATAATGCATTACAAGGCAATTTCAAACACAGTCAGCCATTTCGCAGATCTCCAAAGTGAGAGAATCAACACAACAAAGCAAAAGGATGGATTAACTTTTATGTTGAATGTTTTAGAAGCAGAGATCGTACAAATATGTATTTCTGGAAGGACATATATCTGTAGTAAGTGAATAACTGTTGTTGATCATCAACACAGGAAATGTAGTCAGCATTTTGGCAACTACACCAATATTTTTGGTTGCCAAAGATAAAATGTTAGCTCCATTGTAGCCTGCAATGCAGGCATATTTTGGCGAGCAGTCTAAAACATTTTGACCAAGCGAGCACCACTTTGGATTCAAAATCGGAAGAGGCTTGGGAGAGACTAAAAGGTGTCCTAGGGAGTTGGTGTTAGGCTAAACCAACATGGCAGCGGATCTACTCTATCACAAGTTTATACCGCTACAATAGTCACTACATGGAAAATGCTTACACTGCAGGCTACGCTGCATTGCAGACCATATCAGTCACAATTTAAAAGTGATATACGGTCCAGTCGATGTAAGAATTTTAGTCTCAAACAAGCGTCAGGTCTGATAGGGGGGGTCTGGACCCCCCGGGAGCCCTTTGACAATGTATTAATCAAATTTTACAGATGGACAACAACTTCAAAGGAAGAAGTCAACATGTGTTGGTGAAATGTTCAGACATCATGTCGGACCATAATTTACAAATGGCCAGACATGTTCAAAATTTGGTCGGACAATGTCCAACAGTTATTTCCAGCACTGCCCTTTTTCAGGACATTGCTCAAAACATCAGCAATTATAAGAAGGAAGAATTATCAGTATTGGACTAGAACTAGCTTGCAACAGAGGCTCATGCAGGGAAATATCATTAAGAAGATATTAATGTCATTTCCATTTGAAAAGACTACCTGCATTAGCCTCAGTTGCAAGCTACAATCCTCGACAAAAGTCTTGGCACACCTTCCCATTTTTGCAGTATCTTTCAGGTAAATTTGTCAGTTAATCCCCTTCTCCCAATTCAATGTTGTTGATTGTGATGAAGTTGTCATTGTCCATTTACAACACTGTCTGGGGGGAAGGGAGTTCCCAACAGGCCATTTCACAGTTGTCTGCCCAGTGGCCTGGTCTCCCAATGGCAGCGAGGCTGAAGGCGACCTTGTCCCGACACAGACATCACTACTTTTGTTGTATAAATCAATTTGTTTTAATGCTAATTAGGTGTATATACATGACAAATGCAGAGAGGTCTGCATCAAAGCAAGGTCACCCACAGCCTCGCCGCCATTCAAAGCCCAGGTCTCCTAGCACACAACTGTAAAATGGCCTATTCTAGTGATAGTCCAGGCATTTTGTAGTCAGACCTGCTACTAATTGCAACAGAAGCTTTCTCATCGTAAACCAGTTAGAAATAAGCTATACATTAACATACTAAAAGTCTCTCAAGATTTAAGCGTGGGAAAGTCTCCAAATACGATCAACGTCTAACTCGCTTTCTGCTGCAACATGAAAACGAGGCTATGAACAGGAAGTTGCTGTTTACGGCTGTTTTATTGGTATAAATCATACCTTTCCTTTAAAATTAAGAACAAACTCTTAGTACAATGTTTCCCGAACCTTAATCTTAAAATAAAGACCCATAAAAGAACAACTTTTAAAATGCTTTAAAAGTTATTCGAAAGTTTACATTTTCTAAAACACGTTTATCCCTTATATTTTCACGCTAGAAATAGAGTCATTCTTGAATTGTAATCTACACATGCTACACACGTGGCTTTCCACCGAAAAGTGCCACGAGTGCTTTTTCACCTGCAGCAACAATGTCAGATACAGCCAAATGGCAGTTGAACGTGTTAGCTTGCACTCTGAAGCATGGTACATTTTCAAATTTCTTTAGCGCTGTTGCCTTGCCAACTCCACAGGCGCAATGTGGTGTCGCAGCCGGTTATAGCGTGAAGAAACAGAAGATTCCTGCAAACTTCCCTACAAGCTGATCTTTGACTTTCTTCATATGCCAAACCCGTGCCCTTCTTGCGTTTTCCCATGGCTCTGGTCTAAAATAGAGATCACAGCCATCTTCAGAAGCATGATAGCACAAGAGGGCTAGCAAACATATGTTGTTCCCTGCAAGAACCGTGGTCTTCGTTCGGGCAGACTCTACGGCAGTTTTCACTATAAGAAGATCGGCGTCACCATCGGAGTGGTGTGTCACGCAGCCTACATTCTGTAGAGCTTGACTCAGCATAATCGAAAAGCGGTGCTTGTTCTTTGGGGTTTGAGAGAAAGTTATCTTTCTTTAGGGTGATGGACATGCTTTCTGTAAAGGTGACAGTGGCAGTAACCTTTCCCGATGCGCACCTCTGCTGTGTCATAGCCTTAGTTGACATTTCGTCATACCCGTCAAATACCACTATCGCTCTTCCGTATTTCCTACGCACGTAGCTGCAATACAAGTCGCACACTTCCTTGTAAGGTGGAGAAACTCTCGGCCAGGGGATTCGGTGGAGAAGGGCACCTCCATCCAGCACATATTGGACATTTCCTTCGAGCCGCGTCTTGGCCTCTGGTGAAAGCTTCGCCCACAGTGCTTCCGCTAGCGCTGGTTTTTGTAGTTGACTAAGCGTTAATTGGGAGTCGAAAAGAGGTGTGGGATAAGTGAGGAGCTCCTATCGAAATAATTCCGCAAGTTGGGAGTTTTCACAGGCCATGATCAGTCGCTGAAGTAAAAGTTACGGGTCAACTTGTACTTGATCATTGTTAATCTTCATAGACATTGTTTTGCTCGCCCGAATTAAACTTTACTCCCATCAAATTTTTTTTTACAAATAACACACTTTTCTGTGTCACATAGTTGAGAATATTGTTTTCTGAAATAACAGGCAGATCGGAAAGTGTAAAAGACATCAAGACAACGATAGAGCACTTTTTGCACAAAATAAATCTCAATTCTATTTACAGCTTTGTGGTACTCGGAAACGTTTAGGTTGATTGGGTAAATGTGACTTAAATTGGCTTTCTTGAATTTTTGTTAAAGTTTGGTTCTATTCTTGCCAAATTAAGTCTTCAGTGAAAATGAATTTCAGGCAAATTTTTTTGTGTTCAAAGTGTATTTATTGTTCGGAAAAAATTTTATTTTAGAAAAGTTTTTCATTCAGAGATTTCTAAGTTATGAAAAAAAGATAACGCAAAAAGTGCGAAGCGATGAGTAAAATATCGATTTTTCGTGTACCGAGTTGAAAATCAAATTGGGATTCACACTTTTTGACGTGCATTACCTTAGCACATAACATCCATGTTTCTTTTAGCTTAGAAACTTCCTATTTATATTTTAACTTTGCTAGCTGAAGACAAATTCCTACGTTAAATACCTCAAACGGATAAGAAACAGCGTAGACGCTTTCTACAAGCTTTGTGTATTTTTATCGATTTAAGAATCTTATTTAAGCAATTAGCTAATCTAATCTGCATGTAATTGGTCTTACCTTCAGGAAAACACGAAAAACTCTTTCTTTCTCTGCTAGCCCATGCTGCACGTGGCATTGAACTCAAGCTACAAAGCGGATAGTACAGGCAGCCTCGCTTTCATGCTGCATTATATAGGTCTCTAAAAACCCTGTTTTTAGTCAACTTCCCCTCCTCAGATTTTCAGAGACTTTTGATATGTTGTAGAAGACATGTTCCTGGACCAAAAGGCGTTAAAAAACCTTCTGTTGCAATTAGTAACAGGTTGACCTATTTTAGGCGATAAAATGCCTGGACTATGATGTCCTTCGGTATTGCCTTCAAAATACCTTCTCAACCCATTTTCATGCTATCTGATCCAGGTATGCCAAGGACTTTTGTTGTGGATTGTACATGTAGCTTCCATCCAATACAGAGAATACGAAAATGGTCTATTGGTCAATAAGTTGCTTAGGTTATAAAAATCGATAGATAAGAGTTTTCAATTGAAATGAAGCTGCCATTTTACTTCACAAATCACCTGCTGCCTTGTTAACAAATTTGTTACTTTATGGATGAATCATATCAATACGTGCATTGTGTTGACATGCTAGGTTATTCACCAAATTACTACATTACTGGTTTTAGTTTGGTATCTGATTCATTGACAGTGGGATATTTCACTTTCTATCTGCACTGACACTTGCATAGTGAGAGATTCCAACACCTTAGTTTTTTACTGTCTGCATCTTTGAAGTTTCTCTACACAGTCAAATGAACCCAATCAAACTGAATTTCACCTGAACTCAAATCCATGGATTGGGTATAATCAAGACTGGCACATATTAAACAAAACCAAACTCGAATTACATCAGTATAACACATGTTTTTGGTGCTTTTCAGACCACTTAACACAATCTTTATCAAGCCATTTTATTCACCAAACGCAAGAATCAAATGTAATCCATTGTATTGTGTTCAATTAAGTTCAGTTGCTGAACTCAATTGAACATGTTCCAATGGATTGAGTTCATTTACCTTCTATTTGTTTGATTGGTTCAGAAATCAAACAGTTCAGTGTTGTATTTTGCTTGATTGCCAAACACAATCCACAGATTGGGTTTGATAAAAAGCCGACATTTCGAGCATTAGCCCTTCGTCAGAGCGAAGGACGAAGGGCTAACGCTAGAAACGTCAGCTTTTTAACTTGTTACGGTGGCCAATTTACATTTTCAACTTGGTTGATATAACCAAATTACCTTGTTACCCCCACTGACGCAGCACCACAGTTTCTTTAGAAACTTTCACTTTCATCATCAGTTTGACTGAGGTTGATTTCTACATTGACTATCCTGGGAAGTTTGTATCCAAGGAATTAAAAATTTTGTTGGATTTCAAAAATATTCTGACAGGCGCTATGGCAGGGGTTGTCAAAAGGGTCCATAGGAGAGGAGGAGTGCAAATAAAAAATTTAAAGAAACCAAAGCACTTTATGATTTCCCTTTATCCTTTATCAATTCAGATAACAAAAAACTTGTTTTTGTTCATGTGTATATCATGTTCTTACAATCTCTTAAGCTTATTAAAATAGCTTCAAAGGACAACTGATAATGCAGCTAGGCTAAAGTACAGTTAGTGAAAGCTACCGAATTTTATATGGCAATTAGCACATGCTCCATTAATTATTGATTACTACGCTATGAACTACGCCCTTCTACGTATTTTTAGTGTTTTTGATCGTTTCCAGACAATCAAATCTTAATGAATGTCTGGAATGCAGCAGTTGAATTGTTTGGCAAAATATAAAATATTCTACCAATGCTACAGACGACGATTTTAGGACGAATTAAAATCAGTTTAAACACGAGGCTTTGTATGAGAATATTTACAGTTCGGTTTGCTTGTTGTCTACTCGCTTTTTTAGCGATTTTAATTGTGCAAGTTATTACTTCCCCGGTTTTCCGTCTTTTCCGCCTTGGCGGTTAAGCTTTTGAAGAGTGTACACTTATGTAGAAAAGATCGACGCGACTCAGCTAGTAGGGTATCTCTAACTTGGCATGAAAAAGCATATAACTTAAACTAGTTGAAAGAGCGACACGCGACAGTCATTGTGGCGGCGCACGCAAACAGAAACAGTGATGCAAATTGCAACAACTGGAATGTGAATAATATGCATCGAATCATCTGTTACTTCAAGTCCAACGTAAAACATATACACTTACAGGCACCCAGAAGATCTTTGGTGATATCGAAGGATATGTCTGCTGCCCCTGAGTACTGGAATGGTAAACGTTACGGATCGG
>Ga0099810_1273640_pt1 | contig 9951 bp, 4 predicted proteins | sample DipCnscriptome_FD_81139 | JGI IMG/M metagenome (GOLD analysis project Ga0099810, IMG submission 81139) | Metatranscriptome of coral microbial communities from Puerto Morelos, Mexico - Diploria C A metatranscriptome (Eukaryote Community... | ecosystem: Host-associated > Invertebrates > Cnidaria >... | reverse complement strand
CCTAAGTGACCGCGTGGGATTCCATGTTAATTCTTTCTCCCATGCACTCGCTCAAGCGGGTCACCGTCATGTGTTTTCTGTCTCGTAAGAGTTCAGCGACTGCGCGAGGACTTTGATCAATGTCTTGAGGTTTCCTACTAACAGAGACCACCCGCGTGCTGTGGGCAAATTTTGAACCAAACAGCGGTCCTTTTACGTGGACAGTGAAACACACGCATCTTAAAATGCACCGAACAAAATCGTGAACTGCACAAAAGTGGATTAACAAACTCTGGCAAACCAAGATAAGCAGCTGCAATCGATTGGTTGTTCTGTTGTTGGAACAATACTAACATCCGTGACCTTTCGACGTGGGTTTTCCCAGTCTGAACCAACAAGTTTCCTGCAGTTGGAACAGAAACCGCAACAACGAGCCTCTAAGTCCTACGATATGCTTCCAAAGCAAATATTTTCGCAATTCAAATAATCCAGCGTAATCGAGCAATTAGGAATCGCGAGTAATTAAAACAAACACAGCACCAACGTCTACAGCCTGATTCCGGTCGTTATGCGTTGTAATTGGTCAACAGTACGTCAGCAGTGTTAAGATTTTAAAAACAGGCAATGACGTTTTTAGACCACCCTGGAGGGTGCACGCGCCAATAATTGACCATTCTTGACAAGCCCAGGGTGTTAAGAGATAAGCATCGCTCCGGAGGGGAAGTGATACCTTGTCAGAGCGCTATGCATTGCTGTTACGGAATTTCAACATGGCGGCTTTCGTTCGTAGTTCTTTTGTCTTCGTTCATGTCGCGTCCTGAGAAAGCCTTTAAAGAACACTAGCATTTTTGAGCTAGCTATGTAGAAGCTCTCACACTGCACCACGATTCTCAAAAAAAAGACTGCAAAGTTGCAGATGTAAACATGTAAATTTACTAAGGACACTTGTTTATCAGAGATATGAATATCGAATGGTGTGATTTATTTGATATATTTAGATTGGTTTTTGTTTGCTTTTTTTGTTTGTTGTAACATCAGGTCGCCTTGTCGTAACTAAAAGTGGATATGCTCTATTTTTACCTGTTTTTGAACAAATAAAAAGGTTCTCTAGGGAAAATGAGCAATTACCACGCGTGTACGATCCTATTACCGGCAGCTATGGTTAATAGATCACTGGTAGCAATTATTCAATTTATTTGTTTTTCATTGATGGCTTTACAAAGAAAAATTTGAATTTCTGCCAGTTTTGACAAGTATTTTTTATTTCGTAAACCCTCGGCTAAAATCCTAAAGAAAAGAATACTATCAGTTCTTCACACGTAATACTGACTGAGGTATTTTAATTATCAGCCTTGTTATTCAAATACAGCAAAAGCCTTAATCCTATCCGAAACTGGATTGCAGTTATCAATGGGCCGATATGTCTGACTGCTTTTAAGGGAAAACCAGAGTACAAAAGGACTGTGACAAAAAAGCTAGCGTAATGTTCGAATTGAAAGGTGAATCGTTTTCTTTTAGGAAAGAACAGCTCCGCCCCGCTCCACCTCCCTAAATCAACACGTACCAGACCCCACGGAACAATACGCCAAAAATAGATATAATTGTTTGTAAACAGTTGACAGAGTTTTCTAATGAAACACCTATCGATGCAATAATCTTAAGTATACTCAGAATTTTACTTAAACTATCGCAAGTACGATTGACGCACGTTTCCCGAGAGGAAAGTGTATTTATAAACGACGATAACGTATTTTGATAGCCCCTAATGGAATCTAGCCTACGCCCCCTAAATTCTTCATAAAACTGCCGTGGTTGCAAAAGAACCTCCCTTTCCTTCGTGGATAATCGAGAATTCACACGAATAGTAGGTCTATATTGAATGTTTCCAAGTTTCGATGCTTGTTAGAAGGTCGAAAGATATTTAAGAAATGGTTCGTTACATACCTCAAATTCTCCTTTGCAGTTTAGTTGCTGTACAATGTTAGTCGCGTGTAAGGACTCATGGGTGTTTTCAAAGATAACACAATTAGCAGCCGACATCACTTTCGCTCGTTTTCAACTCATTTAAACCGGAAAAAACTAAAAACAGTGAGGTATTAGAATCCTAAACAAAAATTTGACCACCAAGCTGTTTGTCTTAAATCGGCACCATGTGGTATTCAAGAACGGACTTTCTACTTCTGACAAGACTAGTTCGGCTTATCAAAACATCAGTGGATAGCTCTGGATAAACTACGTAGCTCGCCCCAGACTGCACACAATTTATGTTATACCGACCATTTTCGCATCCAATTATGGTTCGCTATACACCAAGATAACTCGAGTTTTTGATCGTTATCTCGACAGATATCGGTCAAAAAATGCTGGGCTGGAATTAATGGCCATTAATTTTGACAATAGACAGACTTTCCGGTTCTTGCTAAGCGCCCACGAATCCATTCCAGAGAAACTTTCTGCATTAAACTATGCTCACATGGTGGTCCGCCAGTAGCGGGAAAGCTTAGAGATGGCGAGCTTAACTCCAAACACTTATTATCTGATCAATTAGCTACTCCGTTTAGCGGGGCTACACAATTATTACAGAAATTCGATCAGATTTGACAATGATGCGCGCAAGATGTTTTTTTGGATCAAAAAAAAGTGCCGAGTTATTCCGTCTATTGTAGTCTCACGTGATCATGTCACACCCTAATATTGATGTCAATTGCATCAATTTACAAGCTGGCCAAGTGACCTCGATTAGTTATCAGGCACTAAATACTACTTCAAGTTTCATGTAATGTTTTTAAATTGGCAATTCAGGAAACGAATCTTTACGAAAGAATTTCCAGTTAGCGCTGGCGCGCTACCTCTTCTGCAGAAACATTACTCCATCGACAGGCGTTCGACCTAGTGCTGTGGTTATTTGCACCTGACCACTAACGTGTTAGGTTTTTTTCCTCTGGATTTTCTCAGCCATTTAACGGCTAGACTGAAGAGCAGCATAATCACACAAACCTGGAAAACTGTGTCAAACCAAAAATTGTTCCAACCAAAACTAGACTAGTTAAAGACCATCTGGCGAAATTTTGAGATTACAATGCAGCTCAGCCGGGAATTCAGGGACACAGCAGATGTTTTCTATTTCGTCCAAAGCTCTGCTTCTTGTCAAGTTGATAATGCTAATGAGGAAGTTAGTAATAAATTGCCAGGGTCGTTTTTTGACGGTGGCGTCGATTTGCAGATATGAAAATTCAGTTTTTAAACACAAAACAAATGGTCGAAATTTTATCGTGAACCAAAATATTGGCTAGTGCCGCAACATTTCCCGTGCTTATAGCGCCCCCGCCAAATAAGCTTGCATTAATTTTTAAACAAACTCTTTGATCTGTAATGTATCTAATAATCTTTATAGAAATAGACTTTGTTTGTCAAGACCACACGCTCCGAAATACAAAAACATCGCTGGGCAACATCCGCCATAATTAGAAATCTTGAGTCGCTGCCCAGAGCTACACGATTTAACAAAAATTAGTTGTTCAATAGAAACATTCAATCTCAGTAAACTGTGAACTAGATTGAACTATGAAATAGAATATATATTGAAGCCTCGGGCTACGCAGAACACAGCGGTGTATTTCTGTCTTAACGAAAATGAAGAACAATAATATTTACGTTTGCGAATAGCAAGCTGTCGTTATCGAGAATGTTTGAGGTAAAATTCTCTCCTTTACGTTTTCTTTCCATGAACAAATCTCGATAAAACTTCCGCATTTACTGTTGACGGCTACAAACGTGCAATGTAGATATTATTCAGAGAAGCCCGTTTAAAATCTACTACGACCTACATCTAATTGATTTAGCATGCATTCCAACTCACATCACAAGGATCTCCGAGACTGGGCGCCTAATCAACGAACGAAAATACATGAAAAGACTACCAACTTAGTGATTACCTTTTCAGTGATTTCCAACTCTAACATTCCCACAAGACTTTGTCAAAACAGAATAATAACAACATGAAGTCTTGAAATTGAAACCTAACTCGTTTGTCGTCCGCTGACTGTAGGGCTGTCTGCTGCGCTCAGCTTTGTATCAGCTTCGTAAAAACTCCCGCCACACACTGTGCAGCCGCAACTTTTCCCGCCATAAACCTGACGCGGCTACACAGTCGTGAAGATCGTCACGAAACAAATTTCTAGCGACATATTTTTTTTTCTCTCTTGAGTATTTCATACCCTGTTCAGTGAAAATACCTTTTGCAGATATATTTAATTGCTCCAAGATGAATGAGCTTGTTGGTCTGTTTTTGTGGATACACTGTGGACATTTATTACAGGTAATAGCATTAATTTTTATCGCTTTCTCCGGAAGCTAACCAGTTGTAAATTACCTAAGAAATGTTTTAGAAACTTCCTTCCTTCCTCCGTTAGTGACATGTACCATTGACTACATTCTTTAAGAAATATAACGTATGAATATTTCACTGCGCGAATGCATAAAGCACACGAATTTTTAACCTCAAAATTTGTAAGTATAAAAACGGAAGTATCCGTAACAACAAGCTATTGAGAATTATGTAAGAACTTGATTCCAGTCAGTTCTCTATATCGCTGCAAAATATGGTCAACTAATGAACGAATTATTGTAAACAAAAACAATCAACACCACCAAGCAGTTAGTGAATAGTTCACAGTTAGCAGGACTGAAAAGACACTGACTGAGCTGTGGACAGCACTCTATGAATCCAGGTCACTAGGTCATTCCTAAAACTCCCTCTTTAGTACATAAGAAGCTTAACGACGAAGACAAAAGGCAAGGATAACGCCTTGTTTAAATTGAATTTATACCCTACTGAAAAATACCGCTAAAGTAAAATTTTACCTTACAAACGGTCCTCAAGTGTCATTTGGTTAATGGAGGCTACATGTAGCTTAGTTGGTCAGCCATATGAAAAATTCAAGTCGTGACATGGGATAAACAAAAAAATCAGCCATCGTGGTTTACGTCCTTGTTACAAGAGGATTTACTGTTTGCCAGTCATGCTACGTTTAACCATATTTTAAGAATTGCTGGAAAGTATTATTTTACCTTGCGATGTAGTCGCAATTTCTTGCTCTCACTCAGAATTTACTCGAATCGAACTTTGTACTTTACGAGTTTTGCTTGATCTTCTCTCACGTAATATCCTTCGTTTGATAGTCATTTTCGATTGAACCTTGTACCTTTGTACAGAATTTGGTCTTTTTGCATGGTTGTTTTGAAGTGGACGGCTAAGGACTCTGATAAATATTCCAAGATTTATAACTCATAAGTGCACTGCAACTTTCTGGGACGCCCAGATTCTCCAACGCGGTGTTACAAACTACCACAAGAGGCTTTTCTTGGAGTCGTGGCATTCAACTTTGGGCAGCGCCGCCATCAACGAAAGGAAACCGCTCCTTTGCTTTTACTTACTGTTGTTTCAAAAAATCAATGAAACGACAACTTATGAGCTTGTGGTGCGAGCAGTAGTCAGATGAAGGTGGACCGAGAAGTTATCGAAAATTCAGTACAGAAAAACAATTCTCTCTGCCGGCGTGGCCATGCGTTTTAGGTACCGCAACGAACTTTTGACCTCACTAATTTTAAAGCCATTCTCGATAGTATCAAAAACATGGCCAAAATAAAACATAAACATGAGACGTTTTCGATATTACTCGGATCTTACAAGATGCGTGTGAAGTAAATGAGCGAGCCCATTGTAGCTCAGTGTTTTTCAGACCACCGACTGGTGTATATCACCGAGTTACATCACGAGTTCGACCCTTGTTGCAGACACAGAATTTTTTCCTTGTCTTAAGCTCGTGAACTGACCAAATCAGCGTCTTTCTCACAAACAATTTTGCTTAACAGGCTGTAAAATGTGCCGGCCATGTTTCCTGTGGATGCAAGCAAGGAACGTTGCCGAAGGCAGATCAACCCAATCATGCACACTATACTGTGTCAACTCACTCGTGTTGCTTTGCTCTTGTTCGACAGCAAAATATGAAAGCAACTGAAATTATAACGTTTACACGAGGACTATTGAATACTACGAAACGTAACCAATAGGCGAGAATAATTGAAGACATTGCCAAGACTAAAGGCTAGACGAAGGAAAATATCATAGAAAGCGTGAATAACGGCAACAAACTAAAAACGGCCTCTAAATGTAGAGTAAAATTTCGTGCAAATGAACTCAAGGTATCATAGGCAGGTCTAGAGCACAATGAGGGCTAGTCACCGTTCCACCCATCTTGTTGGTATTTTACACGCCTGGATCACCAGGAAATATTAAAAAACAGTAATCGTGATATTTTTGTCGTCTCAGAAATAACTAATTATAGGAGGAAAAGTCGTATATTAGCGCTTTTATAATATTAGAATTCAGTTTGTCATTTTAAAGGTTATTTTTGTTTGAAAGCCGTCCCTTTGTGAATTCCTGCAAATTTCCTATGTTACTACCAATCCTTACCAACCAGATTGGTCCCTTATTTACAAAGCATTTCTCTTGTGTAAATAAACACATTGAAAAGTGCTTTTCACGACAAAGGATCAAACATTTAGCACGTTTGCATTGATAATGAATGAGGGTAATCGAAAAGAACTGATCACAGTTCGCTGAAGATCTTTTATAAGTGATAACCAGCTATGTGGGTAGAATGTTGTTGAAGGAATAGGAAACATTAAAAAAGGGAAAAACGTACTACAGTAACTGTTTCCCACAATGTTCATCGATTTGTAACTTTATGGAAAAACTGGAGAAATGATAGTAAGGCAAAACAAAAAACACGTTCCAGTTTAACCGGCGTCTGTTGTCCAGCCAATGAAGCACGGGACTTGCCTCCCGAAAACAAACCGCCACCAAGGTTATTCCTCAGTCTCTTGGCTGCGAACAATTATTAATTTTGATCCGAAATGAAATATCAAAACGATTTTTTGCTGTCACCTTAAACGTTTTTCAAGGTGAATGATAAAGCGAAGTGTGTCATTGAATTTAAATCAATGTCGTTTTCGCTGTAATAATAGTAACAAGGCCGAGGCTATTTTTAATGCCATGTTTAACTGCAATATTGTGTTTGAATAAACACTATACAAACCTTGGAACGTAAATATTCAGATTTGAGACAAATTTAGTTCTGACGAGCATCGACATGCATTTTATCTAAGACTATTGGACTCAATCAATTTTCATCTCTATAGGATATTATATTTAGCGTACTAGCTTTATCGTAGCAATACAAACCTGGAATAATGATGATTCTATTTTAATGATAACGGGACTTTGATTTTATCGCCGAAATGAATCGAGAGCTGAAATGAATCACGAAAGTTTACGCGAAAGGTTTTTTTTTTTACACGTTTTATAACTAATTCGCACGAATAATTAAAGCTCAATGCGTCCATTCCAGTTTTAAAGCATAATAGAATATTATATTATTTCCTGGCGTATTCAGTCAAAAAAAAACTAATTCTTTACCTCATTTCCAGTGATATTTCGACCGAGAGAAGCGTCCTCGTCTAGCAAGACAACTCTCCGACGTCTACTATTATTAATTTACAAAATCGCTGCGAAATTATACAGTTAATTTAAATGGTGGAGACATTCTCAGGCGTTTTCAGCGGTTCCACTCTCCGTTACCAAGGAGCTCGCATGTTATTATCCATTTAATATTCGTCGTAGGTGTGCACTTGTAATATCGAGTAATGGCAAACAGAAAGTCCAAATTCGAGTTAAGTAATTCCAGTGTGTTTACGAAAGAAAAGCTAATTTGGTGTCGAGACAAAATTGAGAACGGCAGGGGTCCCATGCAGAGTGCCTTAAAAACCGTCCATTCACAAACAACCGTCATAGTTTATGAAATACATCAGTGATATAAATACTTTGAATTCACATTATACTCTTGTAGCTCTCGGTTATTTAGAAACTCCACGAGCGCGAGTCCTATTCATCGGCAATGACACGGTAAATGCAAAGCCCTGGGCAAGTGTTTTTACATCGAATCAGTAGTTATATTGTCTTCGCGTTTGCTTTTCTTTTTACACAGAATCATAGTTGTGACAGCAAAATGTAATCTGTCCGCACAAACGGTTTTTGTAAATGTTTTCCGACTGAAGATGAGGTGTTTTTCTCTTTGAATTCAGCTTCAAGGGTTGGAGTTCTCCGCTTGACTTATTTCCACTTGTTCGTGGCACCTGCTTGGCGAGAGCTCGACCCTTTCCCTGAGCGCGCTCTCCCCTCATGGTTGCTATTATAAACGTAGCAGGTCGTGTTTGTCTTCGAGGCCGTCGAAACATTTTCTACACAAAACCTTCCCGCACATCCTAGACATTTAGGTTTCGTCAGGCATTAATGGGCGTACACATAACATCATGGATCTAGCAGAATCGATCATCTTTATTGCAAATCAAACGTACCCAGCGGGCAAAATTGCGAATCGCCATCAAAGAACAGCTACAATTAATGACGAAAAACGAAAAAAGCTCGGTTAAAATGGCTTAAAGGAAGACTCTCTATTACAGTCCTTAAATCCGCTCGAATATAATCCTAAGCTTTTACAACGTGCTCAAACGCTATAAATATTGCAGTATATATTACATCCTTGTCTTCGCGCAGATTTGAGATCACAAGGCCGATCGAGTTTTTCGTTTCTTTTGTCTACAAAGTAAACGTTGAATTTCCTTGAACATGCATTTCACGCCTTAAAGTTCGTAAACACGTGCCAAGAAATAAGCATACAAATACGGGCATTCTACAAGATTCCCACGTTGTTGTTCTTATTTTTCTTAAGGACCAGCTGGTATGCAAATTTTTGTGTAGCCGACGGAAGTTTTGTTGGCTACCTCTATCAACGAGTACTGTCATGTAAAATACGTATTACAAATTTAGAGCAAATAAATTCAGTTTGAGTGAAATGTGTGGGTAATGAAATTCAATCACTCTGTGTTTCAAAAATAGCTCTATTCCAAGCATAACTTTTGAGAGTAAATAAATTTGTCGAGAGCAGGACTTCAGCGATGAATGTTCTGAACAAGGAAATGTTCTCTCAACACAAAGCCATTTGCATATGTTCTCAAAACGAACATAATGTCAGTCAGATTGTAACTTGGCGCTTTTTTTTTCGTGATACGAACTACCTTACGTTTGTCAAGTGTTGTGCTTTTATCGTATACCGAGGATTCGCCCTCTAGCTAGAATATTATTATTTTGTTTCGTGGCAAATTACTAGTGATCCGACCAACTTTTACTCATCAACGACAACCAGTTCAATATTTGTTGGTGGAATAGGCAAATTACGACACCGACTGAGAATCTTCTGTTTAAAAAACGGAATACTGGAGAGATTAATAAAACCAACTCTGCTTTCATTCAGTAGACGAAAACTGCAGAAAGAAAAAATATTAATCACGAGAAAAAAGACATGAAAATTGCGTTTTCGCAACTGGCAAGTTCTACACGTGTATCAATTCAAGCGAAGAAATAATCGTCGCGATGGAAGATATTCACCTTGACAAACTTAAGATATCTGTCGACGATGAATAAATAAAAAAATTAACATTCGGCTTATGAAACTGTGCGTGATTAGAATTTTTACTAATTTCCAATATATTCTAGAATATTAAAGCGAAAAAGGCAAAAAAACAACAAGGACTCAAACCCGGTTGTTTTGGGTCTACCACACGTGTAATGGTGGTAATAAATCGAAATTGCTTGCATTTTCGCTATCCATGCTCCGCGGCTTTACACAAACGCACTGAGCATCGTGCAAATATCTTGCAAAATTAGTTTAGTTCCTCCAATAAGCGTATGCAGCCATCTCGGACAGGAGAATCGCGAAAATGCAAGCAACCTCCATCACTAACTGACGCAACCTGCACTTACTTGAAATTCAAAGTCCACATGATGCCCTATGATGTGCGCAAATGTGCGACGAGCGTATCTGTGTCATTTATCTACGACATCATGGAATT
>Ga0099810_1291934_pt1 | contig 10033 bp, 10 predicted proteins | sample DipCnscriptome_FD_81139 | JGI IMG/M metagenome (GOLD analysis project Ga0099810, IMG submission 81139) | Metatranscriptome of coral microbial communities from Puerto Morelos, Mexico - Diploria C A metatranscriptome (Eukaryote Community... | ecosystem: Host-associated > Invertebrates > Cnidaria >... | reverse complement strand
ATTAGATTTTACGCGATCGTTTGGTCCTTGGATTCCGAGAGAACAAGCAAAGCGACCTGACCTTGTCTGAAGCAATCGATATATGCAAAGCTGAAGAGCAGACCACTCAGCAATTAAACAGAGGAGACAGTTGGCGAGGTTAAAACAGAAAACAAGAATGATGAAGGATCATGGTTATCATCATGCAAATCGCCAATGCCCTGCTTATGGGCAAAACCTGCCGAAAATGCGAACAAAAGAACCACTTCCAGTCAAAGTGCCAATCAACTACCCCACACGTAAACACTGTAGAAGAAGTAACTGAAGAAGTCTTAAGTATAAGTCAAGTTGGGAGAAGCTCGCGTGCATTGATCACCATGGAAGCTGGCAAGCAAAGGAGTCAAAGTCAGGTAACATTCCAGCTAGACACAGGTGCAGAATCCAACCTGCTTTCACTGAAGGATTACCGATCAGTTACAGGGGACGTGGATTTGAAACAAGTCAATCGGTGTTCACACAAGTTTATAAAGACTTAAACAAATGAACGGTACAAGACAATGGGGTCGACAGAACTCCCCATATGGTAAAAGAGATGTGTTGCTTTTCAACATTACAGAAGATGACCTCGCACCACTGTTGTCAGTGGTGCGAGACCTCAGTGCTCTAATCGAGGATGCGTGTTCGAACTGTCTTATATGCACTTCTTAATTCTTTAACCACTCACTTAAATATCAATTTTTATTTCTCTCTCGTATTATATTGTATTTGTAATTTCAGAAAGAGTTTTTAAATTATTTATTCTTATTTATTCATCCTAATTTTCAATATAGTAAATTATCGCATTTTTAACTGTACACTGTAAATTTTAATATATTGTTAAGTAGTCTAGTGTACCCAATTAATTCTTAATTCGTATTCTTAACTGTACATTTTAAATCTTAATATATTGTAACGTAGTAGTGTCCCAATTAGCTTCTGTAAGCCAAATACCTACCCTGACACTTAAATAAAGTTTTTTTTTTTTTTTTATCATACAGCACCTGTATTGAACTTAGGCTTGTCACAATCAATCACTGTGATAGCACAATGACATCAAATTCCAACGATCTCGAGCCGACTCCTGATGTCGGTGTGCTGACAGTGACTACGGACCTTTTAGATGAACACAAAGATGTTTTTTAAGGCTTGGGGGACCTCCCAGGTGAGTAACATAGTCACCGATGATGCAGTGCCACCCGTGGAGCATCCACCTCGCCATGCGACAGTGCACGTGGCTTTATGAAACCAGATCAAAGAGAAACTGGATGAGATGGTAGCCTGTGACGCCATCACCCCGGTAACTGAACCAACCGAGTGGGTCTCCAGTACGTTGGTCGTTGTCAAAAACAACAAGTTGCATATATGACACTCACAATTTGAACAAAGCTTTCCGTCGAGAGCAAATGCCCACAAGTGGAGGAAGTTGTGACCCGACTTTCACAAGCAAAGAAGTTCACCATTGTAGATACCAAAGATGGTTTCTGGAAGAAACGTCTTGACATAGAGTCCAGTTACAAAACCACGTTTAACACACCATTTGGGCGATAGCGATGGAACAGGACGCCATTTAGTACTTGTTCAGCACCTGATGTGTGGCAATGCACAATGTACAAGTTTGTGGAGATCTGGAAGGGGTGGAAGTGATAGCAGGCGACTTCCTGGTTGCCGGATTTGGCAGTACCGACAAGTAAACAACACTCCCACAATTCTCCCTTGCAATGAACACAATCAAGAAGTTCCTGACGGAGGCACCTGTTCTTCACTGTTATGATGTAAGCAAGCCAATAACCGTACAATGTGATGCAAGCCACTATGGCCTAGGAGCTGTATTGGGGCAAGATGGCCAGCCTTTTTGTTATGCTTTCCGAGCCCTTACCGACACAGAATTCAATTATGCACAGATTGAGAAACAGATGCTCGCCATCACCTGGTTGTGACAAGTTTGACCAATACCTGTTGTTCTACTTCTATTCTGTCTGAGAACTGCACTATAGTCAAGATTTTATGAACGAGCGCTGTGGGATAGCCTGCAGAGTCTTTGCTTAAAATCTCATTTGTACATGTATTTATTGAAATTATCTTTGACTGAGTTGGTTCTTAAAAGACGTAATGCTTCTTTCATAAAACCCTTTTTTATATTGACTGGGTGGCAGGATGAGAAGTGTGTATACTGAAAAGTTTCAGTGGGCTTGAAGTGGGTTTGTGAATCGAGAATTTTGAGACTTGAAAGGGGAGGTCCTTTGAGTACCTCTGTATCGACAAAAAACGCGCGTTCAGATGACAGTTCACAAGTATATTTGATCGTAGGGTGGAACGAGTTAGCGAAGTTAACAAAAATGGAAACTTCCATTGGAATCTTCCACAAAGAAAATATGTCACCAATAAACCTCTTCCAAACAAAGGGTTTCATTGGGCTAGCTGCTAGCAGTCGTTTTTTAAAGTCCGCCATGGAAATAAAGGAGAAAGCGACCGCCATTTTAGTTCCCATAGCAATGCGGTGAGTGTGTACGAAGTGTTTCTCATTAAAATTAAAGGAGTTTCCTTCAAGTTTGAGCCGCATTAGTTCCCGTAAATCGCTTGTCAGGAAAGGTAATTTATGCTCATGGTGGTCATCGTAACAGCGGCAAACAATGTCAATTCCTTCTTCTTGAGGAATGTTGGTGTATGTGGCTAGTATTACATTATCTGGATTTTGCGTGTTTTCAATAAAACTGAAACTCCAAGTCAAAGTGGTTGATATGATGAGCTGATGCAGGCACGCAATCCAGATTATAAATGTGAGGGTAAAAAAGCCCATGGTTTATGGCAAAGATAGCTTTGACTGCTTTTGAAGCTTCTTTCACAAGATGTTGTAGTCCCTTGTGCGGGAGCCCAATGTCAGACACAACATGACGAAAGAGAGTTAAAAATACCAGCAAAATGGGGAAGCAAGGAGCAACTGCTCTGACAAACCTGATATTCTAGATAGATGTCGGAAGACAAAGTTCATGTAAAATAAGGGGACCACAACATTAAGACACAACAGATACAATATTGTGTATAGTGTCCTCTTTGTATATTCCTCTCTTAATATACTTTCTTCTACTAAGTGCACTAAAATATCAAGAGTTAATTTATTATATTTATAGTTTTAGTTTTCTACAGTAATTTTACTGGATGAAATGTCGTAAAAGATTTTTTGAGAGTTCTAAAATACAGTAACTAAAATAAATATTTATTAATTTTTAAATAACATGGCAAATAGTGTGCTTGAGGCATCAGTCACAGAACTATAACATTTGTGGGTTGAGGATGCTGTACTGTAGTTATTACATGTTAGTGAAATTGCCTCAGGTTTGACCCACACTCTAACCAGCATTTCTGGTGATATCCACACAAGAGAGGGTTTTCAGGTTTAAACATTCAAGACCGTCAAACAAATTGAATATTACCTTATTATGATGTGTGACATTTGCAGACAATTGGATTATGAGTTACATTTTAGGATTAGGGCTTAAATTATTAATGACGAATTAAGCAGTCTGTTGGCTGGGCTTCTCTGACTATGAAAATAAACTCTTTCATTTGATAAATCGTTTCACAGCCTCTCTCTGAGGAGAACTGGCAGTAATCAAAGAACATGATGAAAAGGTTTGTTGACTGCAGCGATGTCTAGTGTGTGATATTCCCGTGGAAGCTCCTGGAAGAGAGGCCAAACCAGTGGAAACATCACCAAAACCTCTCAAAAGATTATTAGATGAGAGAGGGTCATAGGGTTGAATATCCATGATCTGGTCCTAGAGATATCAACCCTTGATTAATACTTGCGTTTAAGCCATCAAGATGGACCAAGGTGCTTCCTCCAAGTTTTTAAAGAGTATCTTACATTTCAGGCCACTGCTCTGGCAAGCATAAAGGTGTATAAGATCCTATCAGCTCAACCACACAACCATCATACATTTTTTTTACCCTGGCCAGGATGCAACCTGACATCTCCATTCTGTCATGCGTTTAAGATATCTGTGCAATACATTGCACGGCATGTTGCTCCAGTGTCCAGCTTGAATATACTCTGTGACATGTACATGTAAGTGGTACCATCTGTGTGCTCATGACTTCAACTTGTTAAGTGAAAAAAAAAAAAGAATCATCAGATTTGGTTTCTGATTGACATTCAGACCTTGCATGTTAGGGTTTGTTTGATCTACTTTGTTAGTTTAGGCCATCAAAGCACACTTCTTTTCCAGGTACTTCACAGCAAAATGTCCCTGTTTACCACACTAAGGACTTCCCTTGCCAGAAGCAGGACATTTGGTTCTATAATGATTGGTGTCACAAACCTTGCATGGAACCAGTAATAGGGTTTACCTTGTCAGGGTCTAATGCTTTTCTTTATCATTTAAAGATAGTAAAAGACTACTCATCACTTTCAATGAAGCCATCCTCATCATACCACACAATAGCACACTTGATGGCAGAAGCAGTACAATAATATAATAGCTGTTGAAATAATTCCTGGCGTGAACTGACTTTTTCTTTCATGTTCATGGCTTGCAGTGGCACCGTGGAAGTGTATAGTAAATAATAATTTAAAAACACAATGGAAAATAGAAAGATTAACTTGATGTTATTATTATCTCTCAAAGCCTTCTCACGGGTAATTAACTAATAATTAAGTTAATAATAAGAATTGTAAGCAATAATATTGTAAATTAGTATTAGGTATGTTAATGTAAGCAATCTCCGTTCATTTTATTTTATGTTCTATATATATATATAGTTTTTTTGTTGTTCTCTTTCCTTTTCAGTTTCTGTATTTTATTTTAAAAGATTACAAGCCTGATTTCGCAAACAACCCAACATGCAGACTCATAAATCCTACAAAATCAGAGATCGGCATTATCAGCAAGCACATTTTAGACAACATAAACAAAGAGATAATCAAAGTAACAGAAGCAAATCTATGGAGAAGTACCTCAAACGTCATCGACTGGTTTAAAACAATTCCCAGCAAATTCCAACACGCGTTCATAACGTTTGATGTATGTGACTTCTACCCATCCATTTCCGAGCAACTTCTGACAAAGGCACTAGACTATGCATCCCAATTCATGCATATCACTCCGCAAGACCGCCATATCATCAGAAAACTACGAGCTATATTTAAGGAAACCGGACGCTGTGGTGAATGGAACTCCATGTTAGGCTTAAGCAATCCTGCCGCTTCGCCAGAAGTACAAAAATATCTGAAGGCATCAACAGAGGAACAATTGCAAGCCCGCATCACGCCAAAGCAAGCAGTCCACCTATTCTTGCCAAAATTGTTGCTTCTGGCCCGTTTTTTGAATCAGAATATCGTCGCGCTCTCAATAAATCCTTCTGCTCTGTTTATTTTGGCTCGAGATCAAGCCTTTTTCAAAACATTGTTCTTCAGCGGTGATCGTGGTTCTGATCTTGGAATGGTGAAAACTGAGGAAATCTAGCGTTTTCCCCAGGACGACGGGCTGTTGTTCAATCATGTATGGAGGAAAACTCTAAGAGACGGCACCTCTAACGTTTTCGGGATTCGGAGTTGTGTCCAGTTCAGACATATGTTGCCATAGCTTCTGAGTTACAGATTTCCGTGACAAACGGCTATTTATTTCGACCCACCAACCCCCACGGACATATTGTAAACAAACCATTGGCAAGCTCAACAGGAGATGAGAGTTTGAAGCTCTATTTGAAAGAGGCTCAGATCTACGAATGAGAAACGCTGCACAGCTTCTGTTCGGGCTCAGCTATAACTTTGGCCTTATCTGGCTCCAAGTTGGTGGACATAATGTCTCATGTTGGATGGAATAACAAGGAAACCGCTCTTTACTACTTGAAACTAGCAGAGGTGCTTTGTGTAGGCAGTTCCTCTCATTTGTTATCTGCAGATTCTTCTGCCACATCAGCCCTGACAGAGAACTACTTGAAACTTAACCGTCTAAAAAACTGTGTCCGCTTTTCCACCCACTCCCCACGTTAATACTTAGTCTCGTTAACACATTTTGAGAGTTTTAGAATGGGGTGCTTTGAGTTTGGGGATGCTGAGAATGGGAATGCCTTGTGGTCTAGTGATTAAGGGACTTAAGGGCACCCTTTCAACCAAAGAGACTGTCAGTGCCCAATCTCAATACAGCGTGAGAGAGAGAATGCTGAGAATAAAGCACTATTCTCAGCAGTCTCACCTCTCACGTATAAGAGGAGATGAGACAGAATAAATAATGCCATTCTATCGATCTTGCGAAGCGTTGTAGTATAAATACAGCACCTGATATTCCTTTCTCTGGCGTTCTCTCTTTCGCCAGCCATCATTTTCCTACCCAAACCCTCCCTTTTCTCTTCAAAGCATTCATCAACAGGACAAGACTGTCGGTGCCCAATCTCAATACAGCGTGAGAGAGAGAATAAAGCACTATTCAATGCAACACCTACTTTGAAATGTTTTGAAAACACTGCTACACGAGTGAATAGTGTTGCAGCGCAGGATTTGCAACATCACATCTTCAGCTGACATCTGATCAGACATTCCCAAGAAAGGAGGATATTTAAGGAAGCACCTAGGGGAAGAATTTCTTCAACAGTAAAGCCCTTATCAGCCATTACAGAGTCCACATTTCAAAAGGGAAAGGGTCAAGTCCGACCACACATCTGAGCACATGTCTGAGGCATTGGTTACACAGTTCTTACTCTGGACAGGAAGAAATTGTATGTTATGTAACCTAAGCAAACTTAAGGAGGTTACAATCCTTAAGAAGGGCAGCCACGAACTGTATCCTCCTATATTTGGAATTCCTAGTTGCACTTATGTTAGCATTCTAGGTGTCACTTTTCAGAGCAATTGTAAGTTCAATGCACATGTTAAGAATAAGCTTGTTAAGGCAAATAGATACCTCTATGTCCTTAGGTCTCTATGCAAAGAGGGCCACAAGCAGGCAGAAATAGACTTTCTTTTCGATACCTTAGTAATTCCCAATTTCACATACGCCCTTTCAGTCTATGGAGCATCAGAGTCCGACCTCACTCCAATACAGTGTTTTTTACATCATTGCTGGGAAAGTAATTTTACTACAAGGAATTGTAATATACAATCAATGTTACAGAAGCAGGATCATAGTATCTTTAAAAGGGTGTGTCAGGCTGCCAATCGCCCCGTCGCTTTTTATTCCGCGTGTAAAGGATTGCTGCTGCAATTTATGGACGAGGACAAGCGTCCAACCAAGCATCAAAAGTGAGCGTTTTAAAAGTACATTCGTTAATCATTTAATTTTTAGATATAACCTAGCTTAAGCATAACAAGGTCACAAATTTTTTTCATTTGTTAAGTAGTAAATTTATATGTATTTAGAACGTTTTTAATCCTTGCAACATAAGATATGTATTGTATCTTTTGAATCAATAAAGACCCATTATTATCAGATATACTCCCAGTGTAAAGTTGCCCAATAAATGTAAAGAACCCTTTTGGAGAAATTCCCACCAGTGCCTTTAAAGTGGTATGGTGTTTACACAAGCTAAACAATTCACTATTTAAAAGAAGGCTACTAGGTATTTCACAGCACACCTCCACACAGTCAATTATGACTCTTGTGCTTGGATACTTTGCCTTAAAGTCCTGAGGCATTGTCTCATCTACCAGTTCTCTAGAAGGCCAAATATTTATATGACCAAGTTTCAAATACAAATAGTTTATCCAAGAAATAAAAATTCTCCTTACAGTTAGCTGAGAAACATTAAAAAGGTGAGCCAAATGTAATTCAGCAAAACCTTGCCTTAGCCTACACAATGTCAGAAAAAACTCTTCAACTGGTTTTAGAGATCTTGGTCTCCCTTGTTTTACAGCCTTTGCAGACAACCCGTAATTGACATTTTCTCCCCTAACGCCTGCTCCGCCGGCTCATCGAAGCAAACTTGCTGCCCAAGCGTCACCTTTTGCCGCTTCTGGCGATGGCTTTACCTCCTCTCTACCGGTCACGGCGACTCCTCTTGCTTCAGGTAGGCCGAATAATTTTGTTGTCCCTTCCTTTGTGTCAACTTTCTCCGCTCCAATCCCGTCACTCACTCTCCCGGCTTCTTCTAGCGCTGGCAATGCGGTTCTTCCCCCCAGCACCGTTAGCACCGCATCCTTGGCGCCTGTGCCTGTCCTGCATCAACCGTTCGTGGTGGGTCCTGGATTTTCCCCCGTCCCGACGAAATTAGTCAGTCAGATCCTGGCTGGGAAGTTTGTCAAACTCCACGAATTGCTGCCCTTGAACATCGTTCTCTCAGAGCCTGAGCCCCAGTTGCTCTTCGATGTGCGCCTTGTGTTAATGTCCACACCGAAAAAACCTAAGCGGCGCATCAAAGATATCTCCACATGGCTGGAGGCCTTCTCCGTTTACTGCCTTGTCCTCATGTCATATTTCCCTCATCGCTGGAAAGATCTTCTGCAGCATCAGCTCTTGATACTACGCACATTTCGCCAGTTTTCCGGTCCGGTTTGGTTGTCCTACGACTGAGTGTTTAGAGAGAACACCGCTGAATGTACCTGCATATTTGCACCAGTGGATTGGGTGTCCTCTTTATTCAGTGCATAACAAAACAAAACAAAAACCTTTGCAAGCTTTATTTTTTCATTGTACCTATAACACTAGCATCATGATATTGATCTGCACAGCTTTAGAGTTAAGACAATGGTATGTCCAGTCTGCCTTTTAATACATTAACTAGTGTTTCCCTCATTTACCTTGTGAATGATAATCCTGAATAATAATAAAAGATTTGTTATGATTAGTAACTGCCAACAGTTGCTGGCACAACAAGCACCAAAGGTGATAATCTGTGTTTTTTACAACATGATAAATATATTTGCAGATTTTAAAAAGACAGATCCAAGTAGCGTGCCAGCAGGGAGGAAATTACATATACTCCCAAAAAAGCTGACCCCCCAAAATGAAAAACTACCAACAAATAAAAATATTTTCTTACTACAGTACCGGTCGAAGGGATTGCAGAATCACACGCGCGTAAAGCGCGTGTACTACACGCACATTACACGCAGCCTCCACGCAGCGTCCACGCAGCGTCCACGCAGCGTCCACCCAGCGTCCACGCAGCGTCCACGCAGCGTCCATGCAGTGCCCACGTAGTGTCCACGCACCTTACATGCAAATACGCAAAGATGCGTGTAATTACACGCATGTTCTTACATGCAGTAGGCATGATATTGCGCGTAAAAATACACGCAGTCGTCCAACTGGAACTCATTAACTGCGTGTAATGAGAACTACAAATTAAAAGTGCGTGTAATGTAAACAAAAAAACTTACCTGTAACATTAACCGTACTGGACTGCACTGCGATACATCTAGCCTTTCGCTTTTTTGCTTCTGGTCGTTAAACATTTTCGACAGAATCGACCAGCTTTCTTAAACCGGCTTACCACCTTGGAGTAAAAGTAGTTTTTTCACTGTAGTTTCAGCAAGAGGTAAAATAACTGCAAAATACATTTTGTTTTAGATTTTCAGTTAACTTTTTAACATCAGTTAACCTTCTTTATGATAACAAAGCCTTCAAAAAGATTCGTCACTGAATATTCCGAAGCGAATCTTACTAACTGACGACATGTTGTTTTGATCTGATTTAAGTGAAATTTGTTCACTTTCTTGATATCGTTGCCTAGCACGTGACCAAAATCTACCCAGACGGAAATACTGTGCAGTGCAAAAGTTGTTTTACTAGTTACTAGCGACTGGAATTTGTCAAGAAATGAGCCGCAGAAAATGAAACATTAAATTTCAAAACTTAGATTTCACGGATGAAAGCAGCATCTGGTTGCAGTTTGGGCTGAATAATCGAACGAACAGGGAGTAAACATCGCAGGTTGTTGTCGGAAGGTTACGCACAAAATAGGATGAATTGAAAATTAACGAACGGAAAGATTTTGTTGAAAATGTTTCGATTATTTGCCGTTTAAGCATAAGTGTGAGAGGCTCCGCGAGCTTCTGTTTGAAACCCTGTTTCATTGTTAT
>Ga0099810_1105151_pt1 | contig 10067 bp, 9 predicted proteins | sample DipCnscriptome_FD_81139 | JGI IMG/M metagenome (GOLD analysis project Ga0099810, IMG submission 81139) | Metatranscriptome of coral microbial communities from Puerto Morelos, Mexico - Diploria C A metatranscriptome (Eukaryote Community... | ecosystem: Host-associated > Invertebrates > Cnidaria >... | reverse complement strand
GAAGCTGAACAGAATCTTTCAAATCTTTGTATCCACTTACTCCATTGCTCAGGGTGAGTAAAATCAAACTCTCCTGGTGGTTGGATTTGATACGAAGAACCTTGCACAGACGAACTCGTGGCATTTGAGGTTTCTGGCATATATCAGAGCGAAAATCTTGAAATATTCCGAAAAAAATTATTGCAGTAACTTCTTTGACAAGCCAGCTTCTGACACCATGTAAGATTATTGCCGGATGGACAAGATAAATGATAGAAAACAATGGATTGTGGACGAACTCAACTGCTTTAATACGACGTCATCTTGGATCCGTTCCAAAGACAGGGAACCCAATGTTTACAGGTGATTAACACAGGGAGCCCGAATACTACAAAATGTGTTCTGTGTGGTGTAAAAGACTCTATTGAACATGCATTCCTTAATTGTCAATCTCTTTTGAAATTATGTGACGAGTCTCTTCAATGGTTCAATAGTTTACACCAAATCAATGTCAGCCTAACCCTGCTACAATGCATTCTTAATTTACCAACACCAAATACCAATCTTTCTGATAACCAAACAAAGGATTTGCGTCTTCTTCTGCTACATGCAAAGCAATACCACTATGCTTACAAAACAATGCAAAAGAAACAAGATACTTCTGAATTCATATCTAAATTTATTAACCAGCTTGAAATAGACAAATGACTTGATGCGACTATGTTGCCCTTTCCCCTAGCTATATACATTTGTACAAAGCTGGAGAGACATATTGCTTGTAATTTTTACTACTGTATACATTATTGACTATTTTTCATTAGAATATTATCAGTTGTAACAACCCTCTTTTTTTGCACTACTTTTGTAATTAATTTTGTTGCCTTTTTTTAAGATGTTTGTATCAATAATAAAAAAAATAGGTTTGAATACCATTCAGGCCTGAATTGTTTTTCAGGCTTTAATTTCACAACTGCTTAAGTTGTGTGTGAAACTGCGATGATCAATCATAAATTCATATCTTTCTCTGCAGTTCAAATATACGATATTTCATATATTCATTTGCACTATATTTGTAATTGTACCCTAATACAAAATTATAGTTAGACTGGTTAGACTGGTACACATTGCTTATACTAGCGCCATCCTCATTCCTAGGCAAGTGACACCCCTGCCAATGAGAGCCTAATCTAATGGAAGCTTGTATGAACTACCTGTAGGCTGTGACAGTGCTTTATCAGAATGATCCATATACTCACCTTTTAGGGAATGTTTGTGGCCTGAAGAAGAATGAGCCTAACAAAACGAAACAAAACAAAAATTGTATTTTTACTGTTTACAGTTATTTTAATTGCTATTTAGCAAAGCCTTCTAGCATATACAGTATCTATTTCTGTCTTTATATTACTGTCAGTTCATTTGGTCTCACAGGAACTAGAATTCATATCATATTTTTTCTGCTACACTTTGGATTAACAACGTAATATAGACACTCAACTCAAGCAATTTTCCTTATTAAAGACTTTCATGACTGCAGCGATACTCTCCTTTATGGTATTGAAGGTTGCTCAAATCATAGCCTCATCCCAGTGCAGTATACGATCTAAAACATGCTATGTCAGTAAAACGGACATGGTAAAATCTATCCACCAGCTCCCACACTCTTGCATTAATATTAATGACTATCAATATTAATACTACATGATCTGGAGAGCCATGGTGGAAATGTTATTACAGATATCTAAATAATAATTTTTTATTCAATAACTGTTTGAAAATTTATGTAAGTCGAACAATTTGAAAAGTCTGAAAATGTTTCAAAAAGTAAACTAAATGGCCAGTTTTCTTCTGCAACTTTGTTGAATTTCAAATTTCATTGTGAAACTTTTCATTGTATTCTTTCACATCACTGGTATATTTATGAAAAGGATCACCATACATTCGTTATCAGTTAGCAACTGGATTAGTTAACTTTGTTGCATGTGTCCCAGGTTGAGTGCATTCCCATTGCTCAAGGATAAATAGATTTAATTGTAGTACTTTCATTACACTTTTATTTGTTATCCACTGAAATGATATTTCACAATCCAAAATTGTAGACACTAACAGTTTTTATGACAATATAAAAAAAATAAAATTTACAGTGTAACTAGCTACATTGTACATGTGTTTGAAAAAAAATGAAAATTATCTTCCTATGCATGTAAGCCTCATCAAAACTAGAATGTGATTCAAAGCCCGCCATGATGCTTGTGATACCAGTGGATGTCTCTACCATCTGTGACATGCAAGAATGTGAAAAGCCATGATGGATTATTATGTGCCCATAGTGTTCCAGGGTTTTGATGTTTTGATACATCCACTTATTACAATGGAACTAAAGAAAACGTGTGTCAATGCAAGATAAATGATACTGAAAAAAGAGTTGAAAATGTGACAGTTGTGATTTCCGTTGTTTTTACTTTGTGAGTCATTAATTACTGACATTAAGAAAAATAGGGAAAATCACACTCCAACTCATCACAGAAAAGAACATCCATCTGTGGGCAACAAGTTGGTCAATCTTTCTCATTTGCATAGATCTACTTCAATTCACTGCACATTGATTTTCAACCACAGTTTACACTTCTTTATTCTCTTATTTCTTTGTAATAATGCAGGATTTTAAACACATGTATATATAGTACATAGTACACTGGAAAAACTGTTTTGGATCAACTTTTTATATAGCACAAAATTAAAACAAAGTTATGCAAATAACATTTACTTTTTTTTTTAATTATTAATAAATTTCACGTGGAAACTTTTTTATATGGATCACACAAGCAAAGCAAACTACGCCTTGTCCAAATTTGTTAACTGTGTTACAAAAGTATGCAAACTCATGTGATTTCTGAGAAAAGAGTCAAATTTAGAGTGCTGTTTGGTGAAGAAACTCTTAATGTGCTGCTGCCATGGATGTTTTGTCAAGAGTTTGACAAGAAAGATTGAAAAAGACTTACAACTTATTTGGCCACTGAAATATGATACTGTCTTCAGAACCTGATCGTCCTTGATGTCTTTAAACTTTTTTGCCTCTAGATATCAGTCTTCACCTGTTTTGAAGATGACTGGAGCTAGGTTGCCCTTCTATAAGCCAAAATATTGCAAAAATACCACTGTGTTTAAGCATTGTTGGCCAAGAATTTCAAACACTCCTATTTCTGCTTTTAGAAATGTTTCCAGACCTGTTCGTAGGTTCTTCAGCCAGGAGCTTGCAATTTTCTGACAATTTTTTGCATAGAAGCCTTTAATAACTTTGTTGGTTTGCCATGCAGCCCTTGAGTGGTAGAGGCACAACTTAGATTATACACAGGATTATAGTTTAGATTGATTTTGACTCCTACCTCATGCCATTTCATTAAATACACGAAAAAAGAAATCCCCAAACCACGTTACATTGTTCTTCACACAACAACACTAATTTACATGTGTGTGAAACACTTCAATGTTGATGTAAACCAAAACTACTATGATTTTCCATACTTTTGTGATTTAGTCTGTGAATTTAGATATGCTGAAATGCCAGTCTTCCATGAGTCATCTACAGGTTTATGACAATCAAAAAAATTTTTATTTTGCATTGCTTTACATGTACTTGTTTTAATTTTTTGTCATAAAACATGGATCCTGAACAGTTTTGTCCATCATACTGCTTACCAAAAGAAATTTTGATTTGTTCTCTGTGATTGACTTCCAATCATTCTTTACAGCTTGCTGGAACATGTAGTCACAAAACTGATCCTGGAGACCAATCAAAAGTATTCAGACATACCTACATTTTAGTGACGCACACTTTGCTTTATGTTAACTTACATTATGTGTAGTGTTCACCATTCTAATATAAAACCTAAACAATGTTACCAATCTGATATTACATACCGGTAGAATACAAAGTAAACAACAAAAGGATTTTAATCACCAGACTCACTACTGTCAGTGCAGAAGTTGAAATAAAAACCAGATCCAGTCATTAACATTATCAGAAATTGAGAAACTTGAATGTCTTCTACTGACCTTTACAAAACCAGGACTAGCCACAAGAATGCACTTGAGAACTATAGGGTGAAACAGAAAGTAAATGTACTCATTGAACTTTATGTCAGTCAGACACTTTTAAATTAAAATAAAATATAATTATCCCATGTCACCAGTATACGTGTGTATAAATATTTAACTTACAAACCACATGAATTACAGGTTTTCATTTTATTTCAAGAAAAACATCATTAAAAGTACTGGTACCCAGTCTTTACTGGAGCACTTATACATTAATTTTATTAATTAATGTTTCATTTACATGTTTCCCACATGGAAGTGAACGATGTAAGCAAAAAGTTATCAAGGAAGGAAAAAAAACATCTTCTGACTTCATATTATACAAGAGAGCAAGTAACAAGATAGAAATTTTAAACTGGCTTCAAGATGCACACTCAGTTGATTTGATATCACTATATAAACTCATTAATCTCTGAAAGTACTCCACACAGTACAACTGCACACAGCAGAGCGAGTGCAGTCAGCGAGCAGGAGTTTAATCAGGCTATAATTATAAGAAATCCATGCAAAACTGAGATTTTGTTTAAACGCACTGCATGGTTATCAAAGTGCACAGCTTAGTTCCTTGCCCCTGGGTGGGGGATAGCAAACTAACATTTTACAATGGTACCATTTTCAGAAATTGAATAGTAATGCAATACAAAGTTCACAGAGATGCAAGATAGACCCCAACAACTGCAGAATTTTATATCCATGGGCTACACTACTCAATATTACTCAATATTACATATTTACAGGTGTTTTAACAAAAATACACCACTCGTGAAACTCATATAAAACTACATCCGGGACCTGAGTGGCCTATTTTCCATATCCTCACTAGTAAAGGTATAGATGACATTATATCCTGCTTTTCACAGCTGTTTGTGTTTGGGTGGTTGTTTGTCTATTGTCACTCATTCGCTGCACTTACTTGCGAGATATTATTGTTCTTGCCACAAGAACATAAAATTCATAATCTTACCGTGTATTATCCTCTATATATTATATTATTCATATTACTGTAGTTGAATGCACATGCATACTTACCTTCAAAATTAAAATGCCGGATAACACCCTGGATTATGGCATCATAAAACCTCAGCAAGCCCTGTTCAACAATAGCAATGACAACAAAATACATTATCATTCTCAGTGACAATCTTCATCTCCAAGCTAGAAAATTAGAACAACTTCAATGGATCATGGACAGTAACAGACTGAAAACAAACCACACACAATTTACAGTCTCTGAAGCTAAACAGTACAGCACTGCAAGAACAGGCTTCCTGGTTTACAAAACCCTGTCAATCATCTAGTAAATAGAGATCATTTTCATTCATGTGACCAATTTCTTGATCACCGTTGCTATGCCACAACATTGGTGTACCTCAAATGTAAACAAACTAGTGGTGTCCTCTGTAAGGAAGATGGTTTTGTGTCTAGTCATTGAGAGTGGCCATAAAAGTGGACAATTAAGATAAAGGGTTACAATTTGCAAGGGTGCCTTCTGTGGTTGCAAATCAAGGTGAAGAGGCACAAAAACTATCTGAGAAGAAGAGCACACTGGATTTCAGCGATAAGCTGTGAAGACCTAACTGAAGAGATCTTAGGAAATGATTGTGTGTGCGAAAAGCATTTTGTTTCAGGTAGAGCCACTAAGAGCTGCGATAAATTTAAAGTTGACTGGTTGTGCTCTTGGCACACAAAAAAGCTAGAGATCTAACAGAGTGGCAGTGGTACGAAGTGGGAGATTGAGGGAGCGTGAACTGGTGAAGAAGCTGGCTTCTGAAAGAGACAAAAATAGCTAGAGTCTTGGCATCCAAATAATTTTTTATTTTCCTTGCTGATGTAAAGTTTATTTCTCAGGTCATGAAAGCTACTAGGCAAAAGATTGTGGTGATTATCCAACATGAAATTAGAGAGTTGTTCATACGCTGGGAATGTCTCACCTTCAGACCTCTCAACCTCAAAACACTGAAAATCTGGAGACTAATATAAAAAAATCTGGAGATTTCAGTAAAAATCTGGAGAGTGATCGACCAGCAGACAAAACCAAGTGAACCACTCTCTTTGTCTGATAAATATTCATCAGGCTCATCAGCAATTTCTGCCATTTGACAATGCGATCAAAATGCGAGAGACAGGTAATGATGGCCTACGTAATTTTGATAATTTAAGATAATTTGGTTTTATCAACTGGGTTGTTAATGTGAATTGACCACCACAGCTGGCCACCAAATCAGGGAACTGTGGGTTGTTTGTGGTTTATATACAGAAGTATAGACCTCATCTGATTTGTCTGTCTTGTCATAAGATGAGATTAAACTGAAAACCGTGAGTCTCACTACAAAATTGTGAGACTTAAAAGGTCTGAACCTTTCCCAAAACAAAAAACCTGTTTGCAATGATGTGGCCTTGCACGCATAACATCACTCTGAAACAAATAACATCACTATTGTGGAAATACTGAATACATTATCCGATTTCATAGTTTTTCACATTCCATGCCCCAGCAAGAAAGGAGGTGGCATTGCACTTTTTGTACGCACAAGTTTTAACATAACAAAGAACCTAACCCCCACCTTCACATCATTTGGACAGATAGGTACTATGCTGACATATAAGAATTTAAACTTTCGTTTGGTACTTATCTACAGGCCGCCGCCTTCGACGAAGAACAAACTTACAAACTACATTTTTCAGTGAATTTGCTACACTTACTGAGGATCTCTCACAAATTGTAACAGTCCACCACTTATTACTGGTGATTTCAACTTTCACCAACAACAATGGCAATGCAGATACTCATAATTTCCTTGACTTCCTTGAATCAGCAAATATGACTTAACATGTTACTGGCTCAACCCACTCTAAAGGACACACACTTGATCTAATAATTACAAGAGGTGACAACAACTAAGTCCATAATGTCACTATATTGCCTGATCATTTCTCTGATCAAAAAGTTGTAACTTGCAAACTAGATTGCCCAAAGTTGCCTAGGCCTGCCTCTAAAATTTATGTCACAGGCTGATCAACAAAGACATTGAGCACTAATGTTTTGAATGAAGTTATACTAAAACTGCCTTACGTGAGACACCTGAACTTCCTAGCTACAGTTGACCTAACAACATTGGTCTGTATATATGATACATCCGTGGGAAACATCTACAACAACATCGCCACCATGAAACCGCAATGGATAACTCATCAAACACATGCACCATGGTAAAATGATGATCTCCGTTTAGCCAAATGCATAAAACAGGGAACAGAATGCATATTCAGGAAAACTGATCTGGAAGTTCTCAAACAAAATAAATATTTGTGGAGGTATGTAACAAATACAAAAAGCAACTGGAGTTTCATAGATTGTCCTATTACAAATCTAAGATTAATTGAGCTGGAAGAAACAAGCTTTTTTGAATAGTCGACAAACTCTTTCAACCTTGCAGCTCAGCCAATTTCTTCCTATACAACTCTGGAAGTACTGGTTGAAGATTTTAACAAATTCTTTAAATGGAACATTCAATCCACTAGAGACAAACTACACAAAGCAGTTGATCAATCAATGCAATTTCAATGTCAGCATTTAACTCACAAATTTTACTCACAAATTTACGATGATACCTACCTAGTAAGAGATCTATACTGGCTATTATACCGGTAATTGAGTCACAGATTATTTTCAAAGTTCTGCTCATTACTTTCAAGATAATCCAAGGTGTGTGTTCAGCCTAGTTGTTGTCCCTCCTACCACCTGAAACAAGCCTACGCTAATCCTCTAAATTACTTTTTACTGTTCCTTCTGTGCCTTTTCCTTCTCTGCACCTATATTATGGAGCAGTCTATCAGTCTTTTAAAAATACAACATCTCTTTCACTAAAAAAGTAAGTTAACATTAAAAAGCAACAATTTTTTAACTGTTCGATGGTCATTTTCAAGCTGAAAAGTAAAATTTTGCATGCGACAAAACATATACAATTGATGATAAGAATGAGTAATGAGACACTGACTAAGTAATAAAAACATTGAGCAAACTGAACAAACAAAGTGACTCGATCCGCACGAAGCTATTTACTTAACTACATAACCGGTATTTTATTTTCTATTGTCTCAATGTTTTTATTACTCATGCTGCAATTTTCCTGTATTGTTTCTATGTAAATATTTTTTGAATCTTAGTCAGTGCATCATTAGCATTCTTTTAATCAATTGTATATATTTGGGCGCAACTTGAAAATGACTGTCGAACATCGAAATGTCGTTGCGTTTTAATGTCAACTTTTTTAGTGAAATCCGCTTCTAAAAATTTGTTGATTCGAACATGTCTTTCCTCTGCCCTAACTTGGTGAGGTGTTTATTGTGAGAGATATGTGAGATACATGTAGTTTTGTCCTCTCTTAATTGAGTGGGCGTTAACAAATCAATTGGAGATTATCTGAACACAGAGAATGCTACTACACTTAAACTGCAAGTGAGTTTTGTCAACTGCAGCTAAACTGCTACATAATCTTATGACCTTCTGTCCTTGACTTACAATCATCAGAGGTTTTTGTTTTCTGTCCCTGTTACTCCAAAATTACAGTTGTATTACAGTTAATTTGTATCCCCCAATTTTTATTCTTTTAGTTGTAGGGACTTTTTTTGACCCGGGGGGGGGGATAATTAAGTCAAGTAAAGATGGAATGCAATCTGGTGCATTCTTGATCGAAGGCTTCAGTCGTTGAGGATAGAGCACATGTACGATGCATCATTGTTTTTAGCAAGCAATCTTTATATCGTTTGTCTGTGTGGCTTTGAAAATGCAGCAATAAACCAGTGTATGTTGGCTTTCTATATACTTGTGTGTCAATCTTTGTTCGGTTCTTGATTATTTCGATGCCGATAAAGGAGATCTTGTTATCAACAGGAACTCCCATCGTGAAAGACAAGCTGGGATGGAGGCTATTATATAAGAGTGGTGAGAAAATCAACAGCAGCATTGGTGCTGGGCATTTTGGCCAAGGTATCATCAACTTATCTCTTGTAGAACGTGGGCATCACACCATCGCGAGTGAGCTTGTCTTCAAGATGGCAGAGGAAAACATTGGCCATTAGGGGGCCAAGGGGTGAACCTATAGCCAGTAAAGAGGGCCGTGACATCATAGGAAACCAATATGTATGTCATCTTCGCCGATAGGTGAGTTATGGATTTCTTCAGAGAAGCGAATGGCATTGGTGATCGTAAACTCATTCACAGAGAGTGGTTTCAGTCTTTCTTCCAACCATTTAGCCAAGCTGTAATTATATGTTCCAGTTGCCGATAGAATAGGCCTGACATACTGAGATCGGCTTTGTGGGTCTTAGAAAGGCCATAAAGATGAGCAAGTCTAGAACCCTTGGGTGAGAGTGAATCGGTGATGTTCTGAGGTAGTATTTCATGTAAGATTGTGTTGACATCTTTCTCTTTTTTAAGAAGTGGATGAAAGTGCTTTGGTGGACAACCACGGGATTTTGGTTGCTTAATTGTCATCAACATGCAAGAACTTGGAAGAATCATCAATTGAAGGTGCACTTTGGAGGCGTCTGTACTCGGCTTTGTCCATTATTATGACTCCTGAGCCTTTGTTGGGTCTCGTAATAAAACTAAATTTAAAATTTTTTGTTAAATGCAGTCACTGTGATATCTTTAGTGACATTTGGTCATCAATTAAGTGACGCCCTGTTAAGTGCATATGAAGCGAAATTTTTTGTTCATAATTTTACCCTCCAATATGTAAATAAAACAATTGTAAACATTTAAGTTCTCCAAAACAAAAATTTAGCCCTGATTTTGGCGCTGAAAACTGCTCAGTTTTCGTCAAAAAATGGAGACTGGGACGAGTTTATTGTGCAATTTCATCCTTGTGACAGTTGTGGACAGGATTTGTTTACGCTTTGCTCGCTAAGAAGGGTTTCTGAGACGAAACAACATGTTGAGTGATTATGAATTGTGTCCTTTCACTGAATATTCAACGATGACGATATTG
>Ga0099810_1354815_pt1 | contig 10138 bp, 6 predicted proteins | sample DipCnscriptome_FD_81139 | JGI IMG/M metagenome (GOLD analysis project Ga0099810, IMG submission 81139) | Metatranscriptome of coral microbial communities from Puerto Morelos, Mexico - Diploria C A metatranscriptome (Eukaryote Community... | ecosystem: Host-associated > Invertebrates > Cnidaria >... | reverse complement strand
GTCGGCGAAACGACCTCGAAGTATGCGAATCGACTTGTATGCGAAACGACCGACATCCGTCAATATCACATATGTCCATGAACATAAAGATATTACAGTGTCAGGTATGTTTATTATAATTGCACTCAACAGGAAATGAAGTGTATAGCATAGCACCAGAAGAAAACAAACATCCTGTCTCATTTATGCTTGATAAACAATGTGAAGAACTAGCATTTCCAGTAATGTTTCGTAAATGTAGATATGAGTACTCATCAGGACGACAAGTTGCAATTTCACCAGTGAAGTACTTTAATGCTAGACTCCAACACTACAGTGGAAGGTTTGCCATAAACCCTGAATACCTGTTTTTTTTTGCACAATTCATAATTGAACAAAAGAAAGTATCAGACAGTATAAATATTGCTCTTAAGGAAGTTCATGGGAAATATGTCACTGCTTCTTAAATAAGAGCCAATCCTTATGTCATTTAGCCACAGCGAAGATTTTAATTGCATTTAATTTATAATAAGATCATAAAATGATAACATTTATGTAGTTTCAGCATTGCCGCTTCCAAATTGCTGGTCTTTTCAGTCTTTGAAAATTCAATTTTACATATTTTTCTCATAAGTATCACAATTATTCTATGTTCCGGGATGTTCCGGAATGTTCCATGTTCCTGGTTTTATCGACGACCCAATCCTTATAGGTTAGTGAGCCTCATTTGCGAAGATCAAGCATATTTATTTCAGAGGCAAATACCATGAACACCACCTCATTGGAAAAAATTCATGCGTGAAGTAATTGCAATGGTAAAAAAAACTTGGCATTCCAACATGGTTTATGACATTATCTTGCGCTCATTTAAGATGGTCTGAACTGTTTCAGATATTAGCAAGACTACAAGGCAATGATCTGATAAACAAGTTGATGCACTGTCTTGTAATGAGGTGTCGGATTCTATATCTCAATCCTGTTGTAGTCGCTAAAGACACCAGAAAAGTGTTGAAACATTCTTCACTAAAGTGTTGCTCACTAATGCTAAATCGACTGGTAAATTAGCGTACTAAGTTCTGACAGCTAAGTTTTGACTGCTGCTCGTGCTGCGGGCGCAGTCGTCCTATGCAACACCAAACGCTCGATATGAAGACCGAGTGAATGTTCCTTGAGCAGCTAGTTTAGTAACAGATCACACTGAGATGACGTCAGTCTGATATAGTGTCGGAGACACCATATAGACCACTTTCATAAATGGAGGCCAATTATAAATTATTTTGAAATTATTAAAATTAGCCTTACTAACCTCATTTTGAAGTTGGTAATTCAAAAGAATTTTAAATTGGCGGCCATTTATGAAAACGGTCTATAACTGCAATACAGTTGGCCATAAGCTGTAGTGAGCTATACTTTGCTCGCTGCTGTGCCCTGAAAAGGACTGGAACACTCGCGTCGGAAAGCAAGGTTATGTGTTTATTTTAAGACTTAGAAGTGATGTTTTGCTGTTTCATTCCTGACATCAATCCGGCTGGGTAAACAATTTATTTTGAGACTGAGGAAAGTTGATCTTTTTCAATAAATTAATGTCATAAACATTTTGTTTATTGGATTTGTTGAATTCGGGAGAAAGCAAGAACAATTTTGTGTTTGATTTAGTCTCGCTCGGCTGCCGACTGAGCCTGCTAGAGTATATTTCCCGAGTCATTTTCTAAAAAAGAAATGGCTCTCTCTTTCTTCTTCTTACTTCTTGCACCTTTTCAATGCCTCGACAAGACTTTTTTCGTACATTAACTTCGCCCATTGACGTAATATATTATCTAAATTCTCAAAACCTTCCGCCATTTTTAAACGCAGAGGGAAAAACTTTGTAATGATGACGTCAATCGTGCGTCTACCCTCTAATAGATCATAGGCAACAACCAATCAAAATGCAGGAATAACTTGGGTTATTATATAAATGGCAATAGATCGTTTTCACCTAAAGTCACCAAATTCCAAAATCCAAGACTAAAGAGCCATAAAGTTTTTATCCTCATCAGGCATAAGGGGATCTCAATTTACATTTTTCCAGCTCAATAGCGTGTTGGGTTTGCAAGCCAGTGCAGTTTTGAAGGGTGCGTGACATACCGTTCCGATCGCGTTTTTGGAAAAATATACACTTTTCTAATGATTTGTAGCCTTTCAAGAAGTTAAAGTGCTAGGAAATGTCCTTGTGTAGATGTTTCTTGGCTCAATTCAGAGTAAGTTCCACATGTTTACACTTTTTTTCCGGCCGCCATGTTGGTCACGAAATAGCCTACGTACCCACTACACGTAGGCTTCTCAGGAAAGAGCATCATCAACATGGCGACTCCATACTGGGCTCTGTGAATTTGCGCAAAACATTTCAAGGAATATCTGAAGCCTGGGAACACGCAGAGACACAAAACTTGGAGAAATGTCTTTTACACCTATCTCCTCTAACATTACAATTTCTTGACTTTATCCACTGAATAGTTCTAGATTGCGTGACACTAACCACCCTCTATTGCTACTTAACTTAGAACGTTTCTAATATTATCCACCGTAAATGTGTAAATGAACATGCCAGACACCGGCTTGAAGAGAAAGCTCAAAAATGCATATGAGCTGTTGGTCGATACCTTTTTTTCAAGCTCATCATCTTTGTTTGTACAGACCTCTAGGTAAAATAATGATTCGCAAACAACACGTTTTTGAAGGAAAAAAAGCTAAAAAACACTACTCAAAAATTGCATCCCTCACATAGTGAACATAGCCTTAACTCCAGTAGGGATAATCCAATGATTTTCAAACAAAATTTCGACTCTTTATCAGATTAGTTTTCGTGTTTCTCCAAAAAATAGAAGCCCTTTCAAGTCTAGTTCCAGGGTATATATATCATCGTTCCCATCCCAGATTTCCCCCCCATAAAAGGGCTATTGGATAACTCGTATAACTTCAAAATAACACAGAAAATCGCGAATTCAACCAAATGCATCTTATATTTGGCTAATGCTTTAACAAAAACTTAGAATATATATTAGCTGCACTCTAACATCACTTACCTCAAAGAAGTGGAACAGTCAACTTTCGCACAGTACAAATTGAGGTCTTTCACCATTTTCAGCTTGAAGAGTGTCTCATTCCACTAAAAAACAAGTTTAAGGGATTAGCACGTATATATGAAACGCCACATTGTGTTCATGTGGCTACCATTGGCTATGTCGCATGAAGTATCCTAAATCACAGAGTAACAATAACATCAAAACGATTTTAAAGCCAACTTGTGATATTTGGAAAGTCGTGTTTCATGCGATTCATATGAGGAGGATGGTCAAAAATATTTTGAGGTGTTTGTATGTTGCGTGGCAAAGCATGAATTGCACATTAATCATTAATTTACAGATAATAGTCAATTACTGGTACGAGTATAACAAGCAAAAACTGAGTGTATTATTTACAGATTTATTTTATTTAGTTATTTCTATCGCATGAAGTCAAGTCCGCATTTTAAGTCTCCTCGCCTTTTAACCCTGGAGAGTTGGAGCCTTCAAGACTTCAGTTATTACAAAAATCTTCCTTTGTTAGCCATTGCACGAAAACATTGAAGGAGAACACATATTACTCACACGTGAGCACACTTAAAATTGACAATGATGCTCCTGAATCAGTAAGTGTCAAACCATGCGCTTTGTCAGAAAAAAACATTTTGTCAGATGACTTTTATGAGCACGAATACCCGCCAAGCTATCTCCTGTCCTCAGTGGACAGGGAGAAGGAAAAAACCGGTCAAGCATCTAATAATATTCATGAACAGATACCATTGCCAGAAAAAACAAGTCAATTCTGCGCAAACTGAGCTCGCCGCGCAAACAATTTCAGATCGCGGTGGTCAATGAATCAATCTCGAATCAATCAATCTCACATCTCGAACAAAGATGCACTTTACGCAAATCTAAGCGATAACGAGAGAACTAAGTACTTAGAGCTGACAATAGAGTTACATCAAATATAATAGGTAAATATATTAACTTAATGTTTAAAAAAAGAAAAGAGACTCTCAACTTACCAACGAAATGAGCATTATAATTTTTTTTTTCATTTTCCTTAATTTTATTTTTATTAATTATAAAACAATCAAGTGAATGTTACTTGTTAGTGTACTAGTTAACGTTAAACCTTCATTGTAAACAGACCAATACCTCCCTTTGGAGAGTAAGGCGCAATAAAGATAAACTGTACTATACTATACTAATCAATCAATCAATCAATCAATCAGTCAATCAGTCAATCAGTCAATCAGTCAATCAATCAGTCAATCAGTCAATCAGTCAATCAATTAATCAATCAGCGGTTTACAGGTAGATTGATATACTGTATTTATGGACTTGTTGATAATTTATCACTTGTATGTTAGCAAAGTGGTAATGTTTCAGGTGGATAAAGGTCGAACTTTTTTTCCTTTAAGCTACTAATGGATGGTTTCCATTTATATAGGTAATGGACAATGCTAAATGAATGAATATACGAATACCATATACTTGAACTGCAGAAAAAGATATAAAGAGATAGTTCATCATCGCAGTTATGTACACAACTTCAGCAGCTGTGAAATTAAAGCACTGAAAAAAATTTTGGCCTGAATTCAGGGAGCGGGCCACATTGTTACTTCGTATATACCTGAAGCTGGTGAAGACTACAAATGAATGTATGACTGTGTTGCCAGCCAGCGTAGAGCACTGCACTGGTATAAGTTCAAATCCCGTTCAGGCCTGAATGTTTTTCGACTTTAATTTCACAGCTCCTGAAGTTGTGTGCATAGTTAACAATGAACAACTATGTTTTTATAAAATGCTCCAGGTATCAACGTGTTGTGAACTATTGAAATAATTCGTACACTTGTGGCTTCATGGACGGGAGACCAAACTTTGAGATCTGACCATGATATCAGTTTTCCAGGACCTATGCCAGAAACTTTGGAGACTCTGAGTCCATTGGTGCCATATGATAAATTATGAAATACGTACATCCATAGTCCTGTTTTGTCTCGTACATATCCGAGGAGTCGTTTTCCATTTTCCATTTTAAATTATTGTTGTTGTTGTTGTTATTATTATTATTATTATTATTTTTTTTATTGCAGTTCAGTCTGCCATATACTCCTGGAGGACCGGCTCCAACCTTGGTTATGAAGCACTCCAGAACTCTTTCTTTTCAGAGAGAACCTTCCTTAATTCATTAGCCGTTCCTAATGAGGTTATTCTCTGCAGGTCATTGATGTTGATTGCCCCAGGTATTTTACTTCTTGATGAGCCCTAGAGTGCCTATAACGACTGGTACTATTTTTAAGGCCCGTTTCTCGAAGGTCGAAACGGTTGCGCACACAGAAAGCCACATAGCACCATCTCAAACCTTATGATTACAGAGCTGTTTTATTCACATATTCTTAATATGAACGGAGATTCCCTTTATACAAGAAATTTCAGGCGTATACACCTTTTCGTTTTTAGATACAGATTAACTAAAAATGGATTTGCAGACCCGAAAAGTTGGGAGAGTTTTTCAGTGATCTTTAACGAGGCGTTTCTGTCTGACAGTACTGGCAGGTTTACGAGTTTGCAGGTTTTGTTCTTATGGTCTTTGTTAGCTGCTACCTCTCTCTCTCTCTCTCTCTGTGTATCTGTGACTGTATGGTCTCTGACAATACTAACGTTATCAATGAAAATGATCAAGAGGTTTTACATTCAATCCGATCAATCAACAAGCACTCTCAATCCGTCAATTAAAATCAATAAATAGCATTTTGGCAATGATTTACACTAGTCAATCAATGATATATCGATTACTTCCACTACCAACTATGTAATTATACATGCAGTTTGGAGAACCATTATACATGCTTGTAACCAACGTATTTTACAAAGAATGAATTTCAACAGCTCAAGTGCCAGCTAACAGGAGTATTCCACATCCATCTGTAATTGTCAGATTAATTCCATGAAGTCTTACGGATGACCTGTGTTGTTAACAACAATTTCTCTGAATGTCCTTTGATATTATTTTTGCCAGCTGATAAACATGTTTAGCGTCAGTAATCGTGTTGTTAACATTAACATCTGCTGATAGTCACTTGCATATTATACTGTAGTGGTTAATGCAGTGTTCATCTGGGCTTTTCGCATATACACAATGCTGGTAGTACACCGGGAGTACAACTTGCTTCACCTGCAAGACACAATAAAGATAATACTCACATGTTATAAAAGGATATAAAAATGGATGCAGAAAAATTATACTCGTGCATCTTTATTTCATGGCCCAAGGAGCAGCAAATTTTTTTGCTGCTTCTTGGGCAGCAAAACAAAAGAGCATGAAAGAAAACAAAAGAACATGAAAGCACAGGAAATGCAAACCATTCTTTGTTTCTGCCAATAAATTTTTACTATATGTAATTCATTAGTTACTTGATACATTTGCATATTTATTTGGAATGTAGAGTTTTATATTCAGCTAAATTAAACATATAATGATCTTTTATGATACTCATTCATAGTGAAATTTTTTCACAAATATTGAAACAGCTTTCATGAAAATATAAATAGGCCAATGATCACTGTAGTAACTTACTCCAGGGTAACTGCTGATTGCGCAAGGTGTGGCACATTTGTATAAATGTGATATATCTGTGTGCGGTAGTCGGTAGTAAACTGGATAAACAAACGAATGTATCCTTTCTTAAATTTAGATATCAGTTTGTTAGTCAAGAGCCTTTTGTTCTGTATTTGCCTGCACAAGATAAATATTGAAATCCCCAAGCAGTATAGTTGGATCTGTAGGTTCTAATAACACTAAGTTGTGAAGATGAGTAAGAGCATCAATTAACTGTGAAATTGTAACTTTAGTTTTCGAGTAATAGATACCAATGACATGAATATTTAGAACCGTAACAGTAATTTCTGAACTATTAAAGTTACATTTGTATGAAATTTTAGTTCAGTTCAGTACTATAGCAAGTCCTTTGTTTGGCATTTCGTTAAGGCCTAAAGTCGTTTAAAGCGTAAATTTATGAAGCTGATATGCATCATCTCTATCTGACAAGCAAAGTTTTGATTCAACAAAAATGCTGATTAACATCGAGCGGTTTCCAAATGACAAAATCTAATTACTAGTGCTCAAAAGTGCTCTTATAGTCATATAACAAGGAGGCTTACCTTAGCTTCCAGAAGACACGGCATTTATTTCATTCCTCTTCCGGGTGACATTAAAATCTCTTTTAAACGATTCCGTCGATTCGTCCACGGCCCACGCTCGATAGACATCGTAGCTTTTAAGATTTGAGGATCTCAATGTATGGATTTGTCGCAGCTAGTGTTCCTTAGCGTTCCTTATAACTCCCCATTTTTCAACCGACGAAGGAGTTCCTGTTTACAGATCGATCGAAAAACCATCTTCCATCTCCGCGCCGCGATAGGACTGCCTCCTATGCTCACGGAATGACTACGTCATTTATGAGCAAAAACTGGTAAGACCAGATAAAAATTACTTAACATCCAGGCTCTCCTGGTCAATAAAGCTTGGTTACTGAGGTCTACCTGATGTAACAAAACCTTGCAATGCAAATCAAGAGTATGAGGTTATACCAACTTCATTTGTAGCTGCTGTCATTGTATATGTTTAGGCTTTCCTTCTATGAAGTTCATCTTTTTTACTCAAAATCTAGCTCTCTAATTGTAATACATGTAGGTCAAAGTGAGCGTTTTGGTTTAACACTACTTCATCAATGCAAGTGATTCCACTCTTTTTTTAAACAGTCAGGAGCGCACTCTTAAGTGAACTTAAGTGATGAAAGATCATTGCATTAAAGTCAAGTCAAGTCAAGTCAATATCTTATTTACCCTCGGATTGTAGAGTAGCTGAACAAAGTCACCGTGATAAAATAAAGTTTTCTACTGATCTATCTATCTATCTATCTAGCCCACCGAACATTTCAACAGCACAAACAGCACAATGGGTAAAGACCAGACCACAACACCGTGCCCTACTCTTTACGATGGGTGTGTGGGTTCTTTAACCATTAGCAAATGTCATTGCAAAGCAGTACATTCTCCTCAGTTATTTTAAGACCCTGAGTGTTGGTCCGGTCTGAGGTTCGAACCCGAGACCTCCCGCGCGGTAGTCTGACGCTCTACCAACTGAGCTAATCGGTCGGCGGTCAAGATCATCACAATTTATTTATGCGAGCGACTTTATAAGTTGCCGAAACAAAGCTTGAAACAAACTAGAAAAAGAAACAAGAAAAATAAATTGCGCATACCATGGGCCATAATAAAGGATTAACATAATGTCCTTCCATCATGTGCGGTGTTGTAATCATATGTAGTCATATAGAGGATCGATTTGAACAAAAAAGCTACCGTGCCAAAAAAAAACTCTGCAATGTCGAGCAACACTTTTTAAGATTACACAATTTAAGATTAAACACTGGAACCTTTAAAGGGTAACTTCGGTTCCCACCTTACTCCGAAACTGAGCGCAGAAAAAAGACAACAACAAGCAGACACAATGAAGAAAACAACTAATTTGCATTAACTGTCGGGTTAAATGTACTTTAAGAACAGGCAAACAGACTTGAGGCGAAACTTCTTTAAGCGAAAACCATCAAGGAACTCGTTGTGGGTCAACAGCAAGAAAACACCGATACAGAACCGTGAAGAAAACAAAGAAAGGCTTACAATATAAACACTAGTTCATTACCGTACAGTTCATCCAGATAATAAGATTATCTAAACTCGCTCGTTCGATTCCTGTCTGATGTTATGCAGTCGGTCATATTTAGGTTCAAACAGGAATTTCCAAAATTCTCAACACTAAAACTCTGAGTTCCTGACCACGAGTCAAATATTTTCCTGTGTGGCCGTCCCACACATTCATTAAGTACATAATCTTTGACTAAGTCACTTCTAACTAATTCCTTGAATATATTTTTTAATCGGTTTTTCTTCCTTTCAGTAGGTGCCCCGAAAGCCCCACATCCACTTCATCCAATAAACTATGTAAAAATGTGTACCTATGTAAGTTGTTAAAAATTGACGATTTCCAATTTGTACAAGTATTGAAAAGGTTTAAGATGTCAACGCTAAACCAGCATGGGATTGACTTCAGGTTTAGGAGCTGTTGCCTTGAAAATTTAATTTTCTCCCGAATGAGAAAATTTGAATTTGAATTACTGGCCACACAAGATCATCAATTAGAGTGAAACAGTATTTTAAATCTACCTGACTACTATGGTCGTGTCAATTTGGAACAAAGTACGCCTGTGTTGAAGCAATAAGGCTCAAAAAATAGAAAATTGGACTTTTTAATTGGTCTGATATCACACGTCTGAGGGCTATATTCATTTCGGCATGTACCGAAAACAGAAAGCAAGAAACTTGACAAAGCACATCAGGTTTAGTTCTTTGTCATCAAGTTCTTTTGTGGGACAAATATAAGGTTTACTTTTCCCGACCTGAAATTGACTGGACCAGTCTTGGCGGGACTGTGTGAAGGGAAAACATATCACACGAAATAGTTGAAGGAATTAATCCTTATGGCATAAAAACCAGTTTTTGTTGACTACAGAGTTTAGTTCTGGTAGAATAAAAGCTGTAAAATGAAATCCATGCTAAAGTCTATTGGATCTTCATGATTGCTAGATTTTTGTTACGGCAACATTCTTGGACTTGACTGTAACCTGATTTGCTTCTTGTGATTGTTTAATGTGATTTGACTTCTTTTATTCAAACAGCACCCCCATAACATATTCTTGTACATATATTATATTTTTTTATCTTGCTAATTTTAAATGTTTATTCAGTTTTTAATCCCGCATAGTAAATTGTACCATATTGTAGAGGGAGAACCGCCCTAATTAACTCCGCGGTAGCTTTGTGATATCCTCTGTAAATTTTATTATTTCCTTTAATTTGCCCCATGTTTGATCTACATTACATATATACATATTTTTTATACCAAAACTCTACACTAACGATAAAAAAACTTGTGAATACCTGAACAGCTAGTTTACCACACCTACCATTTTCAGAAAAAAACTACATGCTACGTTTCTTCGTACCTGTTCCAATTTTCCATCCAAAACGATTTCTTCAGTACCATTTTC
>Ga0099810_1063504_pt1 | contig 10158 bp, 12 predicted proteins | sample DipCnscriptome_FD_81139 | JGI IMG/M metagenome (GOLD analysis project Ga0099810, IMG submission 81139) | Metatranscriptome of coral microbial communities from Puerto Morelos, Mexico - Diploria C A metatranscriptome (Eukaryote Community... | ecosystem: Host-associated > Invertebrates > Cnidaria >... | reverse complement strand
CAACCTGCCGACAAGAGATGAATATAGTTTATCCATCTCCACATAAACGTTCATTTGCCGAGAACAAAACTTTATATGATTCAGTTGAGGTTTCACTGTCATCTACTGCTGGTGAGTTGTAGCGTTGTTCTTCTAGTTTCTTGGGTCTCCCATAGGTGCATATGGAACACCAGGAATCCGGAAATAGAAACGGAACCAGAACCGCAACCAGTAACCACCAAAACTTACCAAGAGCAAAATACCTTTTATAGTTCTGTCAATTCCAAGACTGCTCGTCCACAGGCATTTTGAAGTGCATCATTTGACATTTTGTTTTCATAAGTTTTTGTAACGCCCCATTGTGGGAAAAGTGCAAATCCCCCAACTACGGGGTAGCATGGGATTACATCTACGTTGTTTACGTGGGGTAAATTCTTTTGATGAAAAAGGTTACTTCCCACCTTCACGGGTATTCTTTGGGACAAATGTCGTACAACCTACATGTATATATCAAAAGAAAGCTTTTTAAGTTTAGTTTATGAGCGAGTTTTTTCTTTTAGAAACTGCCAAAGGCAAAAAAACAACCTGCGGCAAGACAAGTGCAGCCAGCAAATGTACCGATAAGCACGACAACGAATCGATGTACAATTAGGTCAGGCAGACTGCTTAAACAGTCATAGGGCTTTCAGAAAGGTGTTTGTTTTCTTTTCAACACGAAAATGGGTCTTTTCCTTTTCTTCGGGTTTGTTTGTTTGTTTGCTTTCCTGGGTCCAAGGACGATTTTCAGTTTTGAAGTTTCCACTTCAGAGCAAGCACTAAAGGCTCCTGGTGTTCTGTCCCATGCTTTACTGGAGATCAGGAGAAAACAGCCTTCGCAACACTAAAGGCTCCTGGTATTCTGTCCCATGCTTTACTGGAGATCAGGAGAAAACAGCCTTCGCAACACCAGATTTACCAATTCCGCAAGGTTTGGCCTTACAAATGCACCTGCATGTTTCATGAGGACTATGCATCTTGTCTTGAAAGGTTTGTGCTGGTCAGACTGTCTAGTGTATCTAGATGACATCATCATCTTTGGCCGAACCTTGTAGAAGAATCGAGAGAGACTATCACTGGTCCTGTCGCGTCTTTCTGAAACAGGTTTGAAGATTAACCCCACAAAATGCAAGCTCTTGTCGGAAAAGGTGGTTGTGCTGATCACGTGGTGACCCGGGATGGCATTTCTACAGATCCAGAGAAAGTGAAAGTCATAAGGGAGTGGCCAGTCTCCGAGAATGAGAGCCAGCTGAAAGCATTCCTGGGAACAGCTGGTTATTACCGCGACTTTGTGCCAAACTGTGCTGATATTGCTGCTTTTACACAGTGCTTCTCAAAAGGGTGACCATTTTAGATGGACAGCTGAGTGTGAAGAAGCCTTTCTGGGCATTAAGCAGAAGCTGATGAACGCCCCCATCCTTGCTTTTCCTCGGTTGGATGTACCGTTTATTTTAGACACTGATGCCTGCGACAGTGGCTTGGGAGCAATGTTATCTCAGGTTCAGGATGGGAAAGATTGTGTTATAGCATATACAGCACGTGCACGACCCGGAAGGAACTTTTAGCCCTTGTCTGGGCATTGGAACACTGAGACATATCTCTACGGCAGACGATTTCTTGCTAGGTCTGACCATAGTGCTCTACGGTGGCTAAAGAATTTCAAGAACCCTAGGGGTCAGGTTGCCCGGTTGCTAGAAAGGCTGAGTGATTTCGACTTTGAGGTGGAACACTGCCCTGGACACCTTGGCATATGTCAAAAACTCTGGAGAAGGTGCGGAGGAGATTTTACTGGCATGGGTTGCGTGAGGATGTCGAAAATCACATTAGAAGAAGTGGTCCATGTGCTGAAGTAAATGACCCCTGAAAGTTGCCTAAAGCACCTCTTATCAACATCAAGTCGGGTCATCCCTTGCAAAGAGTTGCTATAGACATACGCCAAGGTCAAACGCGTGTCACGAGTGGCTGGTGGTGGTTTCCGATCACTTTACTAATTTTCCCAGTGAGAAACACTTCAGCAGCCACGCTTGAAAAGAGAGTGATAGACGAGTACATATTCCAGTTTAGCTGCTTTGAGAGCGTACATTCTGATCAGGGAGCCAATGTGGATGGAGCGGTCTTCAAGGGAATGTGTGATTTAATTGATGGAGTGAAAAAGCGAACAACACCATACCATCCCCAGGGGAATGGGAAAATGGAGAGGCTAGACAAATCACTGGTGAAGATTTTGAACAAATTGTTTTTGACCATCGCCGGGACTGGGCAGACTTTGTACCAAAAGTGGTTCTTGCATATAATACCATGAACAAGACTGTACATGACTCAACTGGATTTACTCCTTACCGTCTGATGTTTCCCAGAGAGGCTGTCTTGCCCCTTGACGCAGTCCTGAAGCTTGACACGTCATCATCCCAGAGAGGGGCACAATCTTATCCCGATTATGTTATTCAGCAGAAGAAGCAACTGGAGGTGACAGAGCACATACTGAGAGAGGCGCAGAAAACTCAGAAAGCTTATTATGACACCATATGCCACGGTCAGTGGTTTCGTGAAGGAACCCAGCCTGGTATCGAAATAGAATCAGGTCAAGGAGGATGAAATTCCTCACACCTTGGTGTGGTCCTTGAAGGTTTTTTGAAAGCCCTGTCTGATGTCACCTATCGCATTGAGGAGGAGAGAATGAAAGCCGGGGAGCAACACAGGAGAAAGGTAGTACATTTCAATTGGCTGAAACCGTGTTTTACACCACCACTAGAGGTCCTTGAGAAACCTCCTCAAGCAGCCCAATCAGAAAGCTTTAGAAATGTGCCGCAGCGAAATGTACTCATGCCCAGTGAGCAGATGACTGGAGAATCCTGTCGTTATGGCCACCGAGGGTTATGAACCGCCTCAGGTCCAGGAGGCGAGTGAAACTCTAAGTCCAGATGCACAGCCCGCTGATGTGCCTAACCAGCCGGAGGTCCCTTCAGTAAACAATGACCCATTTAATGAATTAAGTCAAGTTCCAGTTAGACCGACACGTAAACGAAGGGAGCCATCGTGGCTCCAGGACTACGTTAGGACAGTTGTTGATTACCCTGCATTACCTTTTACTCTTGTTGGAACAGTTGCTATTTAACGTTTGATAAACTCAGACTCTAACCTCTTACGTTATGTAGGAGCGGGTAGTGTAGCTTGGGGCCTGAGCCCGAGTTAGGATCGGACATGCGTGGTTATCGTGTGTTAGCAAACATGTGCTTGTAAGTTGCGTTCTTGAAGAAATATAGTTCGTTAGTGTAGTGCTACAGAAGCAGATAGTGCTTCATCTCTAGATTTATCAGCAGTCAGTAAGAAAAAATAATGGAAAACGGAAGAAAGTAATGTTACGACAGAGCCACTTCCAAGAACGAGCCCGGATTATTTTTCATATTCGGATTCTTCATTGTCCAAAACGAGTGCCTCCTTGAACCCGCGCTGCGGCTTTTTCTCCTTGCTTTGTTTTTGTTTTTGTTTTGGCGAAGCACGTCGCTTTCCCTTCGTTTTGCCCATAGTTAAACCTTGTGCGCCTGGAACGTGACTTCGACACTCGCTTTCCCGCGAAGCTCAAGTTTTCATACTGTGGCGCTAGGGGTTCTGTTATTTCATTGACTCTTTCCTATGTGAAGGCATGGTATATTTCTAAATCTTTAGAAGGCGGAATCTCGCAGTCGTTTTGCGAGAGAATCCTTTCTCTTTAAATGATTTAATAGGGTATGCAGATATGATGGTTTTACGTGAAATTTGGTCAGAACATCCACTGATAGATATGGAACAAAAAGCGTGTCGGAGAATTTCTTTATTTTAAATATTTTCCTCATGGCGGCCTTTACCAATAGGTTCGCGAATTTTTCGATAGTCGAACTTGACAGATCTGTAACCAATAGAAATAAAAGAAAATGCTGACACGTTTTTGGATATTGAGGCTTTGTGATTAACACTGCACAGTTATTTTGCAAGAACGATCGCATTTGATACCCGATTAATTCACTGGAACGTCAGTCGGTGATTTTGGAGTTGACGGCCTCAGCCCCCTTTGGAAAGCAAAACACAAAACATAATTTTATCGAATTCTACATTCTATAACCTTATTGTTGATGTATAGTTTCACTGTTTGTGGGGGGTTTCCTTGAAAACAGCGCGCGTACGAATTTTTTCTGGAGGACACCATCGAAAGTAAGTAACCTTAAAAGAGCGCTTGAACTTGTCCTTCAAGAAAACTCATTCCAGTTTACTGAAAAAAACACTACCTCCATGGAACAGCCATGGGTACTAAAATGCAGTCGCTTTTGCCTACATCTTTATGAGAAAATTTGAATCAAATTTTAAAGCCTCTCGCCTGGAAAAGGTATGTTGACGATATATCTCTATCTGGAATATAAAGAAAGACGAAGTAACGGAGAAGTATCCGAGACGGATACCGAAGCAACACAAATGTTTACAACGCGAAAGACTTGCCGAACATTCTAGACTGTACACTAACATCCATTTCAAAGCTACTTTAAATAAGTTATTTCAGTACACGCATTTCTCAAGTTGCCACCCACCAGGGGCCAAAAGAGTGAAGCACTTAGACTTCTCCGAGCCAACTCCTCGGAAACAGCATTCAAAACTGTATTTTCCCAGTTTAAACCAAATCTCATCGAGAAAAGGGTACCCTGAAATTCTCGTTTCGACAACTCTGGCAGAAATTACATTTGGGGATAGAAAGCCTGTCCTGCAACAAAAATGTAAACAAAACACGCGAATCTTGTCTTTTGTCGCACAATATCGTCTATCAAAGCCTAACTTAAACCAAATACTAATACAGAATTGGCATTTAATTTTCCGAGCTACAGGCCTCTCACCCCATTGTTATCACAGAGAGAAAGATATATCTCAGCCCCCACCCTTCTATTTGTAGACCGAACATCGCGAGAGGCAGGCCAACACTTTTGGTGTTTTATTGTGAAGACTCTAAGAGTAAAGGTATCGGCTTGTCGAAAGAATTGTTCACGGGTTTGTGATTCCACCAGGTAAAACTTCCAGGCCTTGTCAGAAAACACATGAACATGCGAAAATGTGAGCCCAACTTGATGTGAGCTAGAGCTGTCTTTGCTCTGAGTCTTTCTTTGACTTCCATTCAGCTGAGTCGCCGTAGGCTTCGCTATTTTGTGCTCTTAGCGTTAGATTTTCGTGAATTTAAACGCTGACGGAAATCTTGGGGGAGTCCCTGACGTTTTTGTGGGCTGCCCCACATCTCGTGGGCATGCGAGTTGACTTATGTCGGAGAAAGTTTTAAATGCAGTTTGAAATTTATCTTGTCGCGAAAAGCAAAGATAACAAACCGGACAAATTGAAGGTAAACATGTTTCTTCACTGTGCTGGACCCGAAGCGATTGAAGATTACGGTCATTTTGTTTGCAATGCTGGAGAAGACAAAGAATGTTATGGGGATGTTTGCAGCAAACTTAAGGCACTCTGTTAGGGAGCAAGGAATGTCATTTATGAGAGGTCAGTGTTTAATAAGCGTAACCAGAAGGAAGGAAGAGCGAGTTGATAACTTTGTCAGCGAACTGAAACGGTTGTCGCTAACATGTTAATTCGGCGAACTGCGAGATTCGCTAATAATTGTGGGAGGTGTATTATCTGATGAGGTGAGTGGGGAACTGCTTAAGAAACCTGAACTAACCCCACAGAAGGCTCATGAAAAGACCCCATTATCCAATAGTTGCCGTAGAAGAAGTTGCGAACCGACTTTCAGGTGCAAAGAGTTTCACATCACTTGATGCTTGCAGTGGATACTGGCAACTCCCCATAGATGATGAGAGTTCCGAGCTCTTGACTTTTAACACCCTTTGGGAGCGATGTCGATTTACAAGACTCCGTTTTGGTATCTCACCAGCCCCTGAAATCTACCAAAGGGAGCTGGACAGACTGTTTGAAGGGGTTCCTGTTGAAATCATAGTGGATCAGTTCCTGATACGTGGCAAAGATCAGCTTGAAGTTGATGACAAATTGAGAAGAGTACTTGACAACAGCAGAGAGGTAGGATTGGAGAAGATCAGAGCCATTAATGAGATACCACCCCCAGAAGACAAAGAAGGTGTAGTTCGCATACTAGGAGCTGTGAATTACCTGGACAAATTCATCAAGCACAAGGCATACAAGAACCCATATTGCAACTTACCCAAAAAGATGCAGCATTTGTTTAGTAAAAAGCACAACAAGAAGCCCTCGACAATCTGAAATCAGTCATCACGAGTGCATCTGCACTAGCTTATTTTTACAACAGCAAGGATACAGTGCTAAATGTTGATGCAAGTAGTAAAGGCCTTGTTGCAGTGATCCTACAGGACGGCAAGCCGGTTGCATTCCGATCCAAAACACTAACTACCTGTGAGAAAAAGTATACAAACATCGAGAGAGAGCTGCTTGCAATCGCCTGGGGGCGCACAGAAATTTCACACCTACGTATACGGGCGCAGAGTAATTGTAGAGACAGATCACAAACCCTTAGAGTCCATCTTCCGAAAGTCTCTGAATGATGCTCCCCCCAGGCTACAAATGATGCTATTAAAACTTACCAAAGTATGTTCTTGATGTGCGGTATGTCCCTGGAAAACAGCAAGTCATCTCAGACTGTCTTACCAGAGCACCTCTCAGTGATACGGAGCCAGTCAGTGAACCAGAAGATGTAATTGGAATCAATCTTGTTGAGGAGCTCGGATTTGAAAGCAGCGCACTGAAGAGATTTCCAGCATTGACGAAACCTCAAGAGTAGTGATGGAGTACGTCTTGAAAGGGTGGCCGTCTGAGAAAGAACAGGTTGGTGAGCTTGCTAGAGAGTTTTAAGGATGAGCAGAGTGTGGAGGATGGGTAGCTGTTTAAATCAGACCGAATAGTCGTCCCAAGACCACTGAGGGCTGAGGTGCAAGGTGAAATCCATGGAGCTTATATGGGAGAAAGTAAGAGCCTCAGCTTTGCCCGAGATTACGTTGCCTGGCCGTCAGTGACAGTCCAGATCAAAGACAAAGTCAGCTCCTGTTCAATTTGTAATGCCTTCCGCAACCGACAACAAAGAGTGTCATTGCATCCACCACATAACATCCCTGGATTACCTTGGCAGGTAGTCGGGACTGACGTGTTTAAATATGGAGGCCAAGCATACTTGTTGGTCACTGACGTCTATTCAAAATACTTTGAAATTGAATAACTGCGTCAGAACACTGTCACCTGTGTCATTAACAACCTGAAGAAAATATTTGCAAGGTTTGGAATCCCGGATAAGGTTGTGAGTGATAATGGTTCCCAGTACAGCAATACCAGGAATCTTTTCGACAGCACTCATGAGCTCAAGCAATTTGCTGAAGATTGGGGTTTTTGCCACACAACGAGCTCTCCAGAGTACCCCCAATCACATGATGCTGCAGAGAGAGCAGTGCAGGCAGCAAAGCGCATTTTGAAGAAAGCTGCAGCTGACCAAAAAGACCCTTTTGAAGGGCTGTTGAAGTACCGCAACACTCCATTTGAAGATATCGGCGTGTCACCTGCATAGCTGCTGATGAGTCGGCGCACGCGCACAATGATACCAACCCATCGACGTCTCTTATTACCGCAGGCAGTGGATCCTGATAGAGTTGTGAAAGCACTGCAGCTACGTCAATCTGTTTCTAAGAAGAATTACGTCAAACAGAGTAGAGATTAGCCTCCCTTTGAAGTTTGGGAAAAGGTGCGGACTCGGCCAAATAGAGATAGAGAATGGCGTAAAGCAGAAGTGTTGCCACGATCATACTAAGTACAGGATGAACGAGGGTGTGTCTATAGAAGAAATCGAAGGTAGATAATCTTAGTCCCAAATGATCATCCAGTGAGACCATGGCTGCATCATCCTCCTTCAAGTCCCCAGTGTGCTGGCTCTCCAATACGTAAATCGTCACCTTCTATAAAGAAATTAGCGCCAGAACCAATGGAATCAGCAGAAAGACCAACAGGAAATGCAGAACGATAACCTATTACAACCAGATCCGGGCGGCAAGTTAAAATCCTGTTAGAGGGGAGATGTTGTAATATTAACCTGTGGGTACCCATCTGTAGAGTCCCTGACGTTTTTGTGGGCCGCCCCACATCTCGCGGACATGCGAGTTGACTTGTGTCGGACATCCTGTTTACAGTGTTTAACGTTGTGTTGAGTTTATTTGAGGGTTATCTAGAGCTATCTTTCAACAGAAGTCCTTGGCTTTGGGATGTTTAACCGTGAGAACAGCTAGATTTTGATTCCATTTGTTGATTAGTTTCAGTAGTTACAGATAGCTCAGGCAAGATCCATAACAGTGAGCCTGAACCAAGGCACGGCATATTATGTAAATACTGTCTATTTTTATTCCTGAGGGAAAATACTCGAGTCAGTCGCACGGAGTTTGTTAACGATAAACGAGCACGCGATTGCAAATATTTGCTTTATATATTTGTGCTTCCAATTTAGAATAATGTACGCAAAAATATACTTTTACAAATTAGCTTTTACCCTCATATTTAAGAAAATATTTAGCACGCTATATATTTTTTTGTAAAGTCTCCGGAAACTGGCACCGTCACGCAACGTATCAACAGATCGTAGTTCATACAGCGGACCTCTTCACCAGCGTGGACTTTTGACACCATGCATATCTTCCTGTAAAACCTCGGTTGTTGATGAAAAAAATTGAATTTAGCAATAGGCAGAGATTGAAGTCTGCTTGTGAAATCATTTTAGAATTCCTGTCCGCAAATATGAAAAAAAAATCGGCAAGGGTCGAAAATTCGATTTCGTTCATATTTTTATGGTAGATAGGCTAGGGCATGACGCAAGTTGTTGGATAGTTTTATGGCAAAATATCCTTTTTTCAAAGAAAAATGCAAATTACCAAATTCCATTAAAATAGTCATTTGCCGCCCTATTTTATTAAACAAGTTCGAGGGCCTCGCATGTAAAACCCCAATATTCTTCCGTCTTTAAAACACTCAAATAGTCTTGTACTGGCTTGGTTTTGGGGAATGTTGCGTTGTCTTTTGGGGTGCGAAATAATTAAATTTGGAAGACATGTATTTCATTCCCTTAAAAGTATTTCGTGCATTTAATTACTTTTCACCATGTGCGAAACCTTCAAATGGATTAAGCTTCTGGTGGTTGAATCGTGGACGTGAACACTTGTAGGACACTTGTAGGACTTTGATGTCCGTTTTTCTGTAGTCGAGTATTCCGCAGCACATTTCATTGTCATTTTCCGCTCCACAAGGGCGGTTTCGAGATTTGGGCTCCAAACACCATCACCCTTCAAGGTAACAAGAAGCCATTTTGAATCTGTACGAGTAGTTTGACATTCTCGCCTTTGTACTACCCCCCTACAATACATACACTGAGACAATGGTGTGACTTTGAGTACAACGAGACAAACCTGTCTGGGAGGGGGAGATACGGAAAACGTGTTTCTTCCAGGTTTAATTCATAAATTAATTGTCTAACAATTATTTTAATTGAATATCCCCGCAAACCCTAAACCCCATAGCATGACTTACGTCATACCGTGAGATAAAAAGCAAGCTCAATTTGGGGAAGCCACTCAGACTGACTGACCGACCGACCGACAACTCATAATAACGCAGCATAAAATGCCCTTCACAACAAAGTGTAAAGTGAAAAAGGTGGAGAGACGAAAGTAAAAAAAGAAGGGAAACGTACAGATGTCACTAACCTTAGTAGTTTCCATTTAAAACCTGCTGAATGATCTCTGGGTTTTCGTAATTCGTAATGGAAATAGCTGGAATTTTCAAATTTGGTTGGAGACACTGGGTACCAATTAAGAACCTGGCATTGACTTTTTACAGCTGCAGCCGCACTTACTTTTGATAGGTAGAAAAATAGTTACTAGTAATATGGATTGGTATTAGAAGGTGGTTAGCTGACACTGTTTAACCTCTTAGAGAGAAGTATTAAAAATTCATGGTGGGTGGCAAGTCGAAGGCGCTCATGAAATGATACTGTCCTTTTGACTCAACAGAAACAGTTGAAAACGATGGAAAACGTCAACCGTTATGCGAACTGAAATCAATTCCGGCAGATTTCCCAAGCGTTGAATGCACATATGACATCTGGCAAAAAAGAGTCCCCCT
>Ga0099810_1027573_pt1 | contig 10300 bp, 1 predicted proteins | sample DipCnscriptome_FD_81139 | JGI IMG/M metagenome (GOLD analysis project Ga0099810, IMG submission 81139) | Metatranscriptome of coral microbial communities from Puerto Morelos, Mexico - Diploria C A metatranscriptome (Eukaryote Community... | ecosystem: Host-associated > Invertebrates > Cnidaria >... | reverse complement strand
CGGAGAAGCGCCTTCGAGAGAGTTTACATTCCGATTTCACTGCATCATCAAACAGGAACGCAATGAACCGTCAGCAAGGGCACATCTTTGGCCCTAGTCATCACCTAAGAACTCGCCCAACAGTTTTGCAGCGATCACACATCGCTGCTCGGTGTCTTCCAGGCACGTGTTCCCTGTGCGCCGTTGTAGCAAAAGCGCCTTGTTCGAAACTTCCGCCTCAATGATGTCTTCCCAACGCACCTTTGTTAGTGTTCCGTTGCACAGGTGGAGGAAATGGCTATCTGTTGCCGCTGCAACAATGTCACCCTTCTCGTCCCTCTCGCACTCCAGCAATGCCATTGAAGCCAAGCTGGGGTCCAGCGAGACCAAGTGTGCCTTCAGATCCGCTTCTTTTGCATCGAACGGTCTCATTGCTCTCCATATGCCGTACAAAGGCCGAGGAGGACGACGACGCAGCTCGCTCTCAGTGCGACTGGCAGCATTGCGAAGGCTTGCTGAGGTCTCATGTGTTGCGTCCAGGCAACCAAGTGTCATACCACCCAGGCAGCCCACAACACCTTGTGTGGTGCCTTTTGCACAGCCGCGGAGCCCTGAAGAACGGTAACCCTTCAGTGGCTGTGAACAAAGACCTCCGATGCCAAGCTGTACAGAGCCCAAGCAGCTGCATTTTGCTTTACCTCCAGGTGGATGAAAATCCTGAGGTAAACAAAGCCGACAACCTTGGGACGCTGCACCAGTGGCCTTGGACGTGGAGTTGCAGCACTCGAAGAAGCAGTTCCGGCCAAAGTCCCAAATTCCAACCAGGCATTTCTCAAGGAAGTCCTCGGGGGATGTAGTCGCACCTTTGTAAGGTGCACTCAAAACTCCCTCCTTGCAATTCCAACAAATGGAACCAACCAAGCTGGACGGCATTCCCAGGACTTCCAAACGTCCCACAAACCACTTGAGCTCCTTCATGAACTGCTTGGAGTAGTGGCCTTGCAATGCACTCATGAAGTTGGCTGCATCTGCGGTGGTGTCGTGGAGCACGTAGTCTTGAAAACGGAGAACCGCGCGGTCCACAGAAACAATACTCGAAAGAAGGCGTTTCCAGAAAGCTTCATCGCCCAGAGCATGGCCAAGTCGGCTGCCAAAGGACACGCCAACTTTGGCTCCATCCAGCTTCAGATGATTGAAGTGTATCTTTAGACCCTCCTTCTCAAGGCCGAGGTCAGTCTCTGCCGGCACAGCCGAGAGGCCTAGACCTGTTCGAATACTTTGAACCAACGCCATCATGTCGAAGATGAAACCTTGGTCCAATCTGAGGTCGATGCTCCTCATCCCCAATTCCAAACGGTCAAAGTGTAGAAGTTGGGGTCGTTGAGGATCGCAGAAGCGGCTGAATTCCAAACGTAGAAGCGGTGTTGTATCCTCCTTCCCTTCGCGTCGGCGCTTCAAGAGCACGGGGTGCATGGCATCCTCGCGCTGATTGTCCACCTGCACCTCCTGCAGAGTAAGCTCGGCTGTCTCAACGTCGCCGTGTCGGCGGAAGCTCCCAAGTATTTTGTCGACGGAGCAGTACAGCACCTCCCTGCGCAGGACGTTCTCGTCGCCCTGAGCTTCAGGGAAAGCACAGGAAGTTGGAGCCAACAAAGAAAAGCCGAGTCCAGCCAAGTTCACATTGACCTGCAACTCTCGCCCTGAGAGTGGTAGAACTTCAGGCCTTGGTTCATTCCTCACTGTCATCACCAGGCTTGGACCAGAGGCCACGACGTCGTAGAACAGCTTCTGTTCCGAACTTTTCGAAGGCATGGGAAGAGGAAGAGACTTCTCTGTCCTCTCTAAAGGTACTCTTGTAAGCAGTCGAGTGTTGGAACTGCGCACTTCCATTATTCGCTGCTGCGGTGGTTCTGGTGCAGGTTCTGCCCAGGCGAATGGTGCAGATTGCCCTGGCTCAAGTTGGAGCCATCGATGTGTCACCGGCGGCTCCGGGGTGTTGTGGCTGCTGCCGGTAAAGCTTCCTTTGGAGAACCACCGCAATCTATCTGAACTGTCATGAGAATCCTCCATGAACCTGTCCAATGGTAGGTCCTGTTGGAAAAGCAGAGGTTCTGAGCTCAGATTTTTCAAGAGGATCGGGGCACTCGTTCCAGCCTCACGAAAAACGAAATACTTCGTGGCATCGATGCTCCTCACCTCCACCCGGAAATTCTCCAGAACTGTCGAAGCTACGTGGTCCCAACAGCATTGAAAGCAATACTCCCCGACGCTGCCTACTGGTAGACGGCCAGACCAGCGCGACCAATGTCGGACCGTTTCATGCGCTTCGAGACGTGCTTGAAGGCAGAGCTCAGGTATCTGGCCATTGCCCCAGTGTATAGGAACTCGATCGCCATGGGCTAGTTCCACCATATGCTTCTCGGAAGTGTCCACCCTTGAACGTGCAGGACGCAGCGTCAAGCTCCGAGCGGTGGCATTCACTGCTACCTGACCAGGCACCACATGGAGAACTCGAATGCCGAGACCCGCTTCCACGCGCTCTGTGAAGTGCAAACCTAGCAGCATTTTGTCTGGATATTGACCACTTCGATGAGCCTCCTTGCCCAACGGTAGTTGAGTAAAACTCAATGCCGTCAAGGACACAACCTCCTGGGTGCAGTACTGCCCGCAAAGCTTGAAGCCAACATGAGTGGCTCTGCAGTCCAGTGGCAGCATACGAGGTTGGCCTGAAGGACTCAGCAGGGCCACGTCTGTTCTAGGTGCCTGTTTTCCCTGAAAGGCGAAGCCAAGGTGCTCAGAACAGAAATGGTCAGCAATCCAGGTGGGAGTATGCACCACTACAGTCAACGGCTTCCCCAGAGCAGACCAAGAGATGATTGCCTGAAAGTGGATGTCATTCTCACGATTTGAATTGACAGGGATCCGGATCGACACCTTCTCCATCTTCTGCTTCAATTCCAATGGCTCTGACCAAAGATCAACAAACATAGCTAAGCGCAGCTCCAATCTTTTGGGAGAGACGGGAACAAAGTGAATTTCACATTTCTCCAAAGCAGCGAGATCTCTCGTTTGGCTCCAGGCAATTTGCCCATCAGAATTTACTTGGCGAACCTCACACTTGCATGCTACAGGTAGGGCAGATACCAATGTCACCGGTGGACAAAGATTGATGGTGTACTGCGGAGCACACATGTCATTATGCGGAATAAGTTCTGTCTGCCACTCAATGCAAAAAGTAAAGGAGCCATCCACCTGGTCTGATTTGTCCCCTTGAGAGGCGCATCTGAAGTCGCCTGCCTGCTGCATGGAACCCAGCCATTCGAAAAGGAACTCGCGACTCCATTGGAGACCTTTCCACATCGTGGGCCGAGCAACGAAGCCACCACGAAGGTCCAGTGGAACCGCAGTTGTGCCATGTGGAGGCACCTCGGAGTGAAGAGTCTCCTTGCCATTCATGCAAAGTCTAAGTTCAACAGACACACTAAGCTGGTTGACAATGCGGGCAGGTGGTTCAAGCAATATTTTCTTGTAAGCCTCTTTGGCCTGCACACGGCAAACCAAGTAGGGTGCTGGCAAACGAGTGCCTTTGGCATCGACTCGCCTTAAGTTTGGATCGCTTGCTGCTCGGCTCAGTCCCTTGCGGCTAGCAGCCATTACTGCTTGATGGGCCTGTGCTGGCAGCACCTGCTCGCTTGAACTTCTGCTTGAACGGGTCATTCCTGCTCGAACAGGATAGACTCGTCGCCCCACACGATCTAACGAAATGCCTTCCACCTCCACATTGCGTGCGCATTCCAACTGTACTGTTGCTAGAAGTCGATTTCCGCGACGAACACCATTTGCTCCAGATTCCTCCTCCGCGTCAAGGCGGTGCTCCGATGAGGCTTCCAAGCGAACCCTTCTAGGACTGCCATTCTTCGTATAAGTAGGCAGCCATATCGAGATGGGCATGCCAAGATCGTTGCGGACAGAGTACGGCGACAACGGAGGTGGGATCTCGGAGGAAAGCTGGGCCACCTTCCCAGCCAGCCACGGTGCGCTCAGGGCTGGAAGCACGTGCCAACAAAGTTCCGAAACATTCAGCAACAGTCTGTCCGCGCTCTCAATGCTGATGGAGTCATGTGTTGGTGGCCCCTCCCTCTGAGCATCTACACGCTTGCATAAGAGCTTGATTGCCCAGTGCCTGGGTTCAAATGAATCAACTGGCTGCCCTTCCAACAAAGGCTCCCAAGAAGATGCCAAGTGGTTGAACAACCAAAGACTGAGCTTCGCCCTGGCTTGGAAACGACGCTCTGCTCCGCTGGACGCACTCCGTTGCCATTTGGCCAAGCAAAGCTCCGAGCTGCGCAACTGCAAAAATCGAGCAGCGCGCGCTCCAGCATTCGAAGGATCATGTTCGCTCAACAAGGTAACTCTCGCATCATTGAAGTTAAACTCCAAGACGTTGTCGGCATTCTCTGCATTCTCAGCGGACTCATTCGACTCATTCCCGTTGGACTCCTTCGTTTCGAAGCCCCATGACCTTTTCACACAGGCGATCCAGACATCGAGGTCACAGTTGGAGAGGTTGCCACGGAGTTCATCACAGCTCAAGCGTCTTGCCAAGGGGCTTCCTTGTTCTGCCTGGGCTTTTGCCACATCAAAATCCAGTTTTTTTGCTTTTGCCAATGAGCGACACTTCTGTGCATCGCGGACCTCCAGGGCGAGTACGCCAGGCCAACCATGCGTATAGAACACCTCTGGACCATCGAAGCTTATGCACCACTTCGGGACTTCTGGATGTTCGTGACAGGACTGCAGCTGGTACGTCATGTTGGTCACAACTGAGATCAATGGCCCTGCTTTCTCCTCAAACTTGTCCACCAGCAGGACGTGAGCATCATGCAATGTTGCTCTGACCTTTGTTTGACTCGAGGGCCTCTCCCACAGAACAATCGGGGGTGTAAACCACGGCTGCGGAGGGAACATCCAAGCCCAACAACGTCTTAGTAGCGGCATCTGCAGCAGTACTCGTGGGCGGCTGCAATGGATCTCAAAGCATTGACCTTGCGCATGATCAGAAACGTATTCTCCGTGCACAGAGGGCCCCTTTCGCCCCCGAGCTGAAGCCTTCGGAGAAGGACGTTTGCAAAGTAGTTGGTTGAAAGGCACTGGCAGCAGACCGCTGCTCAAGCGCGCCTCCCAAACGCTGAAGCTGATGACCGCGCGTGGTGCTGCATGCTTCTTGACCTCCACGAGCAGTTGCTTCGCGCTAAGTTCTCCGAGGGTTTCATCGCTCTCCTGCATCCGCAGCTTGAAGTTGTGAAAAAGCAACCTGAAGACCAGCCACACTGGATAGCAACTGGGCTCACTCAGCTGCGCAGGGTCAGGAGTCGTCTGAGGCAAATCCAAATCAATGCCAGCCACATTCTTGGAGAAGGCTGCACGAAGTAAGGCTAAACTACGAGAAGAGAGTTCTAAATGCGACGGCGCTCGCCACAGTACGTGCATCGGGAGCGGGGGAACCCGTACCTGAAGATTCAAGTCAATGTGCACGCTCATGTCCTGAGGTGGCACCATGCGGACACCTCCTGCTTCGTAAATGCTCACCTGTTCGCAGCTGAGCGCGAGAGCATCCACAAGACCCTTGCGGCCCTGCCGACGGCAAGGCCCATTGCTGGCATTGATACACCTGGCCCGAATCTCCACTGCAGGCTCTTTGTCCTGCCCACCAGTCTCCAGAGGAATGGAGATCACGATGTTTTCGATGGCCACATGTAGCCTGGTGAGGGTTGGAAGCTGCGAGGACTCAGCATGTCGCAAAGCCTTCTCAGCAGCCTCCCAGGCAGGTCCAGCAGCAAAATCTCCTTCAGCCAACTCCACGAAGAGATCTGCGGCCGCAGAAGCTGCAGCCTGAGTCACGACCTTTGGCACCTGTGGAGTCTCACTGGTTTCGCCGTCCTCGATGCTCACAAAAGAGGCAGAACTGCTTGTCTCCTCGTCGCTGCTCTCAGCAAAGAGAGGCCCCTTCCGCCGACCAGCAGTTAGGGCGGGCAAAAAAGATCCAAAGACCCACTGCCAGCACTTCATAAACTTCTGACCCATGTATTGCAAGTGCACAGCCCTGAATGAGATGGAGACTTGCGTATGGTAACCTCTGAAGTCTGCAGAACTAAGAGTGAAGGTACGGGCACAAATCTCCATAAAGTAGTTTCCTCCTGGCTGGGCTGCAAGAATCATTGGCCGACGTGCTGAAGAGCAGTCCTGAATACTGAAGTCTTCAAAGGAGCTGCTGAAAGACACGGTCTCCTGGTGAAGGTCCAGCAAGATCTTGGACTGCTTCATCTTGGACTCGGCAAACACCTTTTCTGTTGCCTCATCTACCCACTGCAGAACACCCTTGTCAAGAGACATCTTGATCCTCCAAACCAAAGGGTCGCCAGGAAGCTGTGGAGCATCTCCAGGAGGAGTCGTTTTAGCAAAACTGATGAATTCCCGGAAGTGCATGGGCGAGAAGAAGAAGCTCGCATTTCGCAAGTCCACAGATATCCTCAAATCTGCAGCATCTGCCTCTCGCAGCTTTGCCTCCGCTGTCCAGGCTGCAACCAAGGAAAGAGAAACTTTTGCCTTGGATTCAGAAGACTCCGCACGAGCGAGGCACCTGGTTCCTTCACGCATCTCCAGCGAGGGCACGTCTAGCCCGATCCGAGCATAGCCCTGAAACAGGTCAAAGGCCAACACAGCGTTGGGGAACTTCATCTCCACGGGAGCTGGCAAGCAATGGAACTGAAGTGAAATGAGACCAATCTTCGCAGCAAAGCTCATGGTCTTATGACCCTCAGGCTCCTTTCCCTCCTGTAGCACACACAATGGAGTTGGTGGCTCCTCAAATGTAGGGCTATGAACTCGTATCAACGGTGACACCGTCTCCAAACCTGATGCTGCACTGAGGAAGCGCACCCTCTTCAGGCTAGGAAGGGGACTGCCTCCAGAAGCATTGCTAATGGACCGCTCAAAGGCTCCTTCCTCCTCGCTGGAGATGGAGTAGACAGACTGAGTTCTTGGAGGTGCGAAGAAGGTCTCCTCCCACATTGGCTCACGCACCGCGACCTGCACAGGTGGCAGCATCGGGACGGGAGGAGCAGAACCAGCAGGGCCTCGCAAAAATAAACGGAAGGCCCGAATGAAGGAGTCGTAGGCGATGCTGTTGAAATTCAAAGCCAAGGATTGCATTTCACCTTCCGCCTCCACAGAAGTCAGCGCCTTTGGAGTCTGCCGAGCACCAAAGGCAAGGAGTGCTGGATCCAGCTGCTCCTCGTATCTCTTGGCCAAGCAACTGCACTTGATGTTCGTGTCCTGGAGAAGTGTCCAATCCCAAGGCCTTGAGGTCATGAAAGCTCGGTAGGAAGGAAAATGCAGCAGATGCAATCCATTGCAATCCACCGTCCAGCGATCTACGCGGACCAGGTGGAAATCTGGAACCTCATCCGTCACATCCGCAACTTCTCTTGAGACAGCGTCAACAAACCTGGCACGTAGTGCCAGCACTGGTCCGCCACCAGCACGTGGAGCACGTGCTGGCCAAGGACGTGTTGGCACCAGCACGGTATGGTCCTCAAGCTGCAATTGGCAGCGCGGTCGGCCTCTGGTATACAAGAGTGCCTTAGCACGTCGGCGCCACCGGTCAAAGCCACGCCGCGGCTTTCCAGTGAAATCTGCGGCAAGAAAATTGGTGACCTGCTGGAACAGCTCTTGCTGATAAAAGAGCATCAAGTTCTGGGCCTTCACAGAGATCCACGGCTGGCCTTCCGAGTCCCGGGAGATATACTCAACAGACATCACCTTGTCTTTTTGTCCAGCAGCATGCAACAGCATCGTGTCCACGGGAGTCTTGTGTCTCGAACAACGCACCAGCAGTTGCAGATCTGCCACCTGTGCTTTGGTGCTCAACTCATCTCCAGCAAGCAACTTCAGGCGCAAAGACTTTGCAAAGCCTATCGTTTTGACGTGTTCTTGTGTCTGCATCTCCACATTCACCTCAGGAAGCTCCAGCGCCAGGCGAAGCAGTGGAACTTCGTCGGGCGGAACAACCTCCCGGAAGGCCACAGGTCGTGTTTGATTTCGCTCCTCTGTCTGACGCGGGGAAGGTTGTGTGCCGGCAGCTTTTGGCGGATCAGTGCCTGCTGCAGGCGAAAACCAAACTCTCCACGCTGATTGATTGTTTGGAGACGTAGAAGGACCGGCCTGCACGGGAGACAGAGGCTTGGGAGTTTCGCCAGAGGAGCTCTCCTCCTGGATGGGCATTTCCTTCTCTTCAACAACTTGCGGCTCTGAAGAGAACCACCTGAATGATGAAAGCCATGATGAGCTTTGTGCCTTCTCGGGTGCAGGTGTCGAGGCCAATGGCTCTGGCCTTGGCTTTCTCCTCCAAGACAGCCATGATGAGCTTGAGCTGTCAACCAGAGCACTTTGTCTCTCCTTGAAGGTGTCCCTCTGAGAGACATCCTTTGCCTCTCCGAAACGTGCTGGTAATAGCCAAGCCAACCAACTTTTCTCCGGTTCAGGGTCAGGCGCTCTCTTTTGCATCGCTGGCAACCTGGGTTGAAGCCAAGTTCCCACCGATGGTTTGAAGCGAAAATCCTTTGTCGCTGGGGCGCATGTTTCGGATTCCTCAGGCATTCTGGAGGAACTGGAATGACTTCCGCCTTCCATCGCCACAGGTTCTTCGCCTTGCTGTGGTTCTGCTTCTATCTCTGCTATTTCAGAACCTTGAATTTCCTCAGTTTGCTCACAGCCTTGGTTGTCTTCGACAGGCCAAGGAATGCGACAAGGCCTTGGCATCAGCCAACTGCCCACTGAAGGTCTGTACTTAAAAACCATGAAATCCTGTCTCTCGGTATCTCTTTGGACTCCGTCAAAGGGCTCAATCTCAGCCACCTGATCCTCTACTGTTGGATTCTCCAAGGCCACCACTGAAGGTGAAGATGGCACTGAAAGAACCTTGGTGCGTCCCCAAAAGCTCCAGCGGCCGTCAGCGGCACTTTCTTCGCCCTGCGCCTGGAGTCGCTCCAGTGCCATGGCATGGCAGCGCAGCAATTCCGTGGCGGGCAGCGAAACACGTAGTCGCTGCAGCCGTGCCTGTTCAACATGATCCGACAAACCGGAACGGCTTTTCACCACCAAAGCGCAGTATTCTGCCTGAAGTCGGAGTCGAGATAGATTCTCTTCTGTCAACAGTGACATAAACCGGCTCACCTTGGCTGGTGCTCGTACGTTTGCTGCTGCTGCACGGATGCATCGCAGTGCATAGCGCCACCACAGCAGGCTGTTGCCACGCACGTGCACTAGGGGACGGTGAGGCCAGTAGCTCTGGATCCAGTGGCGTGTAACCTCCTGAAACGCGAAGTACTCTGAAACCAAGGACATGATGCCGCAAAGGCCTCGATAGCTCGCAGCCGAAACGAGGACCTTGATGGCCTCCAATTCGCACTGCAAATCAAAGCGCGGCTTTTCAGACACATCCAAAGCCTGCGTTAGCTTCAACTGGCCACTGCAGGGTGGAAGCAGGTAGACGATGCGACCCTGTTTCAACTGGACGGCCTCCGGGCAATGAAAGCAGCGTCGAAACGCCTCATCCGTTTGTTCACGACGAGCCCAGCCTGGCGGTTCATGGTAGCAACTCAGATTCCTGAGTCGCAGTAGCTTGAAAAGCTGTTTCCGGTCCGAGCGCTCGATAAAGCTCGGCTGCCAGTCAGATCCTGTGCTCTGTACTTCCAGGGAAGCCAAGTGCAAACCACCCGACACAGGTGGACCACCAACAGCGGGGGAGTCGTCCTGGAAACGAATGTGCAAATCCCGCAGTTGCAACTCCAAGTTGTCACTGATGCGCGTCACAAGTCGGCCCAAGTAACCTTCCTTGCGGCCATCCTCCGGTGCATCAAGGCCGAAGAGCAGGTCTGCACGGTCCACCAGCCGCTGCCTCGCCAACTGCACACGCCGCAGCTCCTCTTCATTGGACCATTCGGTCGCAGGCTTTGGACCAAGCAGCACTCGCAGCCCGGTGAGCTCAACAACGACCGGTCGACTGCCCAAGCGGTTCCAAGGAACACTGATCTTCAGATCCGAAGCCTCACCAAAGATGAGCTTGAAAGGAAGATTTAGAAGTTCGACTACCTCCTGTTTCAAGCGAGCACTGCGCAAATGGATCTCGCCCCGCCAAGTGGTTACGGACAAGTTCTGTTTGTCAACACCAAAAATGTAGTCCCCCAAATACCGAAGCAAGTACTGTTCGACAAAGCTTTCCAGCATGAGCTGATTCCATGTCTAAATTTACCTACATGGG
>Ga0099810_1059256_pt1 | contig 10323 bp, 8 predicted proteins | sample DipCnscriptome_FD_81139 | JGI IMG/M metagenome (GOLD analysis project Ga0099810, IMG submission 81139) | Metatranscriptome of coral microbial communities from Puerto Morelos, Mexico - Diploria C A metatranscriptome (Eukaryote Community... | ecosystem: Host-associated > Invertebrates > Cnidaria >... | reverse complement strand
GTATGAACCTTAATTGCAAGCTTGTGCCACTCGAATGCCATATTATCTAGTTATTCCAAATTTTTTCGATAGCTGAACAATTTTCATTTAATTGTATCAGTCGCATTTGAGTAATGGAACTAGGAACCTTCTCCGGTGAGAGAACGTAATTGGTAATACATAATAAAGTGCGACTACTCCAACCAGGCCACCTGAAAAATGTAAGAGTTAATCAATCACGGTTAAGGTTACTTAAGAACAGAGAAGAGCGCTTCTTTTTTCCTCAAGTAATTTAAAACCAATAACATCGAATAACTGACCAATAACAGAGTTCTTTATAACAAACTTGAAAATCCAAGAAAACTGCAAAGTATATCGAACCTATCAGGAAACTTTGCAATTAATTGGTTGGTTACTTTCCATCCATAAATATTGTGCACTTCTGAACGGTTTCGGTTTAGTTGTCTCAAAATGAGTTTTCAAGCTAAATTTTTCCAGCAAGAGTAGTAATAATAATTATGGATCGCCGTCTAGGACTGAATATCTGAGAGTGTCTATAACGCAATGGAGGCGATAGTGTTTATGTCTTCACGTCAAACAGACCGTTACTTTCCTTCACAAGAATCTATGTTTTTACTGTTCTTAGTTTACGTCTGGAGTTTTTCTTTTCTAGGTACGTGGCCTGTTATTCGCACTTTTATCACAACGTGGCTTCATTTTAGCAACCGTTTGTAATGAAAAGACGCCAGTTAATTGTTTTTTAGATAGAAGCTTGTATTTACGGTTACGTATTCTTAAAAGGAAATCGAACTTTTTCTCTCGAAACAACCAGGGATTAGTTGTACTTGTGAACAGATCCGAATCTTGTAATTTCCACTCCTGGGTGCAAGATCCACTTGTGAGACCTAGTCAGAAACCTACCCGTTTACACTACATAATTATATTCCCGTTAAATTCTCTTATATCTGCTACAAAGAAGTTTACTTTACTTTGTCAACTTAAACAATAGAATACAGAAATAGAAGAGTCGAACAGAAATTATACAATGCTCAGTATAGTATTACATTATTGCTTGTCCCATGCCAGCCTAAACAATCATGTTTTAACAAAAAATTTCCAAGTATATATCTGGCGTTCCATAAGGCGTATTTTTTTTTTTTATCATAAACAGATCATATAAAGCAACAAAATTACCATAACCGTTCCAGTTTCTTTTCCGTCTTTCCAGCTATCGCTGGAACATTCAAGAATCACGTAAACACGTTGATTCTATAAATGTAAACAGTCATTATATAATCCATCATTTATCACGTCTGCTCACGCAGCACTCCGGAGAAGGCCACTGTCAGGCTCGTCACGATATCAAACTATCTTTTCGTTGGCAAATTATTAAGAAAAAAGCCCAATAACGAATAGAGCGATAGAAACATCTCTGTTAAGTAAATGACTTTCAGTGTTTTGCTTCGCAGAAATCACTGAAATGTTCCAGAAAGAAGTGAAAACTACTAATTGTGTAATGTCTGTTGTGGTGTGACGTCTATGAAAACACCCTTTGGGTGTACAATAGTAGCGATTTTCCTGTTGCGAAAATAGAAGATTCTCACGTTTTCCAGAAAGACCCCATCTATACCTTTTAAAAACAGGGGTCTGCAAAGTCGTTGTAGGGTGAGTCCTTCAAACATTTATAACTAATTTGCAGCCAAAGTCAACCTTTTAAAAAGGGAACACTAATCATTTGTTTAGTAGGAGATGGAGGCACATGCAGAAGTATTTCCAAAGACTTTAACCTTGCAGATGGATTTTGATAAGTCACTCAAGACACCTAAAGTCACTGTGCAAGATGCATATTACAAACTGAAACTGAAAACACATCAGATGGGTATTTACTGCGCAAACAACGAAACTATTCATTGTTTCCTCTATGACGAAACCATTGGAACCACAGGACCAAATGAGGTAATATCGTTTCTGGATTATTTACTAAAAATGCTCGAAGGTCAACTGGGAAAGTATGATCATATCATCATATGGTGTGACAATGCACCTGGACAGTTCAAAGAATGCTACTTGTTTTTCTACCTCGACCACTTAATAAGAAAGCAGCAATTTTTAAGAGCCGATTTGAAATTCTTGCTAGAGGGTCACACTTACTCTGTTTGCGATAGACGATTTGGAACTATACAGAGGCTCTTCAAGAACCGAGAAGTTGTTGACGTCCCAAAGACATGGGCAGACATTTTACAAGAAAGCAATCTGTCGAATACTTAAGTTCACTGGGTCACAATTGATATGATTCAAGACTATAAGTCATTTCTCCGGATGCAGTATGTCAGCCAAAACGAAGATGTAGACAAGGAAAAATTTGAAGTGAAAGACACCGCTTGGCTTAATTTCGGATATGGAGAAAGCATTGACGACAATGGTCAACTTCAATTGCTTTTTCATCCTGAAAGTGTGTTCATGAGATCCGAGATGAATGTTAGACAGCAACCACGAAGAGTTTCGTTTATAAAGAAAAAGCAAGGCCTGGAACTAAGACCGGAATATCTCTCTCCTGCACGACAGGAAAGACGACCAGTGAAAGCTGATGTTAAACGTGATTGTCTTCAAATAGCACAGAAGTACCTTTCTAAAAGTGCAGTTCAATTTTATCGAACACTGCCATCGATTGAGGAAGAGAATGACAATAGCTAAAGAGGGTAAAAAAAATATATGTCAAACCATTAACATTGGAAACTTCAATCGCTTCAAAAGCACGTTCAGAGATATTCCAAAAGACATAAACCGGCACAGGGATTTTGACAAGTCACTCAAGACACCTGAAGTCAATGCGCAAGATGCATATGTCTGTGATAGACGCTTTGGAACTATACCAATGCTCTTCAGGAACCAAGAAGTTGTTGACGTCCCACAGTAGATATGACTGATGACTATAAATCATTTCTCTGAATAAAGTATGTCAGCGAAAACGAAGACTTAGAGTAGGAAAAAGCTGAAGTTAAAGACATTGCTTATATGTAACTTATATTTTCTTCCGAAAGAGGCTGTTATAAGGCGATGACTATGCGAACAACATTAAATTTTGTTTGCATATAGAAAACCATCAGGCAGTTCGAGTGCTTGAATGTTTCCTTGAATATTGCCGGAGTTGAAAGAACATGCGGTTGCGGTCAACACTGGACGCCATTTGATTCAAGTTTTGAATGAAAGAAGGGTTACCGACGGTGGAAATTTGTGTCCTCTGTGGTTAGTGATTCTCAAATTAGTTTGACATGGTATCGGAGACACCTTATGGCTGCAATACAGTTGGCCGCGAGCTGTGTTGAGCTATACTTTTCTCGCTGTTGTGCCCTGAAACGAACTGAAACATTCGTGTCAGAAAGTAAGGTTACCTGTTTATTTTAACTGAATTTAAGAAATGATGATTTTATGACACACAATTTGCAGATTTTCTAACTTGAGCCGCAGGAGGGCGCTAAAAGTTTGCAAAAAAGAATTACGGCCTTGTTATGATATTAAAAACTCCATTTTCAAGGAAATGGTCTCACTGTTTATCAGCAATATCATAAAAGGAAGTTTCTCAATCGCTAATCGCTAATTGAGCTACAGGTTTACGCTGCATGTTGAACAAAGAGATAAACCAAACAGATACATTGAATTGAGTTTAATTCAGCAATAGAAGTACTAGAATAACTAATTATCAGGTAATTCAGTCAATTCAGTTCAGGAAATCACTGTTGCTTTGAAAGCACAAGCATGTCATATTTGAGGGAAGCAAATCTGACTTCACTTTCTCTAAGGTGAAGTTCAAGTTCTGTCTTCAATCGCTCCATTTCTCCAGCCCGCCTTGAATGTCCTGCTTTAATCTCGGAACTGATCTGGGAGATAGAGTTTTGCGTTCTGTCACAATATTGACAACTATCCATCCTAGCTTCACGAAAACTTAAGGTGTCTCGCAAGTCCTGCTGGAATATGTTCCTAAAAGTCGAAAAGCTTATTACAGGGCCTTTGTTCCTTATCCTTGAGCAATTGGCTGTAAAATTAGGATGCGTCGCACAAAAATCTTGCCACATCCTTCTCATAGATACTTTACAATCAAAGTACCTTTTAGAAGTTTGGGCCCGTCTGTAGTGTGATTCAGAAGCCGTGTGAGAACAAATATAGTCAATTACCGTATCTTGCGCCTCGGGCAAAAGTTTCATTGTTCTATGATCATGCCTTCCTCTCATATCTGGCTGAATAGAGACACCATCAACGTCCATTTTCTTGAGAAGAACGGTGATTTTCCTGTTGGAAATTCCATAACATTTTTGAAAAGCGCCTCGGCAAACTCTTCCTAAAGATGGTATATTGTACGTAATCCTCCTGAGACCACTGGGGCAGACTTTAACCTCCATTTGCCATGTGAGCATGTAGTTTTGCTCGTTGTAGTTTTTCCAAATAATCTTTGTCTTAGCTGCTGTATCATTAGACGGGTCTCGCGTGGTTGTCTCATCAGACAGTCTTGTTTGCAGGAACAAAGCAAACACATTTTTCCGATGCCTCTATGAGCTCTGTTTTTCCTGGCCGTGAAAGTCTTCTTCTGCTTGGAAATATAAATCTTTTTGTGCTTACTACTCTTTTTACGCCCTCTCTCTCTACCGAGCTGGCGACGGGGGCTCCGTCGGAGAAATATTTCCATGGGTCATTAAAATCAAATCTGTACAGCAAGTGTTTCGCGTTCACTTCAGAAACGTGTCTCTCGTTATTAGGGACGGATGCCATCGTCTTTGTACTCCATATGTCGATAAATGATTCATGAGCACTTTTTGGCTCATAATATAACAACTGTGTAGAATCCATGTACTTTCTGGAAAAATTGTTCTTGCGTCAATTTTTTTCTTCCATCAATTTTATTCTCCACGGCGGTCTCGAAGTTTCCGGAATCCACGTACACGTATCTATTAACACGGTATCAATTTGAGGTCAAAAACTGGGCTGAGGGGTGAGGGGTGAGGTTTGAGGCCATTGAAGTGTGACCGGTTGGTTAAATTGAGCGAAATGAAAAAAAGGGAAGTTCGAAAAACGAGAGAAAACAATTTATAATAATGTGCGGTTGTTCCGTACAGGTTATTTCAGTTTCTATATACATCTCTATGAGCTGTTGCGCTATTACGCTATTTCTCAGGGCTACCCAATGGTTTTGCTAGTGAGGTCACAATCATTGCGTTACCAAGGACAGGTCGCGAAACTTGACTTTATCGCCCCGATGTGAACTAATGGCGGCTCGGCTTGGGCTCAAAACCTTATTTGAGGAAGCCTTTGGATAAAATTTGGGACTCGGAAAATTTGTTTACATCTCGCAAGTTTGGGAACTTTTTTCGGAAAGATGTTTTAAATATGCGTTGTTTGCTCGGCTCACGGTTGGTTTACGAAGAATTGCGAGTTCTTTGGTACATGAGTGGAAATGTGTAAAGTTTAACCAAGAGGAAGAAACGATTAAACCGCAGACTGGGCAGACTTAAGGTAAAGTTTTCTATATTTTCCAAAGCTTTTACTGTGATTTAAATCACAATTTCATGGCCATTTTAGACGCTAATAAATTAGTCACGGCAATATTCAAGCACAAGAACTATGTTTATTTACGAGCTCAAACAGTTTAGCTCCGGGGTTTGGCTTTCGTTATTTTTAGGAGACTCGCGCTATGTAGGGAAAATCTGTCTAAATGCACGCGCAAAATGGCGTAAACAAGTAAATTTAATACCCGGTCCACCAAGCTTGATTGGATTTCGCCGTAATCTCATCGCCATCACATCTCGACAGAAATTAAACCAGTCTATCAAAACACGATTCGAAACCACTATACAAAACAGTTTTTCGCAGATTTTCAATGGAATCTTCAAGGAAAACAGGTAAATAATTGCAAGGAGGACTCGTAAATTCAGATGACTCTGCTCGATAAAAAAACCCGCGTCGGATTGAGAATCTTCTCTTGCAGTGTAAACGTCGCCAAAAGTACTGATCGGTTTTAGAGGAATCCCTCGTTCATGAGCACAAATTATTACAATCTGGACAGGTATAATTTCTAAAGCTTTTTGGTTTTTAACCAATTAATTGTTGACTCTAGAGAGAAAATTACGGTGATAAGATCAAAAAGATTCATCTTTTCTCTCACGCAATATTTACGACATTTTGCGTATGCATTTAGACAGTTTATTCCTTACAGGGTGTATATAGCGCGAGTCCCAAGGTAACGAAAGCCCGTTCAAATTATGCATTACATTTTTACGAGAGCTACTTACTTTTCGTTGTTGTACTGAAGCTTAAGTTTACGGTTTACGATCTATCTATTGCTTACTAATTCCTGAAATCAGTAATACACACGATATACTCTCAGTTGCGATAAATAAATTTTAGTAAAAATTAAGTCATACATGTAGAACATGTTCGTCTGACAGTGCAAATTCCAGGGTAAACCATAGTTACTTACTATGGGGAAACGATCAAATTGCCTTTGACTTGTAACTTTGAAAAGGTGATTCGGACGCTCGCACTTAGAGGTCGTGAAAATTTCGACAATTGATTTTATTTCAAAGTTCTTCCTTCTGTTTGATAGCCATCCTTTTATTGCTTTCATATGATAAAAGGGGTTTACGTATATACTACAGTTTTGCTTTAGATAGCTCAAACTTCTTCGGGGGCAAAAAGTTGTTGGATAATTAATAAGTAAAAAAGAGCCTGTAAACTTTACTCAGTTTTCTTTAACACAATTTAATGCGAGGAATAATTTTTAAGACCTATTAACAAGAGAAAACCACGCAATTTTCAAGCCTTTTCTTGTTTAGATCAAGCATATGAGGATCATCTTTTTTCAGCAACCTCCACATACCCAGTTTCCAGGACAAATTATACTCAACACTATTTATCTGGGCTTCAAAAATTTGGAAAACAATTGCAATTAAAACAAAATGAGTGCCTTTCAATTATAATTCTTACACATTTTCTCTTTCATAGTGATTAAGTCATGAATACTGAAAATACTATATAAGCTTAGCAGATCATGTTACTAAAGTGCGGTTGAGTGCTGATCAGTGTCGACCGAGTATACATCTGGTTGTTGTTCGAGTATTGATCAAGATGTTAATTGAAGGGATTCTTATTTTTTTTGGTTGGGTGGAGACAAAAACACTAAATACACCGTACTTGTCTATTCGGACTTTGAGGGCAATCTGCCAAGATATATTCACTAATTTTTTCTACTAGATATTATCTCTAAGATTTCTTTCTTTTTTCTATAAATCTTTTAAGAATATTTTCACAATCTCACTGATCTAACAAATGACATTGCATTTTTCATATTTTTCCAGTCCAGAGAAAACTCATGAACATAAGTGCCTGGACACATAGCTTGGACGCATCCCCCTACTAAGGTCATTAAAGACTCTAAATTGCCTCTCTGTTATTAGCACTAAACAAATTATGTCATGCTTAATAAATAAAATCACCTTATCAATGAAAAAGGCGCTTTTCATTCTTAAATAACCTTGTTATTGACTGTTTTGCTGGGTATTTTACTCAGTTGTTGAACCCAGTTGAAGGGTTCTGTGTTGAATTAGCACCCTGCTGGTGTCTTGGGTGTCACGTGAATGCGTGATTGGCCAATCTGCTAGCCAGGGGGGTGGCCAGAGCACTCTGGCTGCCGAGACTGTCTTTGAGTCCACTGCGGATACCTTTTTGCGAATTCAGTCGGATATATACTAGCTGATAGTGTTTTTCTTCATTAAATCTGCCTGATGAGTGCGTAAGCACGAAACTCAGAGTTGCAGTGAATCATGTGTGTTTTCAATTAGTAACCCAATTCTATTATTATTATAATTATTATTATTGCAGAGGTCATGGGTATGAATCCCATTCAGGCCTCAATTTATTTCAGTCTTTAATTTCACAACTACTTAAGTTGTGTGTATAACTGCAATGATCAATCATAAATTCACAATGAAATTATATTGTTCTTTTTCTAGCTTTCTTTCAGTCAAAGAGAAATCTAATTTATCAACTACCAAATTCAGACCATGTTCTGCAGAGTTCTTGGTGCCCACAGCGTAGTGAAACTTCAATAAATATTTTTACCCTTTAGCGACTTTGTCTTTCAGTGATCAAGGCTCTGAATACTCTAAATGTTTTTCAATCGCTGTTCACAATGACTACAAACATGTAGTAGTTGTGGTCTTAATTATTCATTCAGCGGCATTCTGGAGGAGGTTTTTACTATGTGTCACCTTCTTAACTGAAGCACAAAATCTACCTTGACTTGGACTTCAGCTATCAGATGATGGATAAGTTTTCTTCTACATTTGCAGAACATTTCTGCCGGACATTGCCGCAGAACATTACTTAGTTACTGGCTTATTTTGGTGATAACATATCTCGCACTTCCGTAGGCACAGTATAGATCAAATTCCTTCTAGGCTGCCCCTTCCTTCAATTTAATAATTTGCCGTCTCCCAGATTCTGGGAGACACATGGCCAGGGGGCAGGAAGATGAAAGACCCTGGGAACAAGGTTGCCGCACTCTCCCCCCCCCACCCAGATTCTTCTCCACGTGAATGTTGTCTGGAAACATTCTAACTTGTGTGACAGGCTATTTCTGGAAGCCCTTCCATTTAAATTGAAATTCAAAGTCTAGGTATCACAATGCCTACATACATTTACTTTTATATTTTAGTGCCTCCAATTACTAGAGCACTAGTGGTCAGCTATTAAACTGAGACTTAAATAAAGTTGTTATTCATTCATTCATCACAAAGAGGGGATTTAAAACGATTGTTCGAAAATAAGAGGATCTACTAACTATGGTGCAAAACTCACAAAAATATACTTGATATCTAACTCTACAAAAAAGGTGAGATTAAAATACCGGAAACGAAAATATGTTATTTACGTTACGCTGTGTTACACTTGCATTACACTGGGTTTTGTTTGATATTACATGCCAGATGGTCCAAGGAGAAATAATATATTTGGGGTATATTATGGTCTTAGGTCTTAAAAAAAATTTTCAACTCATCACTTTCGCCACTTTCTGTCATCACATTGCAATTGCACAATACTGTGACAGGAGGCAAACAAATCAAAGGCCTTTTGTTATCAATTTTGTCTAGCAGACAGATTAGACGAGATGAATAAATTAGAATATGCTTTTGCTACATCGTTTCTTTTTCTGTGTAAAATTGTTGTACTTGTTTTCTTATCCCATGAGACTACGAGTCTCTTGTTAATTCTTAAGAACTTTCATATTCGCATTTTGACTTTGTTTTCTCAAGTTTGTACATCATGTAGTTTTTCCTCTGCAATGTGTTCAAAATAAGTAGTCTGATTGTCTATGCAAAATATCATTTACATGTCAGTTGCGATCATTTACATGTCAGTTGCCATCATATTTTCACCACTCTAAGAACATTAATCATTCCTTCTGAAATATCTCATACTTTTATAGGTGTTATTGTAGGATAATTTCTCAGAAATTTTGCGTACGTTTTGCGTACGTTTTCTCGAAGTATCAGACGCCTTGAAGTACCACGCTCAAAAAGCACAAGTAAAGGTCTTGCAAAGTTCTTGTAACGATGAAATTATAGCCGCCGATCTGCATTGGAAAACATCGGGCTGGAGAATGAACGCTAAATGGTTTCTTTTCCGGTCAAACATGCTGACAAACAATGCATCCTTCTGCTGATTTCAATGAGTAACAGACGAATAACTGATAAATGATCAGTCAGAAGTGGGTAACAGAACTGATAAACAAACTGTAGTGCGTTTCCCATACCTTGTCAGTCTGCTCGTGACAACTGAATATTGAAAATGTTAGATGCAATATATCGGAATATCAGAATCTGTTCTTAATTTGAGCTTCACTCCAAAGATTGTAGGGAAGATTTCCGTATAGGTCCTATAGCCCTATACATTAATTACAGCTCTTTCAATAGAGCTTCATTTGCTTGTTACTAGTGAGGAATTTAGTTTACAGCGATAGTCACAAATAACCGCTATAATCCACACTGTACAATGCCTTGTATAGAGCTCTCAGGCCTCCTGCATTGAGCGGAAGACTCAGACTAACGAATACAGCTTTGCTGGTTTTCAGTGAAACGCCGTCCAATTGACCGAAGTTTTCAAGTTTTGTCCCTGTTTTATAAAGGACCCCATATAATAAAAATGTATAAGACTGCTGAACTAAACTTTCATATCCAGGTTAACTCTTTTTAAACAGAAATTAAGAACAAACCTGCATTCACGGAGACCCAGAGACGAGAACACAGCAAGCACTGCTTAAGGAAGTTAGCAACATCTCTCTTTCCTTCGCGAAGG
>Ga0099810_1273480_pt1 | contig 10350 bp, 6 predicted proteins | sample DipCnscriptome_FD_81139 | JGI IMG/M metagenome (GOLD analysis project Ga0099810, IMG submission 81139) | Metatranscriptome of coral microbial communities from Puerto Morelos, Mexico - Diploria C A metatranscriptome (Eukaryote Community... | ecosystem: Host-associated > Invertebrates > Cnidaria >... | reverse complement strand
GAGAACTCCACTACCTCACAAATATGGGGAAAGCATGTCACCTCGAATGCCCGTTAAACCAGTTGGGTCTGGAAAAGACGGTAAATGCCTTTTGTGCGGTTTAGATTTCAAAATAAGTGGGCAAAACACTTGGAGTTCCCTCAAGAACAAAGAGCTTAGAGACAGAGTTTGTCAGCTGTTAAATAAAACTCCTGACTTTGAAAGGGAATCGACTCGCCTGTGTGAAAAGTGCTTTCAACGTATTGAAACCACTGGTTCTGCAGAGAAGATATCCTTGTCATTGTAACAACAGATAACTCGGCAGCCACTCGTGTTGCTAGTTGGTAGATTAAAGATTTGCCATAGCCTGTCGGGAGAAACGCAAACATATTGCTTCCTTTAAGGAAACCAAGTATGACTTCTTTGTAGGGAAGTTATTTCTTTTATGTTTGTCGCCAAACTTAGAAACGGATGATTTTATGGCTTGATCAAAGTGAGAAATTTAGAAACTAGAGGATCTCATGGAAGCCATAATCTATTGTGGGCTCAACAATTGTCAGCTTACAGTCTAACAAGGCATGTGCAATACACAGAACTGGTTTTAAAAACGGTAAATTTCGACCAGAAATCTGGTCGGCGGCTACATCAAACAACGTGTCAGGAGCCAGCAGAGGTCTCTCTCCCTCCTCTCATTTTTGCTGCACCGTGGCTCGAAATTTTGACTCACTGGTTGCCAATGCCACCAGAAATTACGGGTTGGCGACTATATTTTTAGAGCTAGTCACCAGTGGCCAACTCACCTTCAACTTTTTTCCTCCAACCTTTTAATCTCAAAGGTAGATGTAAATTAATTTTACTTTTGGATAACATGCACAATTTATGCAGATATAAGAAAACAAACCCACAACTCTTTGATCACCATGTTTCATAATTGAGAGCCATGTTTGATTCAGTAGCTTCTTTAATAAAAGTAGCGCAGGCACACTATCAACACATGCAATCATTGAAGCCATGAACGCAAGGCTTTTTAGTGCTCAAAATATGGAAAACCGGGGATTGTAAATGGTCCTTTATGTTTAGGTTTGTATATTAATTTTATGTAAGCTTTTAACTTGAAGTTACATGGAAACTTAATTTAAGTGGAGGAAACAGAGGAAACAGGACTGAGCTGCTTTCACATTGATAATTTACTTCGTAATGCGCAATGTTTTACGATGTATGTATGTTTTACGAGCCCATCTTAGAAGCTTATTTGTACATAAATATAGGACTTTGACAAAGATTGTGTGTGTACATGGTCATTGCAAATAATTATACTGTGAAGAAAAAACATCCAGGGAAAAAAATGGCAACTAAAAGTCAAGATCTGGTGACCAAAATTTTTGGATTAGTCACCAGCTGGGGCCTAACTAAAACAGATAATTTCGAGCCCTGGCTGTGAGACCTCTGCTAGCAGGGAAGCATAGGCAATGCTGTGCTGGACAATTTCTTCTTTGTTGTCGATGAAAAAATTTAAGAAATCTTTGGCCATTGCATTGTCCCCAAGATTTCTGGATGGGTCATGGCGAACAGAGAACTCTTGTGCATTGATTCCACTCAATGTATTTGACCACTGAAGTGGTTTTGAAGGTGCGTCCTTGGATTCTTCATTGCTGCTTCCGCTGCTTTCTTCGACACTCTCAGCAAAAACCTTGACATCAGAATTACTTGGGCTTTCCCGAGGTTGTTCATCGATGAGAGCTTCAACTTCTGCATCCACATTGTAAAGTGATTCTTGCTCTTGCTGTCTTTGGTGGTCCTGCCTCATTTGGCCGATTTCTTTAACTGGTGAAGAAAACAATGTTGTTTGGCTGGGTCTTGTGGCTCAACACCATGATGAAGAGTTGGAATGATGTTCTTCTTCATAGCGTAAACTGCAACATCCATCTCTGTTTCTGCTGGATTTGACTTTTTAATGGTGTTTTGGCGAATTGCAAGACCATAATACTTCTGCAGCTGTTTAACTTTTCTCCCCATCAGTCCCCCACAACCTCCAATCAGTTGACCATCAGCCAGTTTACCCTTTGCTCTAGCTTTGAGGTTCAGCAAGTGTTTTCCCATTCTTTGAACATGCCCCACACAGTCCAATTTTTCCACATTTATTTCGCCATAAATATGTTCAACAGAATTGAATGCCTTACTGTCGCCATTGCTTACCATCCACTTATACCTGAGGTTGTGGCGTTTGATTGACCTACCCCACAGGACAACAGCTCCTTCAGCTTGCATAGCTGGAGAACTACCAGTCAAGTTAATATCACACTCATGTTCTAACAGACACTCTTCAAACTCTTCATTGGTGCATTTTCCCTTTTATAGGGCACGTTTGACATGATTTGGACAAGACATGGTAGTCCAAGACTACACCTGCTAAACCCTAGCTTAGCCTATGTGCCATCAAAACTAAGAGCAACATCGAGGATGCCATTCTCATCTTGTGTTGTCAGAGTCGTTCTCCAGCTCTCCTCATCTCTTCCTTCACTTCAAGTGCTTCTAAGATGTTATCTAGTACTTGTTTATAATATGCATTTTTAGTGAGAAAAGGCATGTTTATGATTTTTCAAAATGTAGCAAGTCCTTCATAGCCACCACCAGTCTCTATGGCATGATAAACAGCTTGGCGGTTGATATCGTGATGTTCCTCGCTGGGTCACACTGGTGGAGGTTAGAAATGGTGTAGACTCGTGGCAGGTGTTACACTGTAAAGACAGTTCTGACATCAGTCCCTGTCATTTTGTTGTGTCATCTTTTAGAGTTAAACTCCCTAGACAGAAAAATTAAGTGTAACTAAGCAAAAATTGAAAAATTGGCATGCAGTTTGACAGGAACACACAACAACAGAAAACATATTGCAGTGTAAAATAACCTAAACATAACAATGCCCTCTTGGAGCTAGCCCTTCAATCTAAACAGTCAGTAACTACAGACAAAAATGTGCTAGAATTCAGGAGCCAAAGTCGAAAGCAAAAACTAGCCATAAATGTTATAACTTTTAATCACAAATGTAATAAATCCACTAACCATAAATGTAATAAAATCTGCCTATAACTGTAATAAGCTGGACAACCATAAATGTAACTAACTGGCTATGACTTCCAAGTACTTGGTTTATTACAACGTGAACACGATAACGGCAACTAATAAATAAAGAAGTTGTTTAAATAGTCGCCTTTGCATTGTCATCATACTGGTTGTTGATGATTGCTAATAAATAAAATAATTTAAACATAATATTATGTGGAACATTTCCTAAAAAAGACCTAGTGCTTCCGTTCTATGTGGCGGACAGTACAAGGCAAGATGCTTTCAATCTTGTCTATTAGTATCTATTTCTTTCCTTTTTTCCAATAGATTACTATTACATACATCCATGTTGCAAAGCCAGTGAAAAGAAGATGGGATCTATCCAAGCATTTATCCCCTGAGGACTGTTTATGGTTTCGTTTAATGCCAACTCAAGCCCGCTACCTCTTCCATATTGTTTAGGAATCGGTCTTGTGCTGCCTTGTGCTGTGTTAAAGTTTCATTTCGGTAGCCTTCCAATGTACTGAGAAAGTAATCTTTTCAATTTGGTCAATGTGTGACTTGTGCAATTAAATGTATTAAAAATTGTTCAATTATGTCCTGTCATCGATAAGTTTACTATAATATCGAAGATTTCCTCCGGCAGCGATTCCAGTTTAACTTCTTCAGCAACTTTTTTTCTTGTTCTTCATGTTGCTCTTGTTGTTGTTGTTGTTGTTTTTCTTCTTCTTGTTGTTCACTGTTTTTTAGAGTTTGTAATGTTTTGTTCGTTGCCAGAAAGTACTACCTCATCTTCAATACCATTTTCATAATTGTTTTGTTCATGTTAATTTTCTTCACCATCTTAAAGAATGTTTTTGCTTCCTTTTCTTTTATGGGAGGAGTCTGTTTCTTTGTCACTTTCTTGATTAACTGTATTATTAGTGACTTTGATTAACTGTATTATTAGCGACTGAGCAGACATAGTGGATACCTTCATCCTCTAAAAAACGATCCAGGAAAACCCAAGTCACAGGTTCACAGTTCTGAGGACTAATGACAATTCTCCCCTCAGGACCAAGACTGTAAGTTACAACTATCTCTGCAAGGTAAAGGTTAGCCATGACTTAAATAGTTAACTGATTGCCATATGTTGAATTTTGTGCCACTGTATTAAGATATTCAGACCAGGGCATTGCAGCGAAGAGCCCTAGAGGACTTCCATCCACAACATTGGGATTGTATGATAAATATTGAACAGCCTCATGCTGACGTGTTTTATTAGACCTGTAGATCCCAACATCTTGCAAAGCATGAGCTACGGCTGTGAACTGGCTGTTACCATCTCCAGCAAGGTTAAATGAAATAGCAAGGCCCTGATCCCAAAATGCCTTGTGGCTGTCATTATGTTCCAGAGGAATATAAAAATATTTTGTGATGACCAGATAGCCGTTCCTTTCTATTTAGATTCTTTCCCTCATTATTTAGCCTTTCTTTAGCAAGATCTTTCTTGTGTTTTTCTTTTTCAACTGTTAAACTTTGTATTTTGCAATTTGTAAATTTCTTTTAGTGATCTTTCCCTTCTACTACAAAACAACATTTTGGTGCAATCTGACTTTTTGGAAATGGAAAATTGATCCATTGGCTCTACATTGAGGATTTTCTAATACTCTCTTAGCTGGCAAAGCCAGTTCACTCCAACTTTTGAAACATGTCCAAGGTCCTACATAATTTTCTTGTGCAACATACGGTGTGATTGTTCCACTTTGCCCTGATGAACGAATTCCAATTCTTTTGTTCTGAGCTTGTCTTGTGTTTGGCTTTTAATGTGCTGTTTGAGGATGACAACCTGCATTGCTAAGTGAGTGCAAGACGACAGAGCGTCTCAATAAAATAAAAAGATATTTTCTGCTAAAAGAATGTCATGGTACTTAACTTGTTTGCGATCATAGAGCCTTGCACATTGCAAACAAATCCCAACATCATTTGCTTGTAGGCTTTGGGACTGTGGAAGGCTTTAAACTGCTTTTGCATGTAAAAGCCGGTCTCCAAAACCAAATAACAAAGCAAATCATTCAATTCAACCGGCAGAAGGCAGTCTGGTTCAAAGCGTTTCCCCTCCAACAAGGCTGGATCGATTCCAATACTCAAGATTTTCTTCACATAGTATTCTCTGATTAACATTCAGCTTTTTAGCATAGTGAGATAATGGTATTTAACTGACATCGCCTGGATCAGACAAAGGAAGAGAATTTTTATTGTCGGAAGCCATTTTTTGATGGAAAACTTAGCTGAAACACGTGACCTAGATGTGCACCAACATGATGGACAATAATTCTGTGACGTCACATGAAAACGATCTATACCTCCCTCTTCCACGAACTCTGGAAACTCAAGAAAACTATCAGATTTAGTAATGGGCTCTGTTCTTCTGGCAGCATTATTGTTGGAAAACGTTGTGCAGCTTTTTATCCACAATTTGTGAGCACGTCATTGAATGATGGAGGCAAGGAACCATCTTGGAATTTTATGTTCTTAACCAAATAAAACAGGACAGGGGACAGCAACTGCAGTGACTGAAGTAAAGAAGGCAGCTGCTTAATATCAGAGACTTTATCTTTTGAAGAAGTAGCTGCATTTCCTCACTTGGAGGTAAAAGGGCACAGACTGGTGATGGTTTGGCTAATGACAGAAAAGGTCAGACCTCTTTTGGGGCAAGTTTTCTGGCACTATCTCCATATTGAAGGATTCAGATTTCAGACACCATTCTACCATTTTCTTGACTTCAAGGGCATGTGTGGCAAGAGAAGCAACTTCTAATGTCTCTGAACTTCTTTGTGCATTACAATAGCTGTTATTAAAATAGTTTTAAGACAATCTTTAAGAGTTAGGAGAAAGTTACAAATTTAAAAGAAACATATTTTACATTAGAGATTTGGCCATAGTGAAAAAACCCTCTGATATAAGCAATAAATGGGGTTATATTTGGGATTGCCAATGATTCTTGCAATTTGAAAGAAATTGATACCACCTCAAACAAAATGGAATTTTGGAAAGCTTCTCTCTATGGGTATACTCGGCAGTGATCTACTTGAATTAGAACAAAGTTTGATAATCACTGGAATTGTTTTGTGCTATTACCACATTCCTAAAGTCACTCAACAATTTGGAAAGGCTGTGTTGACAAGGCAAGAATCTGTATTCTGCGCATTCTGAAACTTTACTAAAACTGGGCCAACATTGCTTCTGTTCTCAGGCACAATCTGCCCATTGCCACAAAAAAGGTATTGCACAGAAGAACTTACTGCTGCAAAAGCTCCCTTGTCTTGTGATTTATCAGTATCCTTTCTTTATGCCTAGTGTTAAAAAAGGCATAGCAATAAATATGTCAAAAGGCAGTGTGCAAAAACATACACTGTAATAATGGTAATGGTTAACAACAGCCAAAATTTTGGACAAATACAAACATCAGCAAAAACATACAAACTTGTAAGAAAGTAAAAACTAAATTAAAAAAGCACAACCCTCATATAAAATAGCATCAAACAGCCATGGGTAGATATATGAAACACTTATCTTCCAGATTCCCTCTGATTGTGCTGTTCAGACTGTTCTTTCTCTGTGCTGCTCTCTTTTTGCCTTCCTGGTACATGGTTACATCAAAACGCTAACCCAGTTGCATCAAATATCACAACAGATGGCGCATCTTTACAAGTTGGGCAGTTAAACGATCATAAAAATCTTCAGGAATTAAGGACAGGAAAGAGTACCTGCAATTGGATAGACATAAAATTCTCAAAGTGAGGAAGGAAAAAATCGCAAGTTATGACTCCTCATTAGAATTTCCAGATGTCCTTCTTCAGTATGAATAGTAACCATAACAACCAGGTTAGCAGCAACCACCAGGAACTGTCACACTGAAAAACATCTCAGTGGAATGAAATCATCAAGCTTACCCATAGAGGGATGGGAGGGATGGAAGCAAAAGTGATTGATGTCCCAGCTAGCGAAAGGCAAAGCAAGCAAATGACTTGGACCTCAACAGGAGACCTGTAAAAATACTGATCCCCTGCAAAGTCTTGGAGCACCCCAGGTTCACACATGAGGCTGCTGACCAGCATTGTCCCAAGTTTAACCTTAATTAAATTTAACCACAAAAAATATCACATATTAAGGGTATCTACACCACTTTACGTCGATTTAGATCATTAAAAAAAAGTCAAAACATTACATGCTTGGAATACAATACCATCTTCATCCTGCTCAAGTGACGGAGAAAAGAAAAACATTTCATGAAAATTCTCAAGAGCCAGGCTGATGACATCTGGGTTTACCTGGAGCCGTACTGTTAACAAAGAAAGATAAAATGATCTACAATAGCAGGGCTTATAATAAATGCCCAGCAAAGAGTTTCCTCAAAACCAGTTTCTTCTCTATTGCCAACATTAGTTTCTAAAACAGACATCTGCAATGCCATGGTTGTAATTATACAGTTTTATGGCACTTGCATCAAATCTTTCTAATTACACTTGAACCCAAAAAGTTGATCATGATCCCTGATCATGGAGGTACATGTTTCATTATGAATAAGAACATGTTTCACGCCAGGAAATTATCAAATCAAATTGAGCCAACTTTCATTTTGGCCGCGGGAGATCTGAGGCTTAGTTAGGCAAAATCCAAGATGGCGGATCAATGTGAAGCCAATGAAGGCAAACTAATTATTTCAATAAAAGAGGCACTGAACCGCGAGAAATCAAAATTTGAGCGACGAATTTCAAATGCATATAAGCTAAAGGATTTAAACAATACATTTTCAAGGGCTAAATAAGCTAGCTGAAGCGGTTGTGAAAGGGACGTTTGGTGGTCTTCGTGAGAGAGCCAAATACAGCATCGGCGAGCTATATCCCATGCTACAAGGAAGCATGATCCACGCGAAAACTGCAATTTTTCGCCGTTCAAGTTCAAAGATGAGCAAGGTACATCCCTGGATGGTTTGCTTTGCCTTTCCCATGCCACAGGAGGTCTTCAATCTCTTGCATAAGGAGATTCTTGGTAGAACAAGATATGGGGTAGAGGTTGAAGAGAAACCAGGATCAGTGGCTATAAAGTTTTCAAGCCTGAGAAGATTATGTAACCTGTTCGACCAATTAGACTGTGGTGAATTCAGAAAGCAACTTGGTGAGGGAAAAGGAGAAGCAAAGCTTATTGTAAATTACAAGAAGGGAACAATGATGTACATTGCTAAAAAGGAGCTTTTAAGGGCTAAATTTTATTATGGATATTGGAATTCCTATGGCATCAGCCAGCATTGAAAATAATAGACACAATACTAACCACACTTGGAATTTCTCAATCATTTCCCATTAATGATTTGAGAGACAAAGGTCTAAACAGTCCATTATATTTTAGTTTACAATATACTTGCATCTTGAAATTCATGTTTATAAATGACAATATTGTTTGAACTAACACTACAACTATAAGTCGAGTTGATATTAACATGAATACCCAACTGATTTGCATGTCCAGTGTGTATTTGAATAGAGCTGGCATTCATCGGAATGATATGTGCAGTAATGATCAAAATGTTATAACTTAAATTGGATATGACAAGGCTGTGCTCCAAGAAAAAATAACTGAGAGCCTTTATCCATTAACATTTAAACTATAGATCCAATCCCTTGAGGGTCATCCTACTATTTTAAATGTTAAGTTTTCTGGGGCAAACAGGTGTCACTAGAGTACAGCCTTGCATCATCAAAAACTATAGAGATAACATTCTACATCCAGTTTACATACTTAACTCCCTAAGAGCAGTACACTCTTGTGTTGGTTTTCCATCACGTACAGATTTCTTGATCTCTTCTATGAGTTTATGTCCACAGAAGAAGCATTGATCAGATTCAGCTTCTTTAGACAGGCCACAGTAGCAGTGATGCTGGGAATCCGTACGGATGCGGGTGGGAATGAGAGTGTCATGTGACTGATGATAGGCTAATAGTGAGGGTTGCTTGATGGGGAGCCATAGCTTGCTAATGTGGTCATGCCTAAAAACCTGATACCAACGTTGTTTGTACTGGCTGTTTCTGGCAAAGCATGCAATTTGCACATGTTTAGCTTCCCTGCCCTGCATTGTATTGATACCCAACCCTGTCCCATATTTGTCAAACATTTGCTTTGAGTGGGCATAGACTAAATGTCCAATGCACCACACAGTGCCTGAAACTGAAGACCCAAACAAAGCAACTGCAGTAAAATAATCATGGCACAACTGGGGAAGTTTTGCAAGATCTTCTTAAGTGAGATGGTACATTGAAAAAATTCCAGTGCAGTCCCTGAGTTTAGTACCAATGAAGACAATTGGCAGAAGTCTAATTAGCAGCTTGTGGTCTGTTGATTCACCCTGAATTGCCCTAACTAAATACATGAACCCATGTAAGATTAGTCGTGAATCTTTACCTGTTAAGCGATATGTAAAATCCTTGTCTTTACCCCTGTCCTCAAGCAGCCACTTGCCCAATTGCTTTTTCATTCTCCCTGCCTTTACATCATTTTCCATAGCCTTTAAATATCTGGCAATTGCACAGTTTGGGGGAAGTTCACCAAGGCTGTTTAGTTTATTGGGAAGGTTACTCAAAAAAATGGCAATATTGAGCAGCATTGTATGCAAATACTGTACCCCACTGTTCTTTAAGTGGAGGGGTTCAACAACCTCTTTCTCACAAAGCTTCCCAACGAATGGTTGAAATTCTTGCCTGGATTTTTTCCCAGCAATGAACTGAGTGACTTTAGCCCTCTTTGTTTTCTCAGCTAAGTGACCCGGGAGTTTCCTTTTGAAATCAGCAACCTGCTGAGCAATAACAATTCTCTGGCTATACTTGCCATGGTCTCCATTTACAGTTCTGGGTCTTCCCAAATTTCCCAGTTAGTGAACTACTCTCTTCTTGACAAACATTAGCAAAACTGGAAAAGTATTTTGCTGAATTAGATAACTCACCATTGATGTAAGCCAAGAATTTCATGTCCCCAGGGAGAAGGTCATATGAGAAGGTTACATCCTTCCCCATTACAGTGTAGGTTTTCTTCTCAATACCCTCTATATCTGCAGCTATTTTCTTTGTAAATCTGGTAACCACCTTATGGTCCTCCTTACAGTTGGCTCCGAACAATAAAAAATTGTCATTGGGAGAGGCTACCCTGGGTCCCACATTCAAAAAGCTCACTAACCACGACATTGATTGGTCCCACTTTTCAAATGGGGCTTCATCACCCCCAATCGCAACCTTAAATGTTCCCTCCCTCTCACCAAACCAGGTTAGTTACCCC
>Ga0099810_1172664_pt1 | contig 10455 bp, 6 predicted proteins | sample DipCnscriptome_FD_81139 | JGI IMG/M metagenome (GOLD analysis project Ga0099810, IMG submission 81139) | Metatranscriptome of coral microbial communities from Puerto Morelos, Mexico - Diploria C A metatranscriptome (Eukaryote Community... | ecosystem: Host-associated > Invertebrates > Cnidaria >... | reverse complement strand
CAGTGTGTCGGCGAAAGAAGAAGACATCTACCAAGAAGTGAGTATGGAAACCGTTCTTTCCTCCGTTGCAGACTACGGTGAAATTGCTCCTCGTGAAAACTGCTTGTACGGTCTACACTCCTACAGAACATAGACGATAAATCAAAATTTTATAAACTGTGATACAGTAAAAACCTAAAATCTCAATACAGATTCTTATTTTTCGAACTATCGAGTCTGGTAACTGTCAATTGTGACGCATCAGGGTGGGAGTATTTTATTTGACCGTGGCTTCTGTATGTAAAGAAAAATGTGTGAATGATTCAATATTAACGCCACATCCATGAGTACAGGTTGTTTTTCTGAACAAAAATTAGGAGGCTAATGCGAAAACACCTATGTGTGTGGTCCACGAGTGCGCATGTAATGAAATGATGTGGTTGGCACCCACACTGCCATCTACAGGGTCATTTTGTTTTTGTTTGTTTATTTGAGTACAGAATGAAAAAGGCTTGTATTGAGATCTCTTTAAGTCATCTTTCTTAGGCGCACCGGAAAGAATGTTATTGATTTAAATTATGGCATACATTGGAGACCAAACTCTACTAATTTCGTTGATTTTAGGGTTGTTCCAAAGCACTTCAAGATTTCGTGAAAGGCAAAATGGCTGTCATCGGAGGAATAGGTGTTGGAATCGCAATTTTGCAGGTAGGTTTTTGTCATCCTTTCAGCCTAACCAGCATTTTAATTTTTGTTTTAATAAGCTCGAAGCTGAATTCAAATCAGTCGCACCGTAGATAACTAAAATAAACTAAAAAGAATTACATTTTTTAAGGAATCACGGAGAATATGCATGGTTACCCTATGGTTGCAGTGGCAAACGTGTGATTTCAATATACGTTTTCAAACATCTCCCTGAAAATTGTCATATCCAATATTTTACACAAATATGTATAGAGGAATCTATGAAAAGTGGCCAAACTTGACCAGACGTTAAACAGGAGAGACTAAAAGTATTTCCAATATCTCAAAGTTAACAATTCTTGGCAATAACGCAGTTATTTGGTATCGAGGCCTGTTTCTAATGACGTCTGCCCAAAGTCAATATGGCGGCTTTTGCCGCGAGGACGCAAAGTCAAATGAACATATTTTATAAGAAATGAGTAGAAACTAGACATCGGTAACTCTTTTGACAGTTTTTTCTTTCTTATCTTTGCAGATTCTCGGTGTTGTGTTTGCCATTTGTCTGTTCCGCTCCATTGGATACGAGAAAATATAATTTAAGATTGTTTGTTAGGGATGGGTTACGTATCTGAAGAGGAAACATAAGGGAAATTTGTCTGCTGCCTGATAACAGGCATGGAAGTTTTTTTGTTTTTGGACGAGTGTGGCTATAATGAATAAGAAAAGCGTTTAATCTGTTTTAACCCTTTCTACGATACCTCAGTGCCTTTGTACTGCCTTAATGCCTCGTTCAAAAGGGATTTTCAAAATTTTTATCAAGGCTTAGGACCTTAACTTGTAATGTATTTCAAGGGAAGCTCTTTAATTCTCAAATACTATAGTAAAAAGGAAATAGCGAAATGAACAATGTAACATTTTCCTAAACGCTATTGCCAGTCGGTACGGCCTTATGCGCCTATTGGCGTAGCGAGAAATGATGATGATGATTTTCAGTCGGGGTAACAAGTGCCGGATAAAACCTCCTCGAGCCGTCCACAACAATAATTGTCATTGAAGTTCTACTTGATTTGACCCACCGACGAGGAAACAGAGTCACTCTGCCTTGAGGAAGACCGATGTGTTGACCCACTTCTGACGTTAGTGTGCCTTCTTTGACTAGAGTTTGTTGCCGCATCTTCAACTGAATAACACCTAATGCATGCTGGTCAGGGTATGGAGGTGTAGGGGAGATGGAAAGATTTGTTTCCAGTCTATTCAAATGACTGAAAATAGATCATTTAAGAGAACTGGAAGCTAAAATTCTGGACAAGCTTACTAGGCCATGTGTTCAATTTTCTCCCCTCCCCACAAGAAACAACGTTCTATCAAGTTTTAATGTCTTAAATATCTGTTCAACAGTTACAACAATTGTAACTCGTCTCCAAGCTCCTTTTTATCACACGAGGAAAGACACGGGACTAAAGCGTCCTGGACGAGCAACTTTCTACCTGTAATACCAAGAAATTGCGTTAACTTTCTTTTACTTTCAGAAACTATGATTAAACCACACTACTTATTCAAAAGCTGTACAATAGTTGTTCTTTTATTTCTTTTTATTTCTACGGTTGCACTGTGAATAAAGGACGAAGGAAAGATGCAAATACTGCAATAGTGACTGTTAAAAACAGTGGCTGTACAAATCAAACCCTGTACGCCATCGGCGCTAAGGGCAGCGACAAAGTTTTTCCACTTATGTTTGTCACGTGCTTTCCCCTCGATTTCTCCAGTAGTTCAGTCTGTAGTTTAGGGTTTAGAGTTCACTTTCTACCAAGTTTCTACCATTCTCCAAGTTGTCTTTGGCTGTCCCCGCTGTCTTTTTCCTTCAGGTGTCCAATGGACTGCTGTTTTTGAAATAGCCTTCATTTCCATTCTAAGCGCATGGCCTATCCAGCTCCATCGCCTTCTTCTAATGATAGCCTTCTGGTGTTCTCTTGGTGATATTGGGCAAACAGATCTTTGTTGGAGATTACGCTTGGCCAAAAGATACGTAGTATTTTCTTGAGGGTTTTCGTGTGAAATGATGACAGCTTCTTCTTGTCATGTTTTGTCATCCGCCAACATTTAGACCCACACAGGTGCACTGGTAAAACATAAGTTTGGTCTATCGATAGCTTTGTTTCCTTGCTAAACCGCGAAGAGCTCCAGATGATATTCAGGTTAGTAAAAGTATATAGAGCTTTGTTTAGCCTACTACAGATGTCGTTGCTGGTTCCTCCAGTCTGACTAATTACGCAGCTCAGGTACGACCTTCTACTTTTATTGGTCCAGGTGAAGCTACGTTAAGGGTCATAACTTTGGTGTTCTTTGCACGTATCCTCAACCCCAGCTCCTACAAAAGGTGTTTAGCCGTGTTGCTTTCTAAATGGTTGTGTGTGTAACAGCATAGCAAGATCGTATGCAAAATCAAAGTAGAAGTCCCCTTGGCTTGTCCTTAGTTGATCGGTGCAAAATTGAAAAGAGATGCTGACATGACACACCCTTGTCTTACTTCAACTCTTCCCAACACTACAGGTGAAATTTGGCATACATACACTGGATGATAGAAACAAATCGTTGTAGTATTCCATCATGCCGCAAAATGCGCTAGAGGCTGTCTCGATGGATGGAACCGAACGCCTTTTCAAAATCAAAAGAGTTCATATACAGCTCTGCCATTCTGAGCATTGTTCTATTATGTTTCTAAGTGTAAAGATTTGGTCTATGTAGCCACTTCCCCTGCGAAAGCCAGCTTGTTCTTTTCTCAATTTGTCAATAGATTGTGTTCCACCGATGACTACGTTATTCATGATACAGAACTCAACAAGCTTCTCTCCATTATCGTTCATTGTGCCGCACCCACGTGTCCCCATAGCTCGATCATTGCTGGTATTATCTGACCCGACTTAAGCACTTAAATCCCCGGGGATAATGATAACATCTTGCCTTGGGGTTTCAGCCACCTCGACATGGAAGATTTGATTGAGGGTGTCTTTTTTCTTCCTCATTGTCGCGAACGCGATTTTTCTTTTATTTACTACCGCAACGACCTTTTACATCGAGGAAAGGATTCTCGCTCGAGCACATGCTTTGCAGGAGCGGCCACTAAGCCCAGTCTCGCGGAGCGGTCGCCAAGGCCTCCGCGACACTCATCGCTATTCTTGGTTTTCATGTGACGTCATCATTTTCCAAAACAAAAAAATATCAACCCTTGCAAAGTTCTAGTTTTATCATATGCAAGACTCTCTAAAAACTTGACGTTTTGCAACGTTTGAGCCCGACAGGGTTCCTTATTATGTCATAGAGTACGTCTTAATTTCTAAGTTTGTGCGTTACGTGACATTAAAATGTCAGACTGAAAACGTTCTCGAGCAGGGCAAAAGATGAGTTATTGCTCAAGTTTTGGCTAACTAAACAGTTCTTGCTCTAGAAGAAGTATTGATTTCGATGTTTCGGAGCTCTAGAGTAATATCATTTCGTTTCGATGGCAGAACTCAATGACAGATGTTTCTGTTACCTTACGGCCGCCATGTTGGTGCCCATGTACATGGGCACCAACATGGCGTCTCCATACAAAGCTCTGTAAATTTGGGTGGAACACTTTTCCGCATAACGCACGAATGAATTACCGCACAGATCTAAATCTTGGCGAAGTTGTTTATATATCAATCATGCTTCATCTCCCAGTTTCTTGACTTAATTTATTGAAGGGTTACGATTTTTATTTTTGATGGCGTGACACTGCAAAACAGTAATTGTTTGTTGGCGCATAGCCTTGGATTAGGGTGATGTTGGTGTGGCTCCCTCGTAGTCTGGCTCTGATTAGTCGGTTGTTGATAGGTTTCCATTCTAGCGGTGCACGATCTGTTCCTTACTTTAGAATGATTGCGACACCTTCGTAGTGCAGGTCATCACTGCGTCCTGAATACAACACAGTTTCACCCGTAGATATAGTATAGACCGCATCGCCTCATTTCCATGGTAATCTTAGCCAATTTTCCAGCTTCATACATTGTACGAACATTCCAAAAATCAATCCTTGTCTTGTTTTAGCGTTAAAGACCTCCATCCTCGTGGTAGCAACTTCCTTTAGGTTTTCACTGCTAGCAGTCATACGAGTCATCGACTCTGGAAGGCCGTCACACCCATATGTTGAAATTTTCTTTGCCGATGTTGCTTCCTGGAAGGGTTGTTGGCCGTGTGCAAACCCCCTAACCTGGAGGGCCGGTGTGCCAGCTTCGACAGGCCTCCCCGTCTCTCAGACCTGTACGGCATTGGCTGAACCTGCCAGGAGTCATATGACTCACGCCGTCATTCCGTTCCCTGGAAGTCCTGGGAACTCGCAAGCTACCCCGCCACGCAAATGGGACACAGAAACCAATATTAAAACATGATTTGAAAACACGTTCTTATAGAGAACAGAAAACTCGTGGCCACACTCATTTCCGACACAACACTAACAGATCTGCGATAGATCTGTCAAGAAATTGAAATGTTATAGGACATACGTGAAGAAGACACCTCTACAAGTTTTAGGTCTCCGCGTTTTCCTAAACTTCAGATATTCGTCGAAATGTGTTACGTGTGCAGCCGCCATGTTGGTGAACCTCCATGGAATCAGAACGTAAATATCTGAAATTTACTCTGGCTGTCTAGTCGACTGATTATCTGAAATAAATGAACATTCACAAAAGCGCTTTTCCTAATACTTTACTCCAAAGATGGCTAAAAATCATTCACGAGATAAGTATATACTTTTTGATAAACTTGATCATAGCTTTGAGTCAGGCGCCGCCATACCTATGAACAGAACGCGCTTTTTCCAAACCAAGCACGCCATTGAGCAGAAAAGGAATTATTAAAAAGATATAAGTCTAGATCCCCCTATGAGGGTAAAAACTTTACGTATCTCGGGACATAATAGTGAGGTGTTACACCAATACTACCCGATCAAAGCTGCCCTGTTCACTCATAACCTTCATATGGCTTTCAGGCATTTTAGTCTGGGTTAGTGTATAAAACTCAGACAGTTTTTGTACTAGAATAGGATATCATTTACCGAAAAAATGGCCAGTGTATAAATAATTAAGTTGAAAAGAGTTCTTTACCCTTGGTTGTAATAGAAATTGAAACTCGAAAGTGACTTCGTAACATACTGTAAATCCTCCAAGTAGCGCCTCCCTCAAATACGCGCCCCTCCTATCGGGCTGAAGTTTTAAAAAGCGCCTCCCCTCGAATAGGCGACAAATGACAAATTGTCTCACTGGTCAATACCCGAACTAGCCCCCAGGAGGCGAAATCGTAACATGATCGCGATCACGCTCCGACGGCCCTGGTTGTGTTACATTTAGCCACAACAGTCATACGCTGGCCCACCTAGGGATGAATGTGAATGAATACATCCTGTAAATGGACTGAATATATATACATCTAGTTGATAGGAATGTTTATCATTAATACTTGCCTCTCCGTCATTATTCATAAGTCTTTAAATAAATATATTTCTTGAATGAAAACTTTGTTGTTGAATGTAAATAAATCTATTTGTGAATGATAACAGCATTATATGTGTATGAATATAAACTTTGCGAATCTTGGACCATTTCGCCAAATGTCAAATTAATACTAACACCAGAAATAATTGGAATCATTACTTGAAGCAAATTTCAGTTAGAATTCTACTAGAACAATTAGATTATTTTCTCTCGATTTCTTTGAGGTGACAGTTGATTCTCATCAACTGTCACCTCATAGAAATCTCGAGCTCATCAATTGTTCACTGGATTCGGTTTTTGTGATATCCAGAATAATCAAGTTTGAGGTAGGGGTGATAAGTAGACAAGGATAACAATTAACGAGACCGTGATCAGTCTGGATATCACTGAAACCGAGTCATGTTTTTGCTTCTTTATTGACGGAGAGCAAGACAAAGAGCGCGAACTTGACATGATTACCTTAATAAATCATGCACCGTGGTCATCCTGGAGTGCCATAATTATTGTATAATCAGCAGCTAGATGACGTCACTTCACTGTTCAATGTATAATAGTTAACAATTATTCCCCGAAGTGGAGGTAAATATCACCACTTTCACCAACACCGAGGTGAGTAATTGTTTTAGTATATACCACACCAGCTGAATAACTAGCGGACCAAAGAGTAACTTTACTTGTTTAAGAATAACTTTCTTTGAAACGTTTTGTTTTTTTGTTACTATTCACCTCCGAGCTAGCCAATCAGCGTGCGCGAAAACCACTATTCACGTGTTTGGTATATTCTAATAGAGAATACAGCGTTCTCTGGTAATAGAATATATGCTGTCGCTTATTTCTACATAATCATGATAAATACCATTCTCCAGTTCTGCTATATTAATTGCTACTTTTAATACTGATAATAGTTCAGCTATATTTTTACAACTGAAACATTTCACAATTTACAATGCTTCGAGTCCTAACAATGCGATATAACTAGCCTCTAAACTAATATAAAGTGATAATAAGTATCCCGGCCTAACCAATCGATGAAACCGATAATCGATATCAATCGATAACAATCGAAGGAATTAAGGAATTTGTGACCATCGATTGGTCATCGATTGGCCCATGCTAATCGATATCAATTTTCATCGATTGGTTAGGCCGGGAAGCACAACACACTTACATTTTATTTTTGTTTTCAAATAAGATACTTTCACCACTCGAAGATAAAATTCGTATCCCCGCGCGGCCATGTAATATCTTCTATTTATGTAAACATGACCCGCCTAGATTAGCTTAGCTATCCGCGGGCATGTTTTAATCTTCATTATTTGAAAACAAAAATAAAATAAATGTATGTTATACTTCCCGGCCTAACCAATCGATGAAAATCGATGATCGGAAATCAATCAATCAATCGATATCAATTGAAACAGCCAAAATAGTCACTTATCGCAAAATGTCACTTATCGCAATATCCTCACACGTGAAAGATAAAAATAGTATCTTCACTGCGCGCGGTGAAGATATGATTTTTTCGGCCGGGTACAATTAAATACAAGTTAAAGTAACAAGAGGACTAATGAGACTAAAATCGACAACTGATTTATACAGGAAATATTGAAATTTAAAGCATTCAAGCGATCAATCGTTCGGCTGAAAAGTACTAAAATATTCACAAAACATTCTCCCATTCTCCATTCTGTTGCTCTGGGGGGAAATTTTAAAATTGTACAGGATGACGCTACACTACAGTACATGCACTTTTCACTTTCCATTACAAGTAAATTAGTAAAAGAAAAGAAAAACACTAAGTATAACACTATTAAAAAAACAAATATATTTTGTCGATCAAATGTAATGAATAAAGTAGTGAACCATTTCACGTTCTTTTCGTTGCTACTAAAAACTCCATTTTTACCTCCACGATTCTGCATTTTATTGATTTTAAGTGAAATTTCTCTTGCAAATGCTTATTGGCACTAAAATAATAATGTAACCTTTATTTACTTTCGGGCAGCGTTAACAGTACAAGGGCCAGTGGGGCCGAGTAAACAACTGAAAAATATAGTTCATTAAAACGACTGGCCGAGGCAAACCAGCTATTTACAAAGTGTGGTTGACAACTTAAACTCGGGGCCGCGTGAAACAAATCCAGGTAGTGGTCAGAGCGGGAATCGAACCCGGGACCCATGGATTGCGGCGAGTCCGTTGCGCTGATCACTCGGCTACGCTGCCTCCAGTTGATCTTATGTTCATTATTTAATTGTACCTCGCCAGTTTGTAGATTTGGTAATCCCGCCAAAGACCGAAATTTTTCTTCATCAAAAACACTGTTAAGTTCCAACCAGTTCATTTTTTTTAAACATAAGAAGTTCGTGATCCCGATCTGAGGAATTTACGAACAATAGAGAAAGTTAAAAAAGTCAGAAGCATTTTAATTTGCACAATTTGTAATCTAAGCTTTAATCATCTCTTCGACACTTATAAAACGTGCACGTTCTTCTCCAGTCAGTGTTTTGCAAATACCAAGACCTTGGATGCGGTTGTTATAGCTTTTACAAATTATCAGGGCTACAAAAAACGTTGCCAATATTGTCATAAAGCAGCTCTTTCTCCAGCCAGTACTGAGATCTTGGCCGAGGTAATTAATAGTTTGTTTAAAATCACCTAGATTCCTCAGTGTAGGCAGCTCCTTCCCCTGCCCTGTTCCCCAGTTCTTTGTCAATAATAAGACTTTGACTTTGACTTTGTTTTCTTAATTAAGCCTCTGGTGTTTCATTGCCGAGACTGCCTTCTCCAGCCCTGTCCCCAATACTAAGGGTGCGTTCTTTAAGGGTGATCTGGATCAGGATCAGTGATCCAAGATAACTCGGATCATGGTGTATCAAAGGAATCAACGGATCTGTGACCAGAGTGGATTCATATCTCAGACTTCCGTAAGCATTGCCAAGACTGCTATAAGGAAGTCCCTGTCCCCCAGTTCTTTGACAGTTATATGATCATGGTTGTGATAATTTAGAGCTTGTTTGAAAGTACTCAGACTCTCGTAAATCAGTGTTGTCAATTCTGGAAGATGACAACGAAATGCTCACAGCGTCTGCGGAGATTAATGGAATCTTTTGAACGCCTATAATTGCACTACAATGAATTCGGAAATTTATATGAATCCGGAAAAAATAGCCTCTAGTGTTCATGAAATCTGAAAAAAAGACGGAAAAAAGTCCCAAAAATGTAGCGAGAGTTGTTACGAGTCGAGGTTGTGATTGGCAACTTACGAAGGATAGACAAAACTAAAGGGGAAAAAGCAATTTCCCTGAACATTTCGAGTGTTTCCATTGTAAGAAGTATGTCACAGTGCCCAATTATCATGATTGCAATCAACGAGATAGCAGAACGCTTTACAAAGATTATCATAACACTCTCAAGACATGTATTCCACTCCTTTGGTTTCTATAAGATAAAATATGTAAGTATATAAATCAAGATCTTTTCCACTTTCTCCAGTTGGCAATTTGAAGATGTACCCTTTGATGTGGCTTGAAGTAAATGAGACTGTGGAATGAACAGCTACGGAACGAGTTGCAGAATTGTTTCCAACTTCTTGGTGATTTTCAGACTTGGGCTGAGGATGTTCTTTTCCGATATCACCAAGAATTCCAAAACATCCGGACTTGAACATCAATTGGCAAGCACCGGAAAGATTTTCATTCGATCACCCTACCTCAGCTTTGTCGCGCAATCCTTAAGCAATCTTTTCCATGACTTGCTTTAAATCACTGACTGCAAAAGGCATTGAATTTTTATCTTTTGAGCAACAGCGAGTGAACGTTTTCACAACACTAGTGGATTGGTTATAGTTACTGCTATCAATTATCAGCTGTTATGTATCAGGCTGGATCATATTTCATTTCCTGACTAACCGTGCATCAAGGAAGTGCTGAACAGATCAACTCACGTGACGCGACTTATACCCGGGAACGTTGGAATGTACAGTTTTGTCTTATTTTAAGTCATAGATTATGATGGATGGTAGTTCACGTCTGTCAAGCAGCAATTTCTACGATAATTAGAGTCTTTAAAACCTTTTCGTCCATGCTATCGCTCTACATAATAAGTTGACTGCATTTTCTACGCTATGGCTGGGCAAGGAAACAAAGCAATTAACTAATGGCAGAGACTGGATCATTTCCCCAAGTAGTATAATGATATGTATACAAGCGTGACCCAAGTCCAAGTATAGCATGTACAGTCATTTTACTTGGACTGCTCAAGAGTGGGACAATAGACCAATTTC
>Ga0099810_1042656_pt1 | contig 10567 bp, 12 predicted proteins | sample DipCnscriptome_FD_81139 | JGI IMG/M metagenome (GOLD analysis project Ga0099810, IMG submission 81139) | Metatranscriptome of coral microbial communities from Puerto Morelos, Mexico - Diploria C A metatranscriptome (Eukaryote Community... | ecosystem: Host-associated > Invertebrates > Cnidaria >... | reverse complement strand
TAGTCTACATTCAGTAAAGATACAGGTCTCCAATTTTTTAAATATTCGGTATTTTTCTTCCTCTTCGGAATTAAGGAAATAATTGCTTGGCGTTGAGAGATGGAGAGAGTTCCGTTTCGAAAGGCGAAATTAAAGCTACTTACCATAAATGGACCGTGCAATTTCCAAAAATAGCGGTAAAATTCAGGCGTTAGCCCATCCGTGCCGGGAGTTTTGTTGTTTTCCATTGTTTTTAAGGCAATCTCACACTCATGAATAGACATGACACCTTCATACGTTTTCGCGATTTCTTTTGGTAATGTGTTTTCTATTTTAAAGAACTCGTTGAAAGTTGGGCGGTTGGGGTCCATATTTCTCGATGTATAAATCTCTTTGAAAAAACGTTCTTCTTCCTCCAGAATGTCCTTCGGGTTTGTGATTTTGTCACCCCCGTTATTAAGTAAGGAAGTTATGTTTCTTATTTTGGTTCTTTTTTTCTAAATTATAAAAATATTTACTATTCCTCTCACCATGCTCGTACCAACGTGCTCTACTGCGTGTTCCTCGTGTTTTGATACCCGCAATTTTAGAAAGCTTGAATTTTATTCTCTCCAGCTCGGTCTTAAGAGAATCACTATATGACGTCTGGAGTTTGGTCTGCAATTTCATCATTTCTGACAAAAGAATTGATTCTTCGTATCTTTTTTATTTAGCTTTCTTCTTTGAAAAAGCTATTGTAAAGGCGCGAATTTCCATTTTAATCATTTCCCAAAACAACCCTTTGTCGTTGACTTGTTCATGCTTTTTTGCAAACATTGTAATTTTAAATGTTAACATAATGTTAACATAACTAGTATCTGAGAGCAAAGAGTTGTTAAACTTCCAGAACCCTGGTCCTCGAGGGAACTCACTTTCGTTTAAAGACATGGAGAGAGCGACAGCGGGGTTGTAGTGTCTGTTGGGCTGCCTGTGACAAGTATTATGGGATAGGTCTTGTTGTGGGGAAGCACGTGTACGGAAAAACGAAGAGCAAGGTTATACTGTCTTCAATGCGGCTTAAATGCGAATAAAGAGTGTTACAGGAGTGATCTGAATAAATGTTTGGAAGTATTTGCACTACTTTGAGTGATCTTTTAGCTGCTTTGAAATAAAGAAGTAGTCAAGTCTATACTGTATTTTCATTGTCGGGTTAGCCCATGTAAAGCCAGGTTGATCTGGATTCTTGAAACGCCAGGAATCAAGTAAATTGTGTGTTTTAATTAACGATTGAAGCTCATGTGCCTCCATTCGGGTAAACCGGAAATTCCCTAAAACACGATCTGATCGAACGGATTTTTTCTTTTTTTATTTAAAAATGTTTTAAGTTTCACATTTTTTTTTACATTTTATAAATTTATAAAAACATTTTGATTCCTAACAACGGGCTTGTTATTTTCCTTTATTCTACGTGACAGGTAGAACACAGGTAGAACACGAGCTGCAGGTTCTGCTTTCCATTGCTTATATAAACAGTCTTTCCCGTGAAACTCTGAGCACCAGAAAAGATTTGTGGAATGTTTATTGTTTTGCGACCAATCAGATGCAAGATAAAACTGCAAATGGTAACCGCCGAACCGCAACATGGATTATTCACGACTTGACACGAAAACAGCGCGCTGGCTTTTTCTTCCACGACAAATTGTTAAGTCATGACTAATCCATGCTGCGGTTCGGCGGTTATCTTCTACGGTCTCATCACATCTGATTTTTTTTCTGGTTTTCAAGGTCTTACGAGAAGGATTGTAACAAATTGCGGCAACATTCGTTCTTATTGAATTCTAGACTTAATGCATTTCTAGCTGTCTGATTGGTCCACTAATTCTCGTTTACCATTCTTCGCGGAGCTCCGGTGGCCCGAAGGCCCGCCAAGCGGACCCCATACCCATGTAGGAAAGGAAAGGAGATCCATGAATTGATTTTCTCATGGTTATCACGGCTAGCGGTATTGCTCATGGGCGAGTACGCATGACGACGAAGACGGAGTGGCGCATCATAGCGGCCACCACCGAAATGAGGACAAATTAAATTTCGTGGGTTTTCTGTGGCTCAGCCCCATCGATAGCGGAGTTGACAATGAATGTGAAAGAGAAATAATTAACAGGAAGAGAAGTTGCCGGGAAGATCGCGAAAGAGAGCGGGCGACGCTTAAAGAAAGGAGGCGACAATGGTACTGACAATGCCATGAAGTCGAGCGAGTCAAGCAGAAAGGAGATGAAACAATAGCGAACATTGCCGTGAACGAGAGCGAGAGGCTGAGAGGACTACAGAACTTCCCAAATTAATTCCTGTGACGAAATTAATGTACAGCCGTGCAAGGACAGTCGTATAATTCATCAGGTGATCCACAAGAGAAATCAAGCGTGGTTTGTACGTATGTTTTAGGGAAATTACAAAACAGTAAACACAGCGCAAAAAGTGGTTGATTCGTTAATCAATCGAAAAGGTTTAGCTTAGTTCAGTCTTCACAACTTTTGCTGCAAGTGTCTTCCAGGAAAATTTACATTGCTAACTTGCGGTAACTTTTATTGTGGCGTTTGCTATAAAAATCGTCAAGTTACCTCGGCGAGATACATGTAAGCCTATCTGCAATAGGTATGTTTTTAAAGTCTTCCTGTTTTGAAGCCATGCTACGAGACATTTTCTCAATTACATCGTTTAAATCTCGCTCATATGTAAACAAAAACACCTGAATTGCTGTGTGGAAGTTGTTGTAACTTGTATTATCGTAAACAGATAGTTTTCTGTTCTGCTCCCCCCTTCCCGAGCCTATGGAGATAGATGAGAATATTCGCTCGGGCTGTGTTGTAACTGTGGTAAAAGTGAAAATCTCGAGTATTTGAGTAAAGTTTGTGTTGAGTTAACGAACCAGCCGTTGTGTTTAATCGACGCCCCGCGACATTTTTGGTCCTTTTAGCCTTATAGTGAGACGACAAACGAGATAATACGCCGTCCGGCTTCGAATGAGAGTTGTGCAGAGTTGTGTTACGTGATTCAAAACTATCAAGAACTGTGAATTGCCGAAATGAGTGTCAGGAGAGATGAAACACCGCGACTATTTACGTCGAATGAATCGAATTCATCATCAACGTCAAGCAAGGTTTACATATTGAGAAAGAAAATGGAAGCCGATAAGTTAGCGCCGGAGTTGAAATTAGCGGAGCAAAAGTTTGTCCATGAAATCGTGTGTTTACGCGCCGAACAGCAACAGCGTGCGAAGATTCTGGAGCTCAAAAAGAAAGCCGAGGAATTACGACTGCAATATGAATTCGAAGATGCTATCGCCCAGGAAGAAAGTATGCCGAATAACAATGATGTTGATAAGAAGTTGAATGAATTACCTGTTGATGATATGAGTGACCGGGTCTCACGCTTAGACAAGAACACTGCTGTAAATGATGTTGTTGATGAACCTCCTATCGAGCCAACTAACTTCACCAAACCTGGATTAGCGAAAGGTGAATTAAGTGAGCCCCGTAAACATGGGAAAAGTGAGTCAGGTCAAGCTGATTCGAAAACGAGTGCTAGCCCGAGCGTACAAGCGTCGAACACACACATGTATAAGGGGGTTCTGGATCACCTGAATAAGCCCTAAAAAATGTGATCCTGTGTCTTAATCCACATGTCGGCTCGCAAGCTCGCAGACATGGTGATTATGACAAAATCACATTTGCAAGCTCACTCAAGTGAGTCCACAACCCCCTTACACATGTGTGTTAACGGATTGTGTGACTCCGCGGCCCAGTGAAGCCGGATGTGTCACAGAAAAAAAATGATCTAAAATTGTTTTCAATTGAAGAAACAAACCAGTAACACAAATCGGACGTGGAAGGAAAGGTACACTCGAGCAGAGCCACATAAAGCCACGAATTTGTAAATCGGGCATCACAGCCCAAAGCGAAAAAGATCAAATTGTTTTGGACATGGAAGCGGTTAATCTTATGAAAAAAAAGGACCCAAGGGTCGTTTTAAAAATTTTATTGAACTGAAAGATCTGTTGAAGAAATACGCCTCGTGTGCATAAGATGAATCAAGAGCAAACATTCAACACTGTTGACACGCAATCGAAATCGGCCGAGAAAGACGCGTGGGTGCCGTTCAACCAACAGTTCCCGAACGCGGACAAAAGTCAGTCCGTTGCACAAGCAACGGTTGAGTCAAAAGACAACGTGAGCGCGGAAGTATTTTTCAAAAAAGGTCTGGGCTCTTTGCACAGAGTGTTCGGCTCGGACTGAAAATATTGGAGCCAACGGATGAAAACTGCTCAAGGTCTGGAGCAGGTGGCGGGCTTTCCATATCAATTGTCGCCAATGAAGAAAAACAGCGCTGCCCATTCCAGCCGTTGATTTCACAACAGCGGTGACAAGCCTGAAAAAAATATTCAACAAGCCCACAAACATCTACGTCACACCTGATCGCTGTTTCACGACAAAATTAAGAGAAATATTCCAAAACACGAAACTCAGGCACACCAATAGCGTAGAATCCAAACACTGGTTGCGAGGGCCTGACATGAAATGTTGGCCACAACAACTCAACTTTGCCGTTTTCTGCGCGACACAAGGATGTGGAATTTCTCGTGACATCTTTCACAAAGGAAGAAATCTACCCCCTCAGATAAGAGCTTTTTATATCTTCCACGTTTATTTCACGATCAGGCGCATTTTGTGAAGAAGATTCGAAGACCCGAAATTCAATCCTTTGGATAACCATTATGACGTGGCTTCGTACAAAAGAATCTGCAACGAGTTTGGCATTGACCCGTCGAGTGATTTTCGCTTCACGCGAGGGGAAAACCACGTTCTGGGAAGCGTCTACTTTTATGCGGACGGCGCCACGAAAACTGAATTTGAATATCCAGGATATAACAAATTCAGTGATGAAGGCGGGAAAGCCATAAAAGGAAAGCTGATTTATTTCATCGAGACTGGCGACGCTGCAGACAATAAAGCAGACTGGTTCGCCCCTAACACAGCCTCTGGTTTGACGCAGGCTGGGCTGTCAAGAATCAATCAGTAAGTCGAGGCTTTCGTTTATTGCATCCTGGGCTTACAGCTTAACGTTCGCAGCAGTATTCTTGGTCAAGGCGGCCGAGCGAAAGAATCACAAAACGAGTTCTTGGTGCTGGTGGAAGATGAGATCAGACATCCCGACCTGGCAAAGAGCGTACAGAGGTATCAGCTCTCGGTAGATGAAGCCAAGGTTAGGCTCAATATGGCAGTCTGCCCAGGCGCGTGGCTGATGCCTGCGAGGATGATCATGATCACCGAAAGCACGGTGGGGTACAACAACAAGCTAAACCAGGCCGTTGCTGGCTTTTTTTTGGGCGTCAACAACGAAGTAAACTCGGGCACAAAAAAAGCTGCACTAAAACTGATGGCAGGTGGCCCATCAAAGATCAACCAGCCCAACAGCCATATCCACAGTGCAGCCATGGCCGCACAAACAAGCAAACCGCAGCAGGAGAAAGAGGAGCCCACGTCGGACCAAGGACTGCAAAAAATAGAGCCCGTGCAATCAGATGAAACACCGCAATACGAAATAAACAAAACAGCTGTCATCATTGGTGCGGTTGGTCTCGTGGCGTTGCTGTTTGTGACATGGCGTTAACGCCGCGTCAGATACCTTTGGAACAAAAAGGCCACTACGGCCAAGATCAGAAGCCAGGTGTGCTCAGCAAGAAACCCAACCACATGTCCGGCCGTTTTGAAACGAAAGCTCGCGACCTGGACGATCAGCCCTGGTAGCATGGACCCAATCTTTGCTCCAATGTCTTTGAGGCCGGCTCCCAAAGCTTTAGCCGTGGCTTTCAAAGCATTCGTAACCGTGCCCTATAATCCCGATAGTGACGCTTGCTGCCAAAAGGATGGAAGTGACAGTGACGCCATATTTTTTGAAAATTTCTTTCATTCTTTCGCGTAGAGGAAACGCCCTTTCTCGTGCTTCAATATGGGTTTGCGCAAGATCCTCGTTTCTTTATCCTGCACGTGCCTCTTCGGCTTCTTTGTCTTCGGGAAATGTTTTTTTGATCATCGACGACCGCCTGATCTTCTTCGTTTTAGCGACGAAGCTCGCTTTCTCGCTCTTTCAGTTCGTCCAAAGTCTTGGTGCTGTTCAGCCTTTCTTCCAAGGGGTTTGTTTTTCTTTCTTTTTCTGCGAGGATGGCCTTGCTTCTGTCAACCTCTGCTTGTTTTTTTTTCATTGTTTTTCCTTGTTTTTCAAACGTTGCCATTTCTTTGTCTTTGGCTTTTATTTGTTTTTAAAGGGCTGCATACTCTTTTTTTTTAAGGTTTTCATTATGTTGTTTATCTTCTGGATACTTACTTCTTAATCGTTCCAACCTTTCAGAGTCAGATGATAGTCGCTGTTTTAATTAATCGATTTTGAAAGATATTTCTTTGACTTTCGTTTCGATTTCTTCTTGAACAGCAATTGCCCTTTCATTAGAGGTTTTTTTATGTCATTTTTTTCTTTTTCCAAGTCTTCCAATCGTTTTGAAGGCCTAATCTTTCCATCTTCGTCATTTTTAATTCGATTTGTAAACTATTATTCATTGATGAAGTATTGTTGATTTCTTGTTCAATTTTAGCAAGAGAGCCATGTTTATCTTCAAACGTTTCAATCTCATCTTTGTTTAAGTCATATTTTCTCGTCTCAAAGCTAGTAGATCTAGAGAGACTTTTTCTCTTTGAGCGACGGCTTTTTGCGACTCTTTTAATTTCGTTTCGTTTGCTTTCAGTCTTCTTCTTTCATTTTGTGCGTTGTTTAGGAGTGATTTCTTCAGCACTAGTCCCAAGAGCTTTTGACTTTTTTTGTATGAAACTTTTTTGAAGTGTTTTTCCATCACGCTTGAAAATTTTGGTCTCACCATCCTTTGCCCCAAATGAAACAATCTCAGTTCCATCACCTTTTTTGCTAAAACCAATTGGTCCAAACATTTGTCCAAAGTCTACTTGTGGGTGCAGTTTATTGATTAATTCTTTTTTACTTTCAAGTATGGCCGGTTGTCATCATCATGGAGCAAAGGGGTTTCTTCAGAAGTGTCAGGCAGTCCGCTCTGCTCGTCCTTGCATTGTCTGCATTTGAATTTCTTCGCCCTGGTGGTAAGGACTGGACAGCGCCTTGGCTTTAAAGGTCGGCTTGTGTCGACCTCTTGTTCGTTGTGGACAATCTTATAGTCAAGATCTCGCTCATCATAGCCGAATTCATAACCGCCTTCTGCCATTGCAACACTTGATTTATATTTTAAATTAAAGAAAATATTCAATTGTATAATATGTCAGTGCCAGAGAACCTTAACCCATCATTCACCGAAAAGACATTTGGCGCCATGAAGGCCGAGCGCGCGATCAAGCGAATTACCTTTGATCGCACTGAAGCCAGCCCCCGCGCGACGCCGTATGTTTCAGTGCCCAAGCTCAACGAGAACGAGGTTCTGGTGCCGGGCTCGCTAGCGCTTCTCTTTGACATCGATTTTTCTAGAGGGAACGCCAACAACTTCCTTGTCCACAACGTCACGCGGGCGCTTGTTGACAAGTTGCGCCTGAAGCTTGCAGGCGCTGTCCTTCAAGACACGGGTTGGGCATGACATCTACAAAACCTTTGAAGACCTTTTCCTTTCACAGGAAAAACGAGAAGGCATGATTCTCGAAGGGACCCAGAGCGAGGATTTCCCGCTCAGGCGCGGGAGACAAGAAAACCTGGGGCGTAGCCCCTTAAAACAAACTGAACCAGGATTACGGGACCAAGTATCGCACCAGTCTCAACCATCAGATCTTGTCTGAGCACGGCGTTTTCTACCCCCAGGCCCTTTACAACGACCTCGTCTTCGAAATAACCCTTGCACCGGCCTCACAGCTGAAATGCAAGCTGACCAACATGCAGCTCGAGTACGAAATGATCCGCCGCAAGACTCTGGCAGACGAGGCATACAGCGTTTACTCCAGCGGCAAAGAGTTCACCTATGACCACGTAACCCGTGCCAAAGTGGTGCCCTTGAAAAAAGACACTGACACGAGGATCAACATCAAAGTGGACGCCCAAAGAAAGTCACTTAAAGCCATCCTGCTCCTTTTTGTAGAGCCGTATACTGTGGGCACCAGAGATTCCGATTCCTGGATTTGCGTTTTTCAAAATTGATCTCCTGCAATGGCCTTCGTCGTAAAACGTGTCGCTGTATTTTTGGACATCAAACTTGACAGAATTTTTCCAAAACAACCAATAGGAATAACGACAAACCCTTACGCGGTTTTGATGATTGGTGCCTCGTGAATGATATAATGCAGTAGCTTTGTTGATGCGGTCGAGTTTGATACCCGATAAATTCGCTCAATGGAACGTCGGTCGTTTCACGCTTTTAGGTCGCTCTCGCCTTACGATTAAAAAAAAAATTGAGGCAAAACAATTTGTATCGAATAGCGCATTCTATAACCTTTGCATTGATATATAATTTGTAGTGGTTGTCTTTAAGACAGCGCGGTAATATTTTTTTTTCGCTAAGGACACCCGCGAAGGTTTACGGTAACCTTAAATGGACCCAGACAACATTCCTTTCAACGCGCTCATCGTCGGCCCGACCAACTCAGGCGAAACGCGGTTCCTCTTGAACCAGCTCTGCGGCCCTTTCTGCGGCAGGTTTGATTACATCGTCCTCATCTGCCCAACCTTCGTTCACAACAAGACCCTATTCCGTTTTCCTGAGAGAGACCCGCGTTTTTATCCCATCATCTGCGAACAACACCAAGTAGAACCTTTTTTGAAATTGTCGAGTTTTGTTTTTGAAGGCGCCAACACGCTCATTGTCTTGGACGACTGCGCGGCCTCCAAAGATGTGAAAGGACGCACCAGCGAGCTCGTGAAACCCGGCTTTTCCGCCCGCCACGCGAACATCAGCGTGTGGGTGTTGACCCAACAGCTCTCCAGCATCGTGGCGGCCATCGTGCAGTTCTACACCCCTTCGGCTAAGACCACAAGGGCGATTTTTGAAGAAAACGCGAGAGAGGTTTTGCAGGATGACCTCAAGCAGTGATTGCGAAGCTGAAAGAGAGAAAGTTCTCTCACCTTGTTTTCTCTCTTCGCCACCCGTTCAAAATCGAATTTTTGAATTTTAAAAAAAAAAAGAAAACGTTAACAAATGGCGGCAGATGATGACATGAAAGCTATGGAAGAAGTCGTTCAGCTGCTCGAAACCGAACCCTCAAATGGCCCCTCCTCTCTTTCTCAGCCAGACATCCCAACGCTCCGAGAAGAACTTGCAATTCTGGTTTCTACAGGAAAATCAAAGGAATCCATCGGCGTGCAGCTTACACAAGTGGGTGTAAAGAAATTGCCACCAAAAGATGTTGAAAAGTACTACAAAAGGTACGAGACTTTTTTGGTGCCAAGACTACCGAAACCTTTGTCGATAGCTTTATCTCGGTTTACACCAGGGTGATTGGTACTATTTTGACGATTAAAGACGTTGAAACTCTGCAAAAGGGTCTCAAAAAAGATAACGTTATCACCAAAGAGTAGTCCACACTTTTCGAAAGTCTTGCGTTGAAACATATTGATTTCAGTCGTGCTATGCATGCTGAGCATCCTGCTGAGGACCCTGTGCACTCTGCTGAGCACGCTAACAAGGGCGGCAGCGCTTTCGCTCTAGGTTACCCGGCTTTCCGTTTTCTTTGAACAAAAACAAAGGTTTGGTAATGAATTCCAAGCTTTCCAAAATCTACTACAGCCCCCATGGCTACTTGAGAGGCATTGCTGCCATCAAAAAATTAGCGGACGCCGCAAAGGTCTCTGAAGAAACTGCCAAGCTCTGGCTCATCAAACAGGCTCTCTGGCAGATCTATCTCCCCGAGCCGCGATACATTCCACGACCCAAATTCGATGTGTCGTCGCCTGCCGCGGTCCACCAACCCGACCTTCTTCTTTTGCCTCACGAGAAACTCCCTTGTGGCCGCAAAGTCTACAAATACGCGTTGACGGTTGCTGACGTCACCAGCCGATACAAAGAGGCTGAGCTTCTGACCCCGAAAGACTCGGCTGAAGTTGCAAAAGCTTTTCAGACGTTTTACAAGCGCAGCCATTTGACCTGGCCACAGATGCTGCAAGTTGATCCTGGTCCCGAGTTCGTGGGAAGTGTGACCAAAGAGATGGAAAACCACAAAACATATATCCGCCGAGGGCGCACTGAAATTCACAGACACCAGGCTATCGTAGAACGGTTCAACCGCACGCTCGGCGAGCGTTTGTTTGGGCATTAGTATGCCGTGGAGATGCTGCTGCCTTCTGGCCAGAGGTCGACTGCCTGTTCAAAAGGCTACCTGAAGTTGTTGCCGCTCTGAACAATGAAGTCACTGCTATGGCAATCAAAGCCAAGGTTGTTTCTGTAGTCCAAATCCACACGTCTAAGTAAATACGCACTTTAACTAGCGATTCGCTGAAAACATAACACACATAAACAACTAAATATATAAAGCAGCTAGGAAACCAAAACGAAATACAAATAAAGCAAGCAAAAAAGACAGAAAAATAACGAGACTTACAAGATTTGTGTGACGATTAC
>Ga0099810_1195867_pt1 | contig 10573 bp, 6 predicted proteins | sample DipCnscriptome_FD_81139 | JGI IMG/M metagenome (GOLD analysis project Ga0099810, IMG submission 81139) | Metatranscriptome of coral microbial communities from Puerto Morelos, Mexico - Diploria C A metatranscriptome (Eukaryote Community... | ecosystem: Host-associated > Invertebrates > Cnidaria >... | reverse complement strand
GCTCGAGAATTAGGGATGGCTTTAAAATCAAGCCTCGTTTCCTTATGTTTAAATTGTACTGTGATGCAAATAGCGATTATTATTTGAGGTCGAGCAAAATTTTATAATTAATTAATCCAGCGGCGCGCAACTAATTATTTCCAATACTGGAGGCAAAGACTGACATGCGAGACAATGGCAAATCATAAACCTGTCAAAGTTCATTAAGTGTATGTCTTTTCATTCAGGGCCGCAGTTTGATTTCTCCGCAGTTAATTTTCTGAATAGCAGTGTATGCAAAACGAAATTCGTGCTGCTGTGGTAAATTTGCCTTTTATCAAACAGTGTATTATATTGCCATCGATTTGTTTTTAGTCGGCGAGAGGCCGTTTACTGCTAATGACGTATTTTAGTCCATGCTCCAATCAAACGAGGGAAAAAAATTGAATGATAAGGAAGGTTGTCGGTGAAAAAAGCAATATTCATGGCATTAAAGCTCTTTGTTTGCGTCTCTTGCCTGAAATTGATGTTGATTGCTATGCCAGACGATCAACTGATTGGCTAAAAGGCTAATTTGAATATATATATGACCAAGAATGAATTACTTCATGCCCTCGAGTTAACAGACAAATTTCTTTTACTGGTTTTAGAGGCGTGCATACTAATAGGCTATCGGAACGGTGTAATTTATAAAGGCCTTTTTATGTATCACTCTGACTTCGTTTGTCTGGTAATTTCCTTAATGGCAAAGATCGTGCGTGGGCGAATTTTTAAATATTACCCCTTTGGTGAGTAGGTGAGTTGCAAACGCTATATATTGAATCAATAAATTCGCTCTGAAGCAATCTACTTGATGAGAATCTCGCTCATTTGAGGAAAAAAGTTAAAAGCTTAACTGACAGCTTAAGTCGTGTCAGTACTCAACCAAGTGATTTATGACGAGCTTTTGAACACTATTCATTGCCATTGCAGTGGGTGATTAGAGATTCATTCTCGGAAAACCTCAGGAGCGATTCATCGTTCTTTTGTCCTCCTTTCTTTCGCTTCATGTAATGTTTTCCGAAAGCAACGCTATCAGTGGTAAACAATAACTTTTGCGACCTTTATTCCGTCATCAAAGGCAGGATATACTGCTGGGTACCCGGCTAAAGAACGCGAAAGAACCCGTGTAAAGTTCACTTAAGAAACCATTTTAATGGCGTCTTTGCCGCAGTTGTAGAGGATACCATTTCGAGTCCTTTAGCAGAAATTAAATTCACATGCTAATTTCAACTACAGGAAGTTTCATTATCTAAACTTTTTAAAAGCATTATTGTTGCGTCAAACAATTTTCTGAAGGCGGACAGAAAAGAAAGCTTAAAAGCCATAGGCACAATTTCGGTTTCAAACTAACTTTCAAAACTAATTCGACATAATTTCATGAAATTGAAATTGTCTCAATACATAAACACTGAAATGAATGGCGGAAGGATTTTGCTTGGGTCTCTTTTGCTTTCTAATTGATACCAAATAGTCAACTATATATGAGATTTAAAAAATGATATCGTGAGATTCGAGTAGATTGCCGAAGATGGATTGTCCATTTGAAAATATAATCACAATCCAGACAGAAAATGTTTTTAAATATATCAAATAAATGTTATTTCATTTTGCTAAAAAGTGAAACTTCCATTCTTGGCGTTTTTTTTGTCTTTTGCATCAGTTATGATCCTTTATTAAATGAAAGGCCAAACTGATACGCGTCAATTTTGTCCATAGCTATGCCGTGTTTTTTCTTCTAGCATGCAGAAACCACATGATGTCACAGTTTGGATTAAGATTCAAGCATCATTTCCACTGGTCTCAACTTACTACGCAGGCGACATTTGTTTATTTGCGCTCCAACCAAATATAATGGATTTACCTCTGAAGACGCTGTAGTTCGAGCTTAAAGATAATTAAGCCTAAATCTGCATATTTCGGTATACTTTTCTTCACCCACTTTACGGGTCATTTGAGACTGTCAACGCAGCGATCTTTTATAATTTTCCGATGACAGCAACCACTCGACACGAAATCCGGTCTTGACATGTGGTCGTTTGGGCTATTTAAATCGTTGCCATTTCATTTCTTCTGTTGCACATGTTTTGCTGTAGACAAGCAGTTTGCTATGAATTTTAAATCCGTCGTCCTGCGAAGAGGACAGACGGAGAAGGCTTCTCCTGTGGGGAATTATCATTTAAAGTAGGTCATTTGCAAGCCACCTGCCTCAAATTGTCTGTATGTTTACTGAGCAAACAAGAAATATGACCATTTTCCTTATCGCTGCAGGCAATCTTAATAATAGATATTTGAGAATTCTTGGGAAAATATTTAAGGATAGTGCCACCGCAAAGTTGTATTTTGTTAAAATTAATTCGGAAAGCAAAACGAAAGAACCAAATCGAAGAAAATTTGAGCGTGACAATTTTAGCACGTGATGTTTTCATGGTAGTCAATTGAGCGTATCGAGGGAAAGCAATCTGCATTTGAGCCGTGATGAATTGACAGGTGGGAAAATTGAAATCTCCCGCAGAAACCCTTTGATATTGGACTATAAGAGGTATCCACGGGTTGCAAGAAGATGGCCCAACCAAAATAGACTATTACGAGATTACATGCCATTTAACGAACTTCCACACAAAGCGAAGTTAGCCCAACATCGGGCATTCAGTGGAAATTACCAATCTACAACTCTGCCATCACTTCGTCTCAGCTCGGCTTGGGTTTTTCACCCGCTGCAAAAGGCCTGTGGTCTCCCAGTATGTTCTTGCTCTCCATGGACAGAACGAGCCAGTTGGATGGCTGTTTTGTTTTTTGAATTTCTATTAGCATAGTGCCTATGTAACGCTAATCAATAGCTTATCCACGCTTTCGAACTGGTGTCGCTACAAGTGTTTAGTACAGCGATCAAATGCTGTATCTCGCGGTTGTTCTGTCGTATATTCTTCAATATTCATGGCTCTATCGAAGAGATATCTAATCTCTAGATTTTTAATGGCTCGACCGAGGACGAAATGTTTATCTTTGGTCTTAGTTGCCATTATTCTGTATGTCATCGGCAGTTTTATCTGCTTGCATATTCGTGGTAATGGAACAGCCAAGTTCCCTAGTAACATTCTTGGTATCAAGGCAATTAACCGTAAAAAGATGGATCTTCTTTATCTGCAGCGCTCTAGCGTTGCAGCACATGTCAGGGAAGGCTTTGAGGACTACGGTGAAACAGGTATCGACGAAAATGTCTTCGATAATGAGTTACGAAAGCCACCGGACATTGAATTTACAAACATGGAAAGCAACCATTCACAGCTATTGGGCGGACCAAGGCGAAAATTTTTGTTTGTGTTTCGTTATTATGAGCAGTTAGGCAGGACAACGAAAAACTTTTTGGATCTGGCATCGTTGGCGAAGAACAAAAATCGACTCCTGGTTGTGCCCTTCGTCAATAATTCTCGCATGTCTGGTTTACCTGGCGGAGTGAGCCATTATTTTCGCAAGCATGAGAAACCATCGCATCGGACATACGCATTGCTAAGCGAATACTTCAATTTGGAAGACTTGAACTTCAAGTTAAAAGCTCGCGGTTACAGCACTTTGACTAGTTTTCGAGACCTCGAGTCCCACTGTGCTAAGAGATTGAATATCGTGATACACTTTTTATTCGAGGACGAAAGCTACAAGAGGGACACAGCGTCTTGGTATAGAGTGAGCGATAATGAAGTTGCCACTATGTACAACAAAGCACGACAACACAATGGTTGGATTGATTGCTCTGTCATGAAGCAATCACGCCTTAGTAAGCAAATTGGCTTCAAAGTTAGTCGTTATATTTGCGTGGATCCGGAAGTAATAAGAACCGCCAACGATCTTGAGGACAACGTTCTCAAAGGAGCGAATTGCGTGGGTATCGTTCAGTGGAGGGGAACTGGCGAGGACCGTGTCCACTTTCCGTTAGACCCATCTATTACGCAGCCTCTCCTGCCGTCCGAACTCGAGTTTAACCCTCGACTTGTCGAGCTGGCGAGAAATTTCGTAAAAAACACATTTCGCGGAGAATTCATCGGCATCCACGTACGCTCTGAGAGGCATATCGAACGAAAAGGAATAAACGTAACCAAACGATGTATGCTGAAACTTGCAAATCGTGTTCAAGAAACACGGGATATTTACGGTATAAAGCAAGTATTTTTAGCTTCAGATTTAAGCGATTATGGATCGGATACATTGATGAATTATGCAGAAGCGAACTACCGTAGGTCTCTTTCGATATTTCTCCACAAGGCCTTGGATCAACCCGAAACGTTTGAACCAAATGGAATTCTTTACGATACTGGTGCTGCGGCCATCGTTGAGATGAATATCCTTTCAATGGCGACACGACTTTTTACATTGGGTGGTGGAAATTTTCAAGAATGGGTAGTGGCGATATTCAGTAAGAGACATAACAACGAGCAAACGAGGGTACATCGAATGTGCGAGCTTGTTTAGCGTTAAAATTCCACGCCGACGAAGGAAATTACCGTGTTCTCTTCGTTCACGGAAGAAAATGGCGCCTAAAATTCACGATGTGGCTAGCGGTGAAGCAAATATTTATTTATTTTCCGGTATCAATTTTCCGGCTTCAGCTATCGCTCGAAACACGTAAATTAATGCAAGGAATAACAGAGATTTAAAAGAAAAACTATTTTCGATATGAATATAGAAAAATAGCGTTTTGAGAATTCATCTTTTCGGGTATACTCTTTCAAATCCTTTATTCGCTCTATTTATTTATAGAATACTATTATTTTTACCCGCAACGGGTAAATAGTTAAAGAGAAAAGGGTAAACGGCTGCATGGATCCTTTTTTGAAAATCAAAAATCTGTATTTTAATAAGATTCAACGAGAAATGCCAATAAATTATCACCCGAGTGCAGTCTTAAAATGTCACGGCAAATTTCGTGTTTCCACAATCTATATTTGCAAGCCAGTACGAGTGTTACTGTTGAAGCAATACTTCAACTACTCTTCACCAAAAGGGGAGCGATATTTTTTATCTCCCTTGAACCTTGACATTTCTGTAAAATAGTGATAATTGTTTCATAATTATCATAACCCCTCCTCTACAAAATTTCGGTCAGTGCAGCCCTTTGGAGCACGTGTCAAAAAAAAAGGAAAATAGTGTCGACCGAACAAAATCAAGTTCTTGTCAATTGCCAGATGGGATAGAATCGGGATCTGCCCACACATGCGCCTTAGGTTTTTGATATTTCTGTCTTCCGTTGGCACGAAAAAGGACGACAAGCGTCGCGACCCATTCTTGCAGTATTGCTCTACTTTCATCATTTAACTAACAGGGACAGAGAATCGCTGAGGAACAGGGGTAGTCCTGAACTCACTAAAGCTAAGCTCTTGTTACTGTAGTTAGGCCCTTTTCAAACGTTTATTCGACATTTTGTTTCCAATTTTTATTTTCTCACGACAGCTCTCAGTAATATTTGAGTGATAGATAAAATTAATTCTTTTTCTTGCCAGTTCAATTCCTAAAGTCGACAAGGAATCAGATTTCTTAACTTCCACATTTCTTTTGATGTACTAGTCGGCAATTCGGTGCGTCAATTTAGGCTAGTCGTTACTAATTTTCTTTTTTCTCAGCTCGTTACCTTTTTTGCATAAAACTGTTAAGAGAAATTAGGCTTATAGTTCTTTGGAGTTCAAAGATTTAACTGAGGTGTTTGTTGAACACAAAGTGTAACACAGAGAAAACGTGGCTTTGGTAGCAAAGTGTTCAATTAACGATTATTTATTAGTGACATTTTAAGTTATTTAAATGAAGTATACGGGAGTTAAAAATAAAATGTCAGAAATATTTATAAAGTAGTTGCCTTAGAATTTTTTCGTGACACGTTTAAAGTCATTTGCATACAAACATTTTAAAATGTGTTTTAAAATGTTTTCCCCTGTCGACGCGACCAAGAAGATAAGAGTTTCGGACGGAAGTTCTTGTGATAAAAAAACATATATAACCTGCAGATTGGTGCCAAAAACTTTCGACGTTAACCATTCGAGAAATAAATTTTCTAACCCGCTTCAGTAACTACTGATGATAAATATTGGTTTTCTTGTGAAAAACTATAAATCAGTTGAATGCCGAGGTTGCATATTCAGGCAGAGTCCGTCTGCCAACCAACTCAGAAAGTAACGGTGAATTTTTCATTACAATATCCTCAATGAAGATTCTTCTTGATTTAATATGACGGCGCGCTAACAAAAGTGCTTCATAGTTGCTCTCCGTCATTCTCAGCGTCTTCAGATCTGCAAGATTAGATGGTTATAATATTGCTTTAGACCACTTCAAAGATCCCACTTGACTTTTCAACACTGCATGACGTAGTTAGAGATATTGGCTGAAGCATATGGTTTGACAAGACAATCTGCTCCAAAGTCGATGCAATTAACAGAAAAGCTTCCATCTCGCAATCTTGACGCAACTGTGGCTCCTCTCGGCAGAGAAATGCAATCAGTCACCTTCACGAATTCAACTCTACTAGCCTGAACGAACTTATCTTCGTGCCTATCAAGTTGGTCACTATGACAGATAAGACGCCATGAATGATATTGACAGTTCACACTACGATCGCGTGCCTGAAATTTGTAAACTTTCGGAACTAAAATCAAAATACGCGCGAAATTTGACTAACGAATGAATTGATATGTCATATCTGCCTTGAGAAATAATGCCGTTTTGAAAATGTCGGCTATAGTTCCCTATTGTTTGCAGACTCCGATATGCGGTCTCACACAGTCACAGCTCAACTGCGGCTCATCCTCGGTGTAAGAACCTGTAACACTCACCAGTGACGTAAAAAAATAAAACAAAGAAGTCAGCATAAAAGAAAAACTTCACAGGTTCTTACACCGAGGTAAACTTAGCTGGTCAATTTTCCTTAATCAGCGTTTTTGTAGAGGTTGTGGGAAAGAACAACAATTGTTTTCTTACAAAGTTCGCGTTAAGAAATCTATTGCTCGTGTTGAACCAAAAGCGACAATGATCTTTGGACCGAAGGAGGAATATTCCAAAACGAGGGTTGTAGCAAGTATTTCAGGATTTCGCAATTACTTGAGAAGTTGATCTAGTTCCTTGTTTACCTCGCCAACCAGTCGTTCACTGCGTAGCCAGATAATTAGAGGAAAAATAAAACATTCATGTGTGGTTAAAGACAATTCAAAAATTAAAGTACATCCATCCGTGATTTCAATGCAGCTCACATATGACGGAAAATGTGGGCTGTACAGTGATTAACACAACTGATGTTGGCGCTGGCTTGTCGGAAAGGGTGGAGTTTGGTATAATTATTACGTCTGAATTCGATGTTAGCGGCTTCAAATCATAAATAATTGTATACAATTACGTCTAACTGATAAAATGATAAAATAACAGAAGAGCGATATATTATGGCCGCAAATAAATGTAACACACTTAATCAGCTAGCCGAAATGAAAAATGGCAAAAATACTCGCCTGAAGCCATGACATGATATTTTATGCAGTTGTTAATTGATTTTATTGCCACGAAAGATATCAATCTTGTCGCAAAATTAATTTATTCAATATAGTGAGTTGTAAAAGGCCGCGAATTCATGTTATTGAAAATAATACTAAAAATGTCTGTTTTTAGCCAGGACGACTCCAACGTTGTTGCGATGATGGCGTTGTGACAATTATGATAAATTATGTGGCAAGACAATATGAAAAAAAGTTTATAAAGATATATTTATTGAAAGCCAGCTAGTTACTGCCGCCGAGAGTTTGGGAGCAAGTGCTGTGTTTTGCGGCGGAGCGACCCCGTTAGAAGAACGAAGAGTCCACGCGCGATCACTCCAGCTTCGTGGGCGACAACATTCTGCGGTCACGTGTTTTACTCCAGGAGTGAGACCCACAACGGCTTATAACCACCCGCGTTCTGAGAATGACGGGATTATTTTTTCACCAAAAAGTCCCGGTCAAGTATGTAATGCTAATATTTTCTTAGTTTGTAGCCAGCTCCGCAAAAAGTGCTTCTCAGTCGTAACCATCTCTCGAGAACTCACAACTTCAAACAAACAAAAGAAAACTGAAAAGCTCTTTCTGACAACTTTAGCCAGTAGATTTTTAATGATTTATAGTCATTTGCTGATAGACAAACGACATAAATACAATATAACGCGACATCACAAAGCTCTCGGCAGAAAACGTGCAACCCTTGTTCTCTCACTAGTTTTGCCGGACGAAGTCATGACAACGGGAACATAGCTGAATTTCGTCCACGAAATTTCCATTGAATGCCGGCTACCAGTATCATTTGCTTTTGGGTAAGAAATCCGCTCAACGTTCGAGCAATAAGTGCAAAAATGTTTTAATAAAAATCTACTCACAGCACGGTAACACTCTGAATACTTTTTGAAATATATCACTTTAATTATCTCTCTGAGTGACCCAGAGATTAACTCTTCAAGCATTTTGGAGACAGTTAATGTAAAAGCTCGTAAGAAATCGTGAAAACGTTAAACGTCAGTTTTCATTTAAATATCGATAATCTCAACAAAATTTAATTTGAAATTCAATTTTCCCGCACAGGGTCAGAGCTCTCGAGAGCTTAAGGTCTCAATAAGTTTGTCTGAACTGTATTCTAAACAATTATTGGATGAGGTTTTTGTGATATCCAGAATAATCGTGGTCGAGGTAGGGGTTATTAGCCTCAGCCTTCGGTTTCGGCTAATAACTCTTACTGAGACCTTGAGCATTCTGGATATCATAAAAACCGAATCTAATAATTATTAAAAATTCAACGAAAAAAAAAACTTCATGTTTGTGCTTCTTCACTGACAGCAAGCAAAACAAAGCGAGCGAACTTGACATGATTACTCTTAGAAATCATGCATCGGTCATACACGAAATGATTACCCGTGACCTTGACATGATTATTGTATCATCTGCAGACGTCATATGCGCTGATTTCGAAAATTCACTGTACGCTTTCGGCCAATCAGAAAAGAGACAGTGAGTTCAATGTATAATAAAAAATTTTATCATGCCGAGGGTTTTTTTAGTGACTATGTTTGCCATTAATGCTCGATTTTACCACTCGCTCACTTTCGCCACGATCATTTAGTTACAAAGTACTTAAGTCCTTTATTTGTGCCAAACGCCATTACAGAAACAGTGCCATCAACAAGTGTACCATTGATAGTACAAGAAATCCCAACAGCCCTCGCGTAAAACAAAGCAGGCTTGACCTGCGGTACGGGCTCGTGATTCATTTGACTTGTGCGTCGTACTCTCGTAAATGTCGGACAGTCAAAACGATGGACTGGGACTCTTTTAGTGACATGTAGAACGCCTTTTCCACGACGCGTTTTTTCGTGAAACGAGGAATAACAACAAACAAGAATGATCAACTCCGGCTCTTCTTGGTGTACAAGACACAGCACACGTCACAATAGAACGCCGCCTCACAAACCTATTGTTTTTATTGTTTTCCTCGGTCTTTTGCCCGTTTGTTCTCTATTGTTTTACGTCAAGTGTGTCTTCTACACCAAGTAGGAGCCTGAACCCCTGAAACTTCTTTTCTTAACCTCGATAAGGAAAAAAATTCTCCTAGGAATAACAATCGAAACGCATGAACGTATACATGTAAGCTGAAACTTCAATCAAATATTAGATGTATGAAAGCTGGTTACAATTTTTTGAATACATGGGTCGCAGCAAAGTTTATAACCATCATATAAAAATGTCCCAAAGGCAGGTCACTGCTAGAATTTCTTCTCGTTCTGGAGAGTAATGTGGATGGAAATTGTTTTAGAGTGTGGAATTGAGACCCCATTTTTCTTCTCATCCTGGGGTGAAAGTGATGCAGTGGTCTCTATACTGGTCCTAGTTTCTGCACGTCCATGAATGACAGATGTAACTTGGGGTCCTGGATCTGCGTTCCCAGTTTCTTCACGTCAAAGTAGCGCGCGTCTCTGGTCCAAGCTTCCCACGTCCGGGTCAGAAAGCCCACTCATTCAGAGTCATGCCTGATAGACTATCGCACGCAATGGAGCTGGCGATGTCTTGGTCTGCAAGACAAAGAAGCAGTCTATATTCAGTATAAGTATGCCTTTTTTCAACTGCCACACTACCGTTTAAAGAACGTATGCCCCGCTTATATATCGTCTGTTGAGAAGTGCATGTATGACCGGAAACTTGCTATAAACTGCTTTATTAGTTTGCATCAGAAAGAAACCAGTGCCAAAAGTAAAATGAAAGCAAAAATAATGTCAGCTAAAAGGAGCAAAGTTACTAAAGGATTGACCACTCACTTCTTTTTTAATTAATATGTTTTGGGTCCATATCAGAATGTGTGCACATGACCTTATATACAAATAACTATATAAAAATACCAAAATCAGTTCAGCAGAATGGAAATTTTAATTCCATGAAGTCACAAAATCGTATTGAATGAAATGCAATCATTCCCATCCATATAATCTTTCCAAAGATTCTTGTTCTATTTCGCTCTGTAGACTCTTCAGTTTTAACCAATCTATTTGTAATTTGGTAATCTTTGGCAGCTC
>Ga0099810_1295849_pt1 | contig 10601 bp, 4 predicted proteins | sample DipCnscriptome_FD_81139 | JGI IMG/M metagenome (GOLD analysis project Ga0099810, IMG submission 81139) | Metatranscriptome of coral microbial communities from Puerto Morelos, Mexico - Diploria C A metatranscriptome (Eukaryote Community... | ecosystem: Host-associated > Invertebrates > Cnidaria >... | reverse complement strand
GCAGCACGGTGAAGCACGAACTCCTGTTCAAAACGGTCCACGTTCGTTATAAAACCATTTTCAGCCACCCAACTTACGTTTTAAGGAAAACATCGCATACACCTTCTACAGCACAGCTAAAGGTAAGAAGCTCTTGTAGAGTAGCTTATTTCCGTTTTCTTGGCTCTTATCCAGTACTCTTTGCATTTCTTTCAAAGACTCTTGAATCTTAAGAGTTCGTCTCGCACGTGGAAAATGGCTTGCCAAAATTGAATCAATTGGACAAAATTCTGGTGCAATCTGCATCAGCCAATTACGCTACCGACTCGCAAGTGTCGATATTACTAGACTGAGAAATTCATTCCAACTTCTCATCTACAGGGTGAGGACTCTTAGGTGTAATATGAAACCTTAACGAAAAACGTGCTTCTTTTAATGACAACATTTGCAGAGGTTTTTTTTTTCTTATTTTTGCTGTTAGCTTATATATGAAAATTACTTTAGTAACTTTAACCCTCACTAAACTTGACTCTTTAACTGCAGTAAGTTCCAAATCGGAGTTCTTTCTTCTCACGCCCTCAGAAGAACATTTATATTATTAATATATAATGTACAATTTTACAACTGCGGTATCATAAATTGTTTTTCCCCAAGGTCCTAAATTCACTTTACTCATCTACAGACATTGTCCAGTATTCTTTCTTCAACTGTACTATACAAGGTTAGCTGCGGGAAAAAACATATCGCTTAACAAATAGCTTAAGTTTGATGACCATGTTAAGAGAACTTCGGAAAGCTTTTGTACTTTACCTCACTTTTTTCTCACTAAACTCTCGGAGCTGCTAGCCGTTTTTAGGTTGGTACCCTGCACAAACTTTGTGACTGCTACTACGTTTCCTGAAAACAGGTAGAATGCATTTTTGAGCAGCTGTTATGACGCTGAAAAGCGAAAAACAACAGAGAAACAATTGCTCATTTATTCATTGTCCTGGGCTGTTCTAGAGACGTATTTTCCCTGGTGAAAGCGACAACGCTGGTAAATCCATTGCAGTAGACAGACAACATTAAAATCTGACATGGAGGGGTTTTTTTCTTTTAACATTTTTGAAACGTCGCGTTGTGATGTTGCCTTTTTCTTCTGCTTTTAAAATATTAGATGACCACTCTGTTTCCAAATATTTGTACGTCAATCGAGTTCGATGGTCAGGAGTTCTTATTTGCATTCAGTCGCGGATCGGAGAAGAAAGCATTTGACATCTAGGCAAACCGCCTGTTGGCCGCGTGAGATCGGGTTTCGTTTGCTTTTTTTATTTCCCCGGTAGCAGTGAAATATCAGAAAAATGTTATTGTTATTTTTTGATATTTCATTGAACCTCAATACAACGGTTATTGCATTTTTTTTCGCTTGAGGGCAAAGTGGTCGTTTGTCAGAGAAACAATTGTGATTTCAAGGCAAGTGAACGCTCCTTTCGTATTTGTCAAGGTAACACACCTGCTAGTTGGAGAACAGTTGTTCCATTACTGTTTTATAGCGCTGTAAAGAGAGGTACGTCTTAACACAGGCCGCGATTATTCAGAAATGAATAACTCCGCTCGTTCGTTATAACTATTCAGTCGCTGCACTCACAGGCAGAAAATTCGTTTGAACCATGACATTGTAAGTGGGACCTGCTGACGAAAACGCCCCTTACTTAAAATACATCAAAAATCATTTCAGCGATCTAAAGTCTCCTAGCCTACCAAAACAATTACGGCCCTGCTAACTCCCAGGGTTAACCATATGCAAAAGCCGTTATTAGTAATTCAAAAAAACCTCTGAAAGAAATGGAAAACATCTTATATTAGCAAGATTATTAAGAAAGTTACGATAGGCATTGAAGGCAACTTGATGAAATTTATTTCCTGTATTTGTTAATCAAATGCTTCACTTTCAAGCTCTGTATGCGTAAAGGTTCAGTTGCAGTTCGTCCCAGTCGTAAAATGCCGAAATAGGATTTCAGCCCTCGTTATCATTAATATTTTAGTAAAAAATTGCGCCGTTTGAAGACCATGAAAGAGGCAGGCATGTTAAAACAGATCGTTACGTTTGGCTCGAACAGTTTTCGTGTCGTAAATTATTATCTTTAACATGTGGTGCTTCGACCAGGAGATCACAAGACAACATTCTATTATTCAGAGCTTTCCACTTGTCCTGTATTGTGAAACCGTATGGGAAAACAGCTTAAGATATGGCTTCTTGTTCACGTTAGCCTTTGTGTATGTTGTAGTCGGAGGTTTTTCTTCATGGCGTGCTCACAAAGACTTTTAATTTTTTACAGGTACAATTTAGAAAGACATGGTTTAGTGTCGTTAGCCTTATGGTAGTCTTGTCGTGTTGACATTTAGCAACAGTATTCTAGATAAGTAACAAGATTCTAGTTTCAACGTATTTTAGTTGAATTTATCCAAAAGGATCTACGAGAATTGAATGAATTGCTCAATTTAATAGCCTTTTTATGTAGTTATTTCTCGCACGAGTAAACACCAGTCGGCGATTATTCCACATTTCCTCTTTATACTCCACACAGTATACAATGAATGTGCTTTTATATTGGGTTGAAAAGACTTTTCAATTGCTTCTATTCCAAACAATATTTTTAGCTATTGTCGCAAGGGTATTTATTTAAAGCCATTTTTCAATTCAGGTCTAATTGTGAAAGCAATTCAAGCAGTGAAACTCGCACGAAGCGAAGAGTACAAGTAAATCTTACAAGTAGCACGGCTCTTTAATAAACAACTTCAGCCCTTTATTTCTCACACTTATTTTTCTTCTCTGCATTCTGCACTAGCCGAAGCTTCTTTTCAACTCCTGTGTTTCACAACAGTTTTCCCATTGTGTTCGCTATTCCTCTGGCACAACGACGTCGACAAAAATAACTTCTTCTAAAGCAAGGAACGTCAGAAAACTAGTGTCATTTGACAGCTTCCTTTCTCAAACAGGTGGTCCATTTCAGTGCCTTTTTGCTGTCAACAAGTACATTTCAAGAACACTATAGATCAGACTCACGTCAGTCCAGCATAATTCTAGTTAATCTTGTATTCAACTGGTAAATTAAATTTCTTTTATACTTAACCTGTCACTGGCACCGGCCAAAACAGAAACCTTGCTTGTATGACCATTGAACGGCTTGAAACCTTGCGCTCCAAGTGCTTTGCTGTTGTTATTTCTTTAACTTTCATCAAAAGTGAGGAATGTGTGTGTCCCCTTCCAAAGATTAACAGCGATTTCTATTTTTTGTTTTCCATTGCTGTTATTGTCTGGTTATTCAATGCTTGTTTTTATTGTCTGTGGGCTTAAAATCTCTTTGGCACATCTTTGTCAATACTGCTGGAATACAAAAAGGTTCTCGTTTATCGGCAATAACTTAAGAAAATCAGTTTGCGTGAATTAAAACAGAGAAATCAAAATTACAAGGTAGATTGTAGGAAACACAAATTACGTTTTCTTTCATAAGTTGTCTTACATGTAGATTTATATTTTTAGGAAATGGCTATAATTTGACAAAATAACAAAATAATTATTCGAGATATGGGAATATTGAGTGAAGACTTGATTTTATCGCCAAAGGTTAGCAAATAGTAAAAAGAAAATAAAAGAAAATTGCAGTAAAAAGCCACTTTCTGTACGGGAGAGTCACTGCACTTACTTTTAGAGGCCTTACTCCTTTGTGCCAACTTCATTTTGTACATCTCATTTTTGATTAGTGGTGGCTACCTTGTCCGGCATATTTGCCCGTTTGTCTTATTGCCACCCATGACGTCTTAAACTTCCACGAACATTGAGCAACAGTCGGAAGCATTTGGCAGGGGAAAGAAAAATGTTTATTTCAAGTTAAAATATTCCCGTTCCATGACCTTTTGTTAAGTTCAGTGAAGACGATAACTTGAGCCAGTTTGATTTCATGTTACTCCTTCTAAATCAATACACTCAGCTGCCTTACAGAAGCGAACATGGCCAACTACGCAGGGTTGTTCTCTGCGACCGTGCTTTGAAAGTAAGCAAGCCAGCGTTCTGAAATAAGATCTAGCCGACGTTGTCAGAACGAGAACCGCTAAAATAACGATTTAATAGTAATATTTCTTGTCAGTGCTGTGTATTTTAGTCCTTTTACTGCAAAGAACAATGAGTAACCGAAGATAATTGTTCGAATCTTGATTGTGTGTCAAAGAAAGTTTTGTTTGTCTCGCGCTCTCTCGTATTCAGATGGACTTAAAATTCCCAGAAAGAATAAGCCAGAATTCCAATCTACGCAGAGCATATTTTTTATTATACTTTTTGACGTTAGTAAAAGATTTTTAAGTTTTGATTTGCAATAGTGTAACGTCGTCGAGGACGCCATCTTGAGTGGTTTTACTGACCTTAGCCGTACCTGAACGAGATTTTCATTTTGTATTGCTTGCAAAATCTCGAAAGCAAATAGACAGAATTCAAAACAAGAGTACCTTCAAGAAACTGTTCTTCGTATGACTCTTTACCTAATTGTACACCTGAAACACCTGAAAAGTTATGTAACATAGCTTTCCTTACATTATATATTTCATTAAATGAACGATCGTACCTTTCCAAGCTTCTTCGAGGCTATTCTCATTCAAAAAATACTTAAAACATTGCGTTCTTTATTCGTTGTACTGCTGGTGCGATCTTTCCTTACTCCTGAATTTTCACAGCTTAAATCATTTGAATCAAACACAGATCAACAAATCCAACATTTAGCAAAGAGGGATGTTTCTTGCTTCTTTTTAAATGTGTCGAGGGAAGTCCTTTATACAATGACCTTGGTGGAAAAAAAGGAAAACGAACGCATAATTCATTTTTACACCTTATTCAGTTCGTTCTTTTCAGGTGAGGATTTTTTCTCTTTTTCATACCACACAAGTGCTTTGCGCTCTCATTGAAGGCAAACGACATAATGACCCATACCTATTGAAAGCAAATGTTGAACTTTTAGATTTCTCCTCAAATTTTCAACACGATGTTTCCTTGAGAGACCTTTCTAGCAAATGCTTTATCTGAAAGCGACAGATAGTTCTTTACATCAGTACGTGAGAATGCTAGCGTCACTTTTGTTCATATCTTTTGATTCTACCCTAAGGCAACAATACAGGTAAAATGTCCTTGTGCGTTCTTACCTTTACAGGTATATAATTACTCTTTCGTAACTTGTACATACAAAACTCTATTTTAAACTACACTTCCACTTTCAGCCTTTAGTTTGTTTTGACCCGCAATTCAATTTCAAAAGAAAACACCATCTGAGAATTTTCCCTACGAAATTATTTCAATATAAAGAGTGCATTACCAGTAAATAAGCCACCTTATTTACTTTGCTTCGCGCTCGTATCAATAACTTCTGCTCTTTTCTAATTCGCTCACTCTCAATTTACGCGTCAATGTGAAATAAAGTTAAGCACTAAAGAACAGTACTTAAGTGACATTGAAGCAAAATTATCTCGTAACACTGTCTTTCAAATACTTCGAATCTATAGAATGATTTATTCAGTTGTGAAAATCCAAGACTTCTTTTGTATCATGGAGTGATTTTGTTTCAGTTCTACGATTGTGCCAAAGAAGTGTCATACAATCACTAGCAGCTTTAACAGGCAACAATCCTTCGTTAGTTCCGTACTTTCAAGCGTTTAATGTAGGTTTTTTCATGGGCGATACGCAGTGGCTGGCTGAATGTCGCGGTTAATCTAAATTCTTTCATGAGCGCGTTCTTTTCATGAGCGTTCGAATGGCTTCTGTTCAGTGACTCTTCTGTAGATGGCATATGGTTAAACACAGTCGTTTACAGATTTTCCTCTTTCAAAAGGCTTTTTCACTGCACCTAAGTAAATGTTTACGTGGAAAATTATTTCTTTTCAGTGCCAGTTGTTTCAATGGTTGAATTCCCTTTGTGTTTGACTGGTGCCACCGCCGTGATACCTGCCTCTCGCGTAAGAATTGTGCCTACTCCCTTTTCTAGAACTGAGACAAATAAGCAACCTTTATACAGGAATACATTATGTTCTTTGTTTTGCAACCTCAAAAGCTGAACACTGCGAGGCAGGGAGCAGGCTGAGCTGTCGCAAAAAACTCCCAACCATTTGAGCTTAACAAGACGAGTATATTTCCTCCAGGGAAACTGAAATTAAAACGCCCCAATTCTGCGACGTTGTCAGCCAGCCAAGCATTGGTTTTCTTCAGACTGTTTTCAAATTTAAAGCTACGACCAAGATCTGGCAAATTCCCCAAAACCGAGGCTTTTTTAATCAAAATAGAGAATTCCTCCACCTAAGAAGCGCAATATTTTTTCCACAGGTAAGTATCAACTTCTTATGTTGCCCTAACGAAATAGAAACACGTCATGACCTTTTTCCCCCTACTTTTCTTCGTTTTAAACTTATATCTTCGTTATTTCCCCATTAATTTGCCTATTGTAAGAGCCATTCTAATATTTTAGACCGCATTGCCTTAGGGTTTGCTGACTAAAACAGCTTAATCAAAACTCTCTCTCTCTTTTATCCTAGTACTTTGGTGTCTACCTTTGTTGTCCTTTTTGCTTTAAATGCTCTTATTTTCATTTAATTCGAAGACAACTATTTTTATGGCGTGCGGAATGAGTTCTTTATGAAAAATTTTCGTGGGCAATGACATTTTCATTTCCTGCAATCACGTTCTCGGCCGTCATTTTTTATTCCAAAGAAAACTGCTATGGTAAATACTTTGTTTCTCTTTTCGCTTTTATCCCGATCCAATTATCGGAAAAAGAAGCGAGATCTCAGCTCATTTCATAATTCAGCAGTCCTGTTGGGAATCTTTGGACTGCCTCATTTTGTTGCAAGTCAACTACATTATCTGACAGCTTAACACTCGTTATATGGCTATCCTAACCCGCAAGCCCTAAGCCCAAAATCGACCTCTAGATAGAACCACCGTTTCCTTTGTTTGCTTCATAATTACAAGACAAAATAAATTAGGGGAAGCTTCAGAGTTTCTGTTCACCTTTGCTTCTTGCTTGGAACAGCTTCAAAAGCATCGAACGGAATATTTTCTAAAAGAAGAAATTCTATGCACATGGTAGATGAACATAAAGGACTTTGGTACATTTGTTTGCTTTGCGCATGTAAATTCAAATTTAAGCTTCCTCATTTCAGTATATTTGCCGTTTCTTCTTAAATTAAAATATCTGTTAGACTAAGACTCCAGTTGCCAATACGTGGTGTGCTTTTAACTGTTTTCTTTCCTGGTTTTTAAGTTTTAAAGTCCATTCGATATTGTGGAAAATATATTAAATCACAAAATCTCGGACTATAATCTACATTTACGTTTTTGAGAACTGTTCCTTGGATATAAAAGTTCGAATGATCCGTGTTGAGTTCAAACTATATCTTTTAAAAAAACTCCTTATGAGAATTCTTTTTATTGCTTTTTTGAAACAAAAATCTAACACATTGGACCATTAAATGGAACTTGTATTGTTTTTATTTTTCATGGCCAAATAAAGGCATAGTGCTCTTGTATCTGCAGAATAACAAGCCCAGTCATCATTTGCCTTGTTTCTAAGCCGATAAAAAAGATGTTAGTCATAAAAAAAATTGTATAATCTTGTCATTTAGGTTTTATAGCATACTAGTGAATTTTGCGTTTTTTCCTTCAAGGAGTAGTCGAAGGAATATCGTGCATTACAGAGATTTTCATCCTGTTAAGTAACTTCGCCGCTCAATAAGTAAATATGATTCAATGTCGCTATTGTAAAATCATGACCTTCATCGCTTTGCCTATTTTAACTGCACCACGTTTGAAAGCTAAAACATTTATCAGCCCAGCGGTAAGTGTATCTGTTGCTTTGTCCCGCCTTAACAGCTTTTGCAACAAAGTTAGGAAATGGCCCTAATAGCACAACACATTAACTAAAGATGAATTCACAGCAGTAATGCGCGGAGCGGGATCCGTTTGTCTGCCTGTGCGCGGAACGTTGAAGGCTAAGGGTTCATTTGTAACTTGGTCGTTGTTTCGTTTTTCAGTAGTTGAACATGAAATTTCATTTACAAGTCTTCTAACGCACGTGGTGTTAACCATCCCCGCCTGTTTTACGAGGAATAAGTCGCCGCACTGCAAGTCTTTTTAAAATTTACATTTTCTCATTATGTTTTGTTTTTGCTGGTTTTTTTCTTGTTTTATTGTATTGTGTTTCGTGTTCACATGAGCATTGTAATGCACAAATTGACAAAAAAACTCATGGAAATTTTCAAAGTTAGAAAAACATTGTACACAATGAATGTTACCCGTACTTTATGTAAACACAAGATTCGCTGTTTGTCGATAGTTCTTCCACGTTTACTACAAAATTCACACTTTGATCTTCATAAACGTTCATCCTGAGTAAAATCATTTGACAGGCCTTCGCTACGCTGGAGAAGTTCACCTTATAACATGGTAACGGAAAAATCTCAGTTACAAATCGAGACCTTGTACTTTCTTTGTTTGCATGTATTATTATATCGAATGAATTCAGGTTTTCCGAAGTCTTCGTCTCAACTTAAAGAATTTAGAAATGCCCTTTACACGATCATAAAACGATATGAGGAAAAAAAAAGGCAACTAATTGTACTTCCTTCAGTTTACTTCATTACTACAGTTTAACTTGACTATTTTAACTTCTGAGAATCTCATGTTGAACATTTTATATTTTGTCTTCTTAAGATTTCTATGCATGTTTCTATACGTAGCATTTGCAGTTGTATAGAGGCTAATAATTTAACTCACGCTCATTTGGGCATAGCCAAGTTTGATGTTTTCAAAGAGCGTTGAACATTTCGCCGTACATCATGTGTTTCTGTGGTAGCTCTTTACAGTGACCTGTCATACGTAGAGAGCTGCATGCTGATTTTTATTTAGCGCCAAGTTTGTAATAAATAATTGTAGTAATGTTTTTCATGCATGAATTCTCAGCATGAACACTGAGCATAATAAACTGTGTATCAGTCACCGCGTCGTTGTCGCAAAACCTCCGATTTTTTAGTTATGGGTAGAAAAAAAAAACCTCTTAAGAAGCACAAGTCGAAAAGAGCGCGAAGTGAAAAAAGAAAGAAAACCGCTTTCAGAGAATGAGCTGACACTGACTACTTGTAGTTCCTGTCCTCTGCTTTTTTTTTGTAAAAACCTGTCTGAAAAGCTAAAGTACCTGCTCTTTTTATTATGAATCTTCCTCGTTCAAAGTAAACATCTGGATTCATAAAAGTGCTCTTTGGCGTCGACTGTTTTTTCGTCCTTAATGTGACTTGAAATTAATGAAACTTTTATTGTACGCATAAAATAAACCTTCTTCAGAACTTTCTATGCGCTCACTACAGGTAATAATTTTACCCCGCTGTGTTGCCGAAGCGTTGATCCCGAAAAACCGATAGTTGAGAAATCTCTTGCTGCGCTATAGCCGAGGCTGACTGCGTTTTTCTGGAATGCGCACCTATGAGATAAGCACGCACCTGCGCCAAGCTTAAAAGAAATTCAATATCGCGTTCTTACTCCTGGCGAGTGGCAATGCGAATGAGTTGTTCAAAAACCTGAAGAATTCGTTTTTGTTTCTAGTTTTTGGAGATTTTACTATAATTGCGCATACAAAGGGAATAAATCCGCTTTATGCTCTCTGTTCTGTTTCTTTTGAATCAGCAGCAGCACAATTATGAGCGCTTTTGGTTTATTATTAAATTTTATTTTTCGAGTTAATAACATTTCGCTCACTATCTCCCCCCTCACTATCTCTTCTTTTGAATTATCTCTTTTGATTTCTCTCTCTGCACTAAATTAGAAACACTTCAAGTCTTGTTTTTCTTTCTTTATCGCACTATAGTTTAAGGTGTGTTTCTTATCAGGAAAAAGAACATTAAATAGCTAAGAAATTGTCTACTTGTGTACATGCTGTGTCCTGTATCTTAAGATACGACAGAAGGTATTTCCCTCTAAAAGGGTATTTAACGGCCCGCCAACCAGAAGTGGCTGTCACTTATTACACGGCTTTTTGAAGTTATTTACCTTCTAAAAAGCATTAAAAGTCGGCGCGTTTGAATCTCCGCATCTGCGGAACACAACTGTGCTATTGCTTAGCGTGTCTTTGTCCTCGATAGTCAAACAATTTTATTTCAAAATAAACACAGCATTTTTCTTTTCCTGCAGTAACTGTTTTACGCTGTGCCCAGTGTATTGAAAATTCGTGACTTTCCTTCCTGTGGTTTTAATTGGGAATGGCGTTCAACCTGCCTGCTTATTGACTGTTGATTCCACGTCCCGCTTATTGGCACGTCATGAGCGCGTGTTTGGCCAATGCGCGTTAAGCTTTGACATTCCGCCTTCAGAGGGCTTCCGAACCCATTTAAAGTCCCCAACTTGAGTAGCTGGTGGCCACTCAAACCACTTCCTTATCGGATGTCCTTTGTTTTGTACCTGCCCATTTAACGGCTATTTTGCTATCTGAACAGTCACTTAGGTATTTTTCTTACATTCGTCCGATTAACTGCAGTCAATAAGCCATTTATCTCACCTTCCCAGTCATCAAGATCTGTTACTGGAACTTCTTCTGCAGGAGCGGCGTCTCCGATAAGCT
>Ga0099810_1265284_pt1 | contig 10959 bp, 5 predicted proteins | sample DipCnscriptome_FD_81139 | JGI IMG/M metagenome (GOLD analysis project Ga0099810, IMG submission 81139) | Metatranscriptome of coral microbial communities from Puerto Morelos, Mexico - Diploria C A metatranscriptome (Eukaryote Community... | ecosystem: Host-associated > Invertebrates > Cnidaria >... | reverse complement strand
ATGACGTCTTAGGAACTTACATGTTAGTGCAGGTCGATCTCAAATGGAAAACCAAATCGATCGTACCCCATAACATGAAATGAACAACAATATCGCTTGGAAGATCTTAGAAATCTGGCAAGAGGAAGCCATTGTCACCAATAGGAAGTATAGACATTACATTTTACATTCTGGACAAGTTGAAACAGATTCAGAAAGCTTGTTAGCGACCTGACACAAAGAGGGCCATCCCAATATGACAACCAACCACGAACAACCCAAGCCTGCAGCTTCATTTACTGTGACAGATTCAGCTTCGAGCGAGACTGAAGCAACAGATCACCAATCTGCTGTTTATGACCCGATGTTATTCAATTTTACTGATGACCTCACCTCAGCAATTGCTCAAGTAAGCGTCGATGCGAGTACTAAAACAATGACCTTGAGTGTCGGCAACTGCGACCTTGCTGTTGTTGGCCAAGCTGGCACTGCACATCATTCTGATTGTCACTTGCTTCGAAAAAGCCAAGAAGAAACCGATCTGAGGCGGGCAGATTTCCACGTTGAACAAATACGAGCAATGGAGGCAGAAGCGAGCAGTGCAGTACAGTGTTTCAGAAGACTAGGTGTTTCTGAAGGGGAAAGTCAGCAGAAACCAAACACCTCATCCGGTGAATATCCGTTGAATATTGAACGGTCATTACCTGTCATAAGAACGCAAGGTTTCCTTAACGGGCCGAAATGTGAGGAAATCCTCAAAACCCTTGAACTTTTACAGGACAATGGAAAGTTTGAGCACCATAAACGCGTCTTCAATTTCTGTCTTCAACGAAGCCCAGAAAAAGACAATAGAGATATGGAAGTAATACCAAATGAACAACAAATTCAAATTGGAGAACATTGCAACCAAGTCCTAACAAAGCTTCAACGTTTTCAGGAGAAGGGAAGATTGAAAGAAGATGAACAACTGTTCTCTCTGTACTCGAAACTTTGTACAAAAAACAAGTTTGCTGACAGGGAATTAGCATTAATACTTGAGCAAGGAGTATCATTTATGTACAACAAACAACTCAGCAAAAGCAACCTCTACTTCACTTCAGTCATAGAACTCGCCGATCACTGCCAGCTAAGAAATCCAAACATTTTAATTGCAAGAGCCTATATTTTACTTGCAACCAACTGTAGTTGTAGGAAGCCCGGGAACTTTTCAACCTTTTTGGAATGTCTAAGACGAAGCGAGGCTTTACTACAAAATCACGAGTCCCCAGAGGATTGGGCCGAAATGTACTACAAGTTAGGTATGGGCTGGTTGAATTACATGAGCAATGTTCCGGACGACGAGAGAAATGCAACGTCGCGAAAAGGAATTCAAGAAAAAGCAAAAACGTACTTCGAATGGGCAATTACAATCTGCAAGAAAGACCCTCGCCCAAGGGTTCAACACAAAAGGTTAACATATTGCCACCTTGGTCTTGCGGCTCTCTTACTTGATTGCTCCTCAACTGTCGCTAGAACCCAAATAAAAGTAATTCCATCACAAGATCTCAAAGATGCGACGAAACATCTTGATATTATACAATACAAACTCGGTGAAAATATTCCTCGAGGTACACTCGTGCAGATTCTTAAAAGACGTTCGGACCAATACTATCGTCAAGGACCTGAGATGTATCAACTGGCAAAAGAAACTGCCCAGGATGCATTCCAAATGGCACGCAGCCATGGATTTAACACAGAACTGCAATCGCTTCAACGGCGAACTGATTTTCTCGATCAGTTGTGCAAAGACACAGCGTGCAGAGGAAGAATCACGCTGCTTGTTGAAGGTGATACTTCAACGTCAGACAGTGATTCAAGATTTGAAACAAGCTGCAGTGAGCCTGACGAGAATCAGAACTTTCTGTAGGTATGGGTCAAGACCAGCCATCAAATTAATTGCAGTGAGGTCCCGACGATGTGAAACCTGATATTCGATCATGGACACAAAATGTAAAGACATTTATTTCCATCTTTGGGTAGCCCTTAATGAAACAATGATTTTTTGTCTTTTTGATACAGGAAAATCATAAATACGTGATTGTTGTAAGGACGGGGGTTTTCATTTCTGCGGTTCTTTTGTTAATTTTGAAGTTCTGTATTATCTAATGAACAAAAAGTCCATTAACAATGTTTTGACGGTTTTTTCATTGGAGTTTGCTACTTGGGTACCTTTCCAGCAATTTTTAACACACCCGGGAATTCATTAAACTAGGTATTCTGTCAATGAAGGACAGCGGAATTCAAACTGGTTGGATAACTGAATTATGGAAAAGGGATAAATTGGTTTTATCAACAGGGTTAATAATAATGTGAATTGGCCACCGTAAAGAGAGTCGAAAGCTGACGTTTGGAGCGTTCCCCTTCGTCGAAACGAATCCATCGCTCCGACGAGGGGCTAACGCTCGAAACGTCAGCTTTCGAATTTCTTTCACGAATATTATCTGCGTCCCTACGTTTTCACTGAGCGGGTATAGTTAAATAGACATTGTGCTTCACCGAGGGAAAACATCGCTATTTCTCCTATATACTCTGCTTCCAGCCAAAAAGGAATTCTAAACGCGTGTTAGAAAACCGAGTTGCTTAGGACTCTTTTTTGTCAACGAGGTAGATGCAGCGGCTCGAGTTACAACTATTCTAATCAATCACTAAGGTCATTTGAAGACGTATTAATAAGCAGGCATCCGCCTTGGAGACTCAAAATAACTCGGAAGTTCCATGCGACATTGCTGATGGCCAACCAGAGAGAGACACTTGTCGGAAAGAAGGAGACGTCCTCACGCGAGAACAATTTCGTTACTTTTTGAAACCAGAAACTTGCCTTCTTTGTTTGTACAATAAGTTGTTGATGGACACGTGAAATTTAACTACAATAATTAATAGCATATACACTAGACTTTGCTAATAATCAATTAATTAAATTAAAAATCAATTAAACAAATCAATTGACAATTCAATACAAGTTCGACGTTTATAACAACACCGATTAAAATTGGTCATTACAAACACCGTCTTTATACCACTCACCAGGAAAAAAGAGCTCCGCGACGACGTTGGCATTTCACACAGGGGAGGCCATTAAAAGGTCAATGACGGATATAACTCACTTGTTTGGTGGGGCCAATTAAATACGCCAAATTTAAGTAAATAATTTCAGTTAACATAAAGACGGGGTTTTTTAGTTAAAAAAAATAATGGAAATTTCCCTTCTGCGAAATGACAAAATACGCCTACGCATGCAAATCACCTTAGATCATGCACGCTTTTATACTTTATTCTCCAGCCACATTAGCTGGTGCTACTACGGCTGCCGTGACTGAAAAGGTCTGGGGAGAGTACGTCTCGGTAGTCTGCCAAATTTTATGTTAAGCGCGTAAAGCGACATACAAAGATGAAAGAAACATCAACTAAGGAGTTTAAAATCTCTTTTATTTAGTTTCTCACAGCCAAATGGCTTCGCTCAAAGGACGATGGCCGTTATTCGGTAGGACGAACAGATTATTTCTGAGCGAAAGCGAATGCCATACACTTTGTACCATGACAATTTAATGGATGAAATATATAATTTCAGAGATAAATATCTCAAAGAATATCGAGTTAGGAACACAAATATATAAATACTCAAAGAAGCAAAATAGCATCGAATAGTTATCCAGATATAAAGCATCTTCACTAAACCCTCAAAGCAAATTTAACTGAAGAAAAACAACCTCGTGCTCAACATGAATATTTCATTTGACTCGCTTTGCCATTTCAACACCTGTGCCAAAACATATCGTATATTCAGTATACGAATTTACAGGCTTATGAAAGGCAACCTTGACACAATCTTTGACATAAATTGAGTTTAAAGGATATAGTATCCAATGGAATTCTTAAAATGCCGATATGTCCGTTGAAAAGGGCCAGAGAAGCGAAAAAAACCCGACGTAGTAGCCACTACGGCAAAACATCGCGACTCACGTAGCCAGATTTCACGCTACGGCAAAGGTACATGCGCAGTGTCTCATTTTGGGGAAAATTTACTTCCGGCAGCCGTATCAGAGCTAGCCGTAGCGATTTGCTTAAACTCCCTAATTCCTGTGGCGTTACGTCACTGCATTTGGGGACTCGTTAAGAATAGAAAGCAAGGTAAATGTCGCCGTCTTCAGCCTCTGTATGTCTTGTTGTAGATGAGCGTATGCACACGAGACAGCAGACTATCGAAATGAGAGCAGTATCATCATGCAACGAATGATCATTTGTTTAGCGGTACTTTCAAGGATATAATTATTTTACCGTTCCCTCTAGGGCTCAAGTCCGTGAACACTGACACAGCTCCGTCATCGATCCAGACAACTTGGCAGCTGGACCAAACAACCAGCAGGAAAACGAATCTAAGAAAAGCCAAGCTCTATCAGTTGTCCCTCCAAACTAAATCAAGAATCAAGCATGGATTCACGTCCCCAAACAGTCGCGGCTGAGGTAGACTATCAGACAAAATCAATAACATTAACAGTCAAAGATTGTGATGTCGTAATCATTGGTCAGCCAGTCGGTGTCACGCACAGAAAAAGCTGTGCTCTCCTTAACTATCGAGATCCCAGTGCCAACGACGAAGTTACCGGTACTTTGTTGTCAAAGAACCATATTCCGAAGTCCGAGTCCGAAGGAAAGTCTACAACGAAAGATAGACCGCCAATCGCGCAAAAATACAATGGACGTGTGGAAAGTGACACATCCATAATGATCAAGACTCGTCAGGTTTCAGATGTAGATCGTCCACTTCCAATGATTAGGAAACAGGGATCTCTGAGCGGCAAGCAATGTGAAAAGATCATTGAGAAACTAGTAAACCTGCAGGATAATTGGAAATTCAAAGAGCATGAACAATTAGTGACTGCAAATTTGAAACTCTGCAGAGAAAAACAAAATTTCGACATGGAATTGGCTTTATTATTAGAGCAAGGGGTTGCATTTTCTTACCAGACAGAATTCAAGCAAAGCAGAAAACTTTTCAACTCTGTTATAAACAAAAGGGTTCAACATCCACTTAGGAATGAAAATGTGTTGATGGCAAGAGCTCACTACTTGATCGTGGACAATTGCGTCGACAGGTTCAGGAAAGTAACAAAAATCCAGTTCATGCAACAATGCCTGGAAAAAAGTCAATTATTACTTCAGAATGTTGACTCACCACAAGACTGGGCAGAACTATATTACACTAGCGGAAATCTTGGCCTGGCTCGCTTGAGCACAATACCCATATCAGAACAAAGGCACGCACAGGCGCGCAAAGCTATTGAAGATGAAGCCAAACATAATTTCGAGTTGGCAATTGCATTCTGTAAAAAGGATCACCGTGAGCGATTTCAAACTAAATTTCAACGATACTGTCATCTCAAAGTTGCCCAGCTGCTGCTCGACACCTCCTCGACTGCTGCACTGCATCAGCAAAACGTTCTCCCGCCGGAACGGATTGAAGAAGCGAAGCAACATCTGGATTTCGTGGAGGGTAGACTCGGAAACGAAATGCCATTAGGTACACGAGTAGAGTTTTTGCAAACACGCTGTGACCAGTTTTATCGCCAAGAAAAGTTCCAACTGGCCAAAGAAACAGCAGAGGAAGCATATAGGATTGCTGATTGCAACAGCGGATTTAATTTTTTAGACACACTGCAAGAGCGAATTAATTTTTTAGACAATTTTTGTCAGCCTAGAATTAGGCTGGTTATTGATGATGATTTGTCAACGTCTGGCAGCGACGCCAGTTGCGAGGCGAGTTCTAGTGAACCTGACCTCAGTGCTCGAGTCTTCTAGAACGGAATTTACCCTATCAAAAACATCAGCAACGCCATAAATAGTGGTATGACCGTGCCACATTCCACGCTACATAAAGAAAAAACAGTGAGAATATAGCAGGCTTTTGAATGGACATCCTGAAGGGTTCTCAAGCAGCACAAAGTGGATAGAGAAGTGAAACTGATAAATGCGTCCAATTGGCCCGATTTTGGAAAAGGGATTTTCCCTATCAAACTTTCGAAAGAGCGCAATTTACATACACGCAGCTATGAAGCATGAATATTTTATTTCTTCAGAGTGGAAGTTTTCGCTACATAAATGTCGAAATTCTGCGTTAAAGAGAAAAAAAAGACATGGCTGTTTTCAACGTGTTGTACGTAGAGCGAAGATTAATTCGAAATACTGGTTTTAAAGTTGTGAAAGGTTTTCGCCGACGACATACAGGCTAAAAATACTTCGAAATTGATTCAAAACAACTGTACCACAGACGTCTTTATCGGATAACGATGAGTCAATATGAGCACGAGCACGAGTCAGAATCACGAGCAAGAGGTATTTCTTTTCATGAACAACGATGACGAACCTTTTCAAAAAGACTGAAATGGAGATTTCTTCAGTCAACGGCACCGAGGTGCCATTAAAGCCAAACATGCCTGCCGGACTATCTTGCAGCGACCTCAACACCGCGTCATATTTGCTTACTACGGATGATTCAACCTCGGTTATCGCTGAGGTAAGCCCTGACACGAAAACAAAGACCTTGAACGTAATGGTCACGAACTGCAATGCCGTTTTAGTCCGCCAGGTTGAACATATAAAACCCCTGGAATCAGAAGCGGACAGTTCAGTGAAGTGTTTCAGTAGATCAGGAGTTTCTGACTGGGAGAAGGAAAGTCAGCAGAAATCAAACACCTCATCCGGTGAAGTATTCGTGGATGTTGAGCAATCACTACCTGTAATAAGAAAAGAAGGTCTCCTAAACGGACCGCAATGCGAGAAAATGCTCCAAACCCTTGAGCTTTTACAGGACAGTGGAGCGTTTGAGGACCATAAACGTAAGTTCCATTTCTACCTTCAACGATGCAACAAAGACATGGAAGTAATTACAAATACACAACAAATTCCAAATGAACAGCATTGCAACCAGGTACCCAAGACGTGTCAAGCTTTTCACGGACAACTTAAAAAAGATGAGCAACTGACCTCTCTGTTCTCCAGACTTTGTACAAAAAAAGAGTACGCTGACATGGAATTAGCCCTTGTAATTGAACAAGGAGTATCGCACATGTACCGTAAGCAACTCAGGAAAAGTAAAGTCTACTTCACTTCAGTCATACAACTCGCCAAGCATTGCCAGCTAAGAAATCCGAACATTTTAACTGCAAGGGCCTATATTTTACTTGCAGCCAACCTTAATTCTAGGGCTAGGAAGATCAAAAACGTTTCAGCTATTTTGGAATGTCTTGCAAGAAGCGAGTATTTTCTACAAAATCACGATTCTCCCGAGGATTGGGCCGAAATGTACTTCACTAAAGGTTTGTTCTTGTTGGGTAACATGAGCAGAATCCCACAAGATGAGAGGAGAGCTAAAGCGCGAAAGGAAACCCAAGAAAATGCAAGAAATTGCTATGAACGGGCGATTGCAATCTGTAAGAAAGACCCCCGTTTAAGGGTACAACTAAAGAGGATAACGTATTGCCACCTTGGTCTTGCAGCCCTCTTACTTGATTGTTCCGCACCTGTCGCTAGAACTCGACTAACAGTAATTCCATCACAAGATCTCAAAGAAGCGACAAAACACCTAGATATTATAGAGCACGAACTTGGTGACATTCCTCCAGGTACACGTGTGCAGATTATGAAAAAGCGTTCAGACCAATACTACCGACAAGGGTCTAAAATGTATCAACTGGCAAAAGAAACTGCTCAGGATGCACTGCAAATGGCACGCAGCCATGGATTTAACACCGAACTGGAATCGCTTCAGCAGCGAATTGATTTTCTCGATCAGTTGTGTGAACACACAGTGTACAGAGATAGAATGAAGGTGCTTGCTGGTGATACATCAACGTCTGACAGTGATTTCAGATTTGAAGCAAGCGGCAGCGAAACTGACGAGAATCCGGACGAAAACGGTTGATTCGCGAGGTGATCCGTTCACTGTACTGGAACGAGACCTTAATTACAGTGAGGTCTCGAAAATATGACCCTCCTGTCAACCCCGATGTAAATTCATAGACGATATTGTAACGATTTTTATATTTCATCCTTCGGATACAGCGATACCATAAATAGGCATATATATAAGACAGAAATAAGTACAAAGGTTTTTCAATTTTCCAGTTCATTTGTTAATTTTGAAGGTCTATAACTAAGTCTAGTTTTATGTGGATTCAGTAGCAGCTTTTCCTCAGTGTTTGCAATTACTTACGTACCTTTACGGCTACTTGTAACACAGAAAGTTCATTACAACTTTAGTTTTACTCGGTCCACACTTCAAAATAAACGCGTCAGTGAAGGACAGCGGAAGTGCTGGGACAGGCTTTCGAAACTTCCGTGTACTTTGCTCAGTGTTTTTTTTTTTTTCCAGTTTAATAAAGTTACATGGAAATATATGTATTTTATATGAATCACGTGTACTTCATTTATTCTCTACGACAATGAGTATTCACTACCTAGAAGCAGACGTTTTTCTTCTCGATCTTGAGGAAAAATATTGGTGCTTCTTCAATTAGCTCAGCCCCCAGAAAACAAAAATTCAAAGCAAAGAGGAAAGCTAATTTTCAATGTTTAAACACATTGCAAGTGCGTATTGTATTCCTAAACAGTTTGTGTAATAGTAGGATTAAGCTGGCTGTTGACAATGTTTGTCCGCTAGCTATAAAGCAAGTTCTAGTGAACATGATTGGCGAGCAGTATTTCATCAGATCTCACGTGGTCAAACTAGCATCATGCGATCGTGTTGCGTGTGTGACGAAAACGAAAGTCGCCTACTAAAATGACTGTGGGTATACCACTGGCACTTCGCACCTCCTCCAGCATCTTTGCAAAGTCATCCCATTTCCAGTGAACCTGACTAGAAATCAGTATGCCCTACTCGCTTCAAGCTACAGCTAAACGCTGGAGTAAAGTGCCGACACATATGAGTTTTCTGGAACGGAAGTTACTCTATCAAATCCGTCCACAATCGTCAAAATAAAGAATCACAGATTTGAATACGTTATCGATCTTTTAAAATGTGGCATGTACTCTTCAATACTGCAGAGGCCTGTAAATACTGTGACGATATCAAATATAATGTAAATAAGCCGTGAACTAAACATAACATCTTCTAGATTTTATCAGTATCACTAAAAGAAAGAGGAAGTCAATAGAGAAGTGAAACCGTAATGAATTCGTCATGTTGACGCGCGTTTAAGAAAGGGATTTTTCCCTATCAAACTTTCGAAAGATCTCTATTTACAGGCATGCAGACATAAAGCATAAATATATTGTAAGTTAGTGTGAAATTCTGCATTTCTGAGGAAGGAAGAATGTAAGGAAGGAGAACAAGGTTCTCTGCGTACAACGACGAATATTCCAAACTCTTGTTTTAAGACTTATTTTTTATATTAGATATTTCTTTTTACTATCATTGAAGGAAAAAGGAACTGGATTACAACTGCGTTATCTTGACGCCCATTAAGAAAGGGACTTTCCCTCTCAAATTCCTTCACGTATAAACCTTGAATATCTTATTTCTGATCGTAGTTGTGAAAGGTTTTATCGCTGACAATTTGACATTGATTCAACACCAACTGGATTTGGTCACGGCTATCCCGTGGTCAGCAAGCAGACCTAAAAGAAGCATTATCCTCGCATGAACAGCCATAGAGAACCTTCACAAACACAGACTGAGAAAGATTAAAAATCAGAGTTTTCTTCAGTTCGCGGCACTACGGTACCTTTACAGAAACCTACCCCCGACAGACACAAATCTTGCAGAGATATCGACACCGCGTCGTTCACTTTTTCACCAAACGATTCAAACTCGGTTCTCGCGGAGGCAAACCTTGCAACACAAACAAAGACGTTGAACTTAATTGTCAAGAGCTGGAATGTCGTTTTAGTTGGCGAGTCGAATACCGGACAACTCGACAATAATGAGCAAAATCCAGGGAAAAAACGTTTCCTCGATGAAGATCTTCACTGCGACGGCGGTCCAAAGGTCAAATCGGAAAAGAAATAAAAAAGCCAAACCTTAACTGTGTAAACATTATGGTTCAGATTACTCAACCGACTTCACTAAGCTTTCTTGAGGAACTTCGCGACCACAATTGTGTCGCACTTGTAGATTTCATACCATTCGAATTTAGCGTGTTTACTGGAAGTGAAACATTGCACTACGAACCCAAAGAATGACTGTATAATCGATTTAGTGACTATTATGAAGGATAAGTAACTTTTTGATCATTGCAGGCTTCAGAAATCTCTAAGGATCTGGAAACAGCCCACCATGTGGTACGGATTTTACTATTATTGCTTGTATTTTTGTATTTTTATTATTGATATCTCGCTGCTTGGGAAAGAAACCGCAAAAATTATTTTCCAGGAGAAATTTGAGTCAATTCGAGCTACTGCAAAAATTTGTTCCTACAAACCTCAAAAAATCGCCAGTCCGCTAAATAGAAGTCCCGCAACAATTTCATGCTACCCGGCATTCCGTGGTAAACAGCATAGACGCACTCTGTTCACTGGCAATTGAAAAAGATGAACTTACTACAAGTTAACCTTTCCTTTCAAATAAAATTCAGTCAACACTTTATTTTAAAGAGGGCCTGGATGGGATTTTGCGATGCTTGCTACCAGGCAAAGTTTCGGCGAAACATTACTCAGTTATCAGGAAGTTTTGAAGACGTCAGATCCGAACTGTCATTTAAAAATACATCGTGTCTTCAATCCTTTGAATTAAACACGTGTGGATTAAGTGCTGTGTCATGTTTGACAATTTCATCATCATTCGAAAAATCTTTCTTGGACCGGAAACATAATTATTCCATGTTATTCATAATTATTAAAGTCAACCTGCGTATCGGGTTGATCACACAATTTCGAATATGCAAATCTTTATCCGACAGAACAAACACGAAAGAATCATTTGACAGACATTATGAAATGTTTTTT
>Ga0099810_1283248_pt1 | contig 10990 bp, 14 predicted proteins | sample DipCnscriptome_FD_81139 | JGI IMG/M metagenome (GOLD analysis project Ga0099810, IMG submission 81139) | Metatranscriptome of coral microbial communities from Puerto Morelos, Mexico - Diploria C A metatranscriptome (Eukaryote Community... | ecosystem: Host-associated > Invertebrates > Cnidaria >... | reverse complement strand
TTTTTTCGGGCGGTTACGGGCGGCACAGGGAAATGGAGCAGTTTTACTGTATTATACATCTGCTAGTATGGGCAGCTTGCCCACAACGGCCGGAGGATGGAATGTTGAAATCCTTCTCAAGACAAATAAAGCACATGTTTAGAACCTGCAAGTAAAGTGGAACAAAAATTGAAGTGAAAAAAAAGAAATACTTGTGGTACATATCCTTCACACGGTTTTTAAAATAAATGTATGTACAATCCAGAAATGGAAAAGAACTAAAATTGATGTTAATGAAATGGGATGTATATTGCATTATTGTGCAAAAGTAATGAGAGCGTAATGTGATGAAATAAGCGAAATTGTGGGCTTTTCAATGAAAGTAAGGAGTCATGTGGCCTGAGCTTAACAAATAAAAACGCCATATATGGATGAACGTGGGAGCACTAAAGAAGCGAAAGAGTTGCGCATGAGTTGATAGCGAGTGCCACCCGGAGTCTCGCCGTATTTCTTCATGTTGCCATGGCAACAGCACATACGTCACCTTAGCTATGAAAACCAAAGTTTGTGTTGTTAACTTGTGTGGTGCCATTTTTGACGACCAATGGATTAAGGGTCTTGAGAAAATGGAGAATGAAACACAAATATAAAAACTGTGTAACGGTAGGTTTTTCTTGTGCACTATTTGCGGTGGTGGAAATTAGACTCAAATGGGGCAGTCACTTTCAAGGAAGAGCCCTTAGACTCTTGGGTACCAGGATCTAACCACAAACTGGACGGACAGCAGCAGCAACAAGTCATCTTGGTTCAAACAGCAGTTTATTTGTAGGTAAAACGTAATCCAAAAAACGTAATCAAAAAACCTCTACAAATGTTGTTACTTCTATATGATTCGGATGCTGTTCTGCCATCCATCTTGAAAAAGGCAGCACTTTTGGTACAGTGGTAGGTGTTTCCTCAGGGTGTAACACAGTCAGGCGTTTAGCCGGCGGACAATCAAGGTCTACGAGATTTTTAACCAAGACCGGCACTAGTAACGGCACCAGGGCCAAGGCCAGTGTGGAAAAGACGTTCACCATTACCCTCCATTTCGTCCAAAGGACTGTCGAGGTTGGGACTGGATGCCCCACTTCAAAAGCATTGAGAAGAGCACCCTGAAGAAAAGTGAGCAATGCAGTTTCCGCTGCACATTGTGGAAGCCCGGTGGAGTTTAGGTGCCAGCCATGTTATTTGGACTGGACCTGGTACGTGTCTTGTCTCGGTCATGTGTTATGAGGTCTGTTGACTCGAACCTTCGGAGCTGGTACAAACCTGTCCTTAGGTCCACTAATTCCAACGCCTTGAAGAAGAAGGCACTGCCTGCATGTTGGAACCCGTCTTGGGCTATTATTGACAAACAGGCCATCGTAGTGGTTGAAGAGGTACTTTGGGATTAGGAAGTCAGGAAGCTAATGTTCTGGGTGAGATCAGGAACAATTTTGGAAAGCTTCTACAAGGGTCGTGCTTTTATGGCCGATAATTTGCAAATTACAAGAGACGAGCATATGGAAAAAAAAGAACCTGAATTTAATATTTCTCAAATCCACGACGTCATATCCTTGAATCAGGATTACCAGCATTTCCTCATAGAGAGTCGTTCAAAACTGCGACTGTGGTGGGGGGTCTGTCTTAGGAAACCATGTTTGTTGGTGAGGAGGCTTTAACAGTGGACATGGAAGGACTATTCAGTGTGCTGTGAGTAGCTGTTAGTTCTGCTAGGACAGCATTATGCCTGTCAATATTATGCCAAGCAGTTTGGTGTCCTCTGTGGGTGTCGTTGAGTACTTGAGCCTAATGATGGACTGGAAAGTTTTTCTTTCAAAACGATATGCGAGATGTCCTCTTCATGTCTCTGGAACAAGGATTGCTGTATGGAGTAAGTTAATCGGGCCATATCTGTGTATGTTTTGGGCCCTTTCTTTACGACTTCAGCTTGGATGTCTGGCTGCAGGCCCTGAATTAAATAGCTTAACTTGTCTTCGTCTCTAAGATCCAGACAACTGAATTTCTTGTTCAGGTCGGCCAAGAATTTCTCAGTGGATTTGCTTGGTCCTTGATGTCTCACTGTCAGTGCTTGCCATAACCGGAATGAACAATGAGCTGGCGAGAATCTCTTTTTCAAGGCTTTTTGTAGTTCATCAAAGGAGCTTTGTACTGGGTCACTTAAGGTCATTCCACTGAAATAGAACCTGCACTGAGATTTTTGTCAAACTTTGCCTATTGATTGTTTATATTATAGGAACTTAAATTTTGAAATAAAAATGAAGGGTCCCCATGTTTGTTTAGGAGCAACAGCACCTTGTTTATACCCTATAAATCCTTATAATAGCACCATGGTTATAGTCATGATTACTTGCTTAATTCACTTTTCCCTCGATTGCTTCTTGTTCTACACTGAGAATTGGGCTATACTTATTTTACATCGAGAAATTTATTCAATTCAAAACAACAGAGAAAAATTATAGGTCACCACACTCGTTTTTGAAGAAGTGACGATTTACTTCTATGGCAGGGTCCAGCTGTAAAGAAAAAGCCGCCATTTTCTAATGCATGGAAGCTAATTATGTGTGATATTGTGCACAGTAGGGGATGCGAAGTGCAATACTGGGGAATGACCTTAAGTTGTAATAAAAAGACTCTGCGGGTTTGGAGAGATGTAACGCTACTTGAATTGTGGTTTGATTACTATCTTGTCAGGTAGTCTAGTTTTTTTAATCGATTGAGAATGTCCACCGGTAAACTACTGTTACCTGTGGCACTCAGTTCTTGTTTGGCATCTTCAATATCTTTGCTTATTTGTTCAACTTCTAAAGCGATGCTGGGTCTGGTCTGAAATGCCTGTCACCACCGTTACAAAAAATGTAACGCTAGAAAAGCAGGTAAAATAATAAATCCAGAGACAAAATAAAAGTTTTGAAAATAGCATTTAAAATTGTAATCTATGTGCATTCCATTTATGGATAAAGAGATATGAAAAAAAAGTGTCTTCTTATGAAGAAATGAAAAATACCGGTACACCCTGTTACAATGAGTATTTTCCAGTGCACATGGAATGAAAATAACTGATGTAAACTACAATATCTTGCCAATACCTACTATTTCAGAGTGCACATACGCTGCATTCTGCTCCTCCATTTTTAAACATTAATTGTTCCATACTGTTTACACGATGCCAAATCCAGCGTTACATGTGCCAAAGCTTTAGTAATCCTTGGCGGAGTGATTTATTCTAGGCTTTACATAGTTATTGGTCTTGCTACTTGTTGCTCACATGGATGGAGCGAAACCGATCGAGCAACAAAAACAGATGAATCACAATTCCCACTAACAGATGAATCGCAATGCAAACAGGCCAGTAAACAGCAGTAGTTTATATCATTTATTAATTTTATTTCATCCTCGGATCTTTCTCTTCTCTCATCTTTCTCTGAATATATAAATCGCAATACAGGGTGTCATGTCTTATAGGGGGCGTTATGTCTTAGCATAAGAAGGCGTTATGTTCGGGGGCGTTTTATCGTGGGGGCGTTATGACCGGTTACCATAAAGTGTTACCCAATACCATATTATGAAGACTAATGAAGCAAGTGTAAAATAATAATTTTTGTTTATTAAAAGGTGGTATGGCAGTGAACTGAATTGTTAAGGCAAATTCTTCCTACTACAAAGTATGACAACAACTTTAACTTCAAGACATAAAAATGAATCAATCTTAAGTGGAATAAAGAAAAAATGAATGGCAATACAACTCAGTGTAATGTTGTTACTGCCGAAAGAAGCTAGTAGTTATGTGATGTGATTCGAGAATTGAACAACTAGTGGCAATGTGCAACTATAGTAACATAACTTTTAACAGTAACTAACATTGACTATATCTTTTACAATTACTTTTGAGTGAAAGTAATTCTTAAAAGTTTTAATTCTCTAATGTGTAGAGCAAATTTGTTTTTAACAGTAACCTACATACTTTAACTATTTACAGTGTAGTTGTCAATTAATGTCTAAATAATTTTATGATTAATTGCACCAAATCAATGGTCACGAAACCGTGTCATGTTAAATGGAATAAGCTAAATTGTGTAAATTTAACTTCTTGAATTGTCTAAACTATGGTACTTGAAGATAAAAATGGCAATGTTTGTGTGTATTAACGGGAACAATTTTTGGATGTCTTATATATGTTATTGATATTGAGTTTTATAAGACTATGAAGATGCTTTAGTTCTTATGTTTTGTGATATATCAGAACTTGTCCTCATATTGTTTCAAAAGTGTTCATTGAGGACTTAGCAAAATGTTAGTTATTACTACTGTCCTCGGTGTCAGTGTCCTTCATTTCATGTTTTTGTATTCTTGTAATAAGTTCTCCATTTTGTGATAGGTGGAAATCCATATTCTCCAAGGGCAACAGCTCTTCAATAAGCATGTCTGTGTCATTTTTATAGTTGAAGATGTCCTTTTCAAGGAACGAAGACATTACTTTGGAAAAGCTGTCATCGAATATTCCTTGCCATCTTTTTCTATGGTGAAGTTTACTGTAACAAATGGTGGGGCTTCTGTGACTCTAAACTCTGGCAGTGTGGCAGTTGGTGGGAACTGTACGGCTTTCCTTTAAGCTTCTTACAAGTAACACACTCGTTCAGGACCCCTTTTACTTGTTGTCTGCCCTTTGGCACACAGTACCTTGATTGCAATTCGGCTAATGTAGCCCTCACACCGTTGTGGTGTAGCCTTTCGTATAATCAATTTAGTCAAGTGGATCTTTCTTGGAAGAACGATGGGTCTTCTAACATCAGACTCTAAATCTGAATTAACAAGCCTACCCATGCATCTAAAAATCCCTCCTTGCTCTACAATGCCAAGTTCACTTACCAGTTACCCTCCTCCAATTTTCTTTTAATAAAGAAGCCATTTTGATTTCAAACAAGAAGGATGATTTTATATATTATTAAGTTAATTAAGTTAATTATAATAATGTATTTTAATTCTAATTGTTTATTTAGATTGGTGAATTAATTATATTTTAATTATATCATATACATCTTTTTTATCTTAGTAAGTAAGTACCCTTTATTTTGACATGATAAAAATTTAAAGCTGAAGTAGCTTGTGGGGTTGGTATAAAATAAGCTAGGAATGAATTAAAAGTACTAAAAATATGTAAAATACAATAAAAGAGTCCTATTTACATGCTATAAGAATGAATCATACATAAAATTGCGATCTCTGTGGCGCACGCTCGAGGCGGTTATAGTGTACTTATTTTACTATTTTAAGCAGGTCCACATCAGCCTTTTGGCTGCCGATTCAATATTGTTTATTCAATTTTGTAACTATAAACCTGCTCTAACAAATAAAGGATTGATTGATTGATTGATTGGTTCTTCAATTCGTTTTGGACCAACTTAATCAATTTGATTCTCGCCTCCTTCAGCTCACTCACTTCCAACTTACCTGATCGCTTTATGATTTCCTTTCGCTTCAAACTTGCCTTTAAATTGTTCAGGAACCATCTCACCTTGGCGGTCACACACACTAACCTTTGCAGCTTGCTATAATCGTTCATGTTAACCACTACTGAGGTCTCTTCTTTCGTTTTGACCAACATTACCAATGTGCTCTGCTATCTTCCAATGAGATCTCAGGAGTTTGAAAGTCTTTGCTTGTGGCTGGCCAATCTTTTTTCTGTCCTGTCAACAGTTGGGGCCACACCACCAAAGTTCGTCTTCCTTCAGTTGGGAAGTTAGCACTCCTCTTGAACCAAGATCTGCTGGGTTTTTTAAGGTCAAACAATACGCCCATTTCTCCTTGTTTGTCAGTCTGAGAATCTCGTCTACTCTGTGTCATACAAACCGCTTCCATTTGCCTTTGTTTTGGATCCAGCTGAGTGCTGTTTTGCTATCTATCCAAAATCTCACCCCATCTACCTTTACCTGTGACTGTAATGCACTACACACCGTGTTCATAAGTTGTGCCAATATTCTCACTGACATCAATTCCAAGCATGGAATGGAGAGTTGTTTTAAGGGGGTGACTCTCATTTCACTCGCAACTAAGCTCGCATGGGCCTGAAAAAGAATCTCCATGCTAACCATCACTGGGCCAATTAGCCCCAAAGGATCGAACAAGCTAGCTAACAGGCTCAAAACATTACACTTGGTGGGTTCTAGATCTTTCTCCTTTTCTGCAGTATGCGCAAGACTAATAATGTTTTCAGATATCAGAATTTGAATGAAATGCTGAAGACTTAAGTCTGAGAAAATGTTCTTTAATTTCCATATTGAGAAATGTTTTGCTAAATTTCTTCCACATCTGGGGAGGTAGCACTTTCTGGAGTAACACACAAAAAATTATATATAGTGCTGGGATTGCAAAACAGATTGGTTTACCAGCACCTGTGGGCAGCACAAGGAGGCAGTTCTTCCCTTCTCGGATGACATCAATAGCTTCTTCTTGCTTTCCTCTGGTGTGGTTAAATATTGAGGTGAATAATTCAACCTTACAGTCATCACCAGCTTCAGTAACGCAGGGGTCCCCATTGCTTTGAGATACTTTTGGTATGGTAATTTCTTGCACCGACAGAGCTAGGGCAGGTAACAGATGCTATAAAAAATAAATTTAAAATTGGATTTAAAAAAGGGAATGAGATGAAATTCACAATTGCTCTTTTGCTCATAGGAGACAAAAAGAATTGTAAACATTGTTTTTTATAATTTCTATATCTTTGAAAAAATAAAGCCAACAAAAATGATATTAGAGATATCCAATGAGAGGTATACAACAATTAAAGAACAAAAAACGTAACCAATTACATTTAACTCCAGTTGCCCTTGCCGTAATATTGAAAGAAATTTTCAATATTCTGACATTTTGAAATTCAGACTACGGGAGGTGGTGAGTTACAACATAAAAAAATAATATCTTTTAACAAAGCAACACTCAAGGATAATAACTGTTCCATGGGTACATTCATGTATTGGTCTGGCCTTAAACCATGCGTTAAAATGGGTTTCAATCTCCATTGATTGAACTTCGATCTTGCATGGTATATTCTTGGCATAACATAATTTTCAGACAACCTCCACAACGCAAAAACATTCCAAACAACTTGGCAGCTTCCTCTGGATCTTCGGTGAATATCATCTGATTTATCCCCTCGCTACCCACTTCAAAATATTGACCTTGGGAGACCTGCAATGTGAAAACAGAAATTGATTTATAAATTAATCAAATGATTCGCTCGAGAGTGAGCCAGTGGAAAACCACTTGACACAATTTGCAAAACAATTGTTCTACTTAAAATGAAGAATGTGAATAATGGATATACTAACCTTCGATTTCCATTCCAAGATCACAGCAATGTATTCCAAAGTTTCCCAGCCATAAAGTTCCCACGTTTTAACCACTGCTTTGCTTAGAATTTTCGCATTTGCTTTTTTTTGTGGATTGTGTGAAAATGGTGCCCTAATCCGTCTTCTTCAATAAAGAGTCATCTGAAAATCTCTCAGATTGTGATGGGTGGTAAGTGCCATCCTTTTGTGGAGACACTTCTGGGGAAATAATGAGTACAGCCTCTTCAGCAATGTTCTGTTCTGGAATGTCACCTTCCTCAGATTGAGTGCTGGCATTAGAAATATTCACACAAGGGGTCTGGGAGTCCCCAGACTTCATCATCAACTGAATGCCATGTGTATTTACCTGGCAACCAAAATCAGCACCTTCATTTGGAAAATTGACTTGAACTACCTGTGATTGAAATGGCACAATGCCTGTTGGCTCTAAATTTGAGAACGGGTCATGTGATGAAGCTGAATTTGATTGTTCATCAACTTCGCCAGACTCTGTGGACTGCTGTGATGTACTTGTTTCTGCATTGAGTCCAGGGATTGATTTGGAAACAGAGGCAGTGTACTGCTTCTATATTGTCATACATTAAAATCCCTGGGTGTCTAAAGACATACCAAAGTCATTCTGTTTATTGGCAAACATGTACAAGTTTTGCTTGTATATATATGTGTTTATAAATTTCTTTGAGCCCTTATATTTCTTTGTTTCAGATTAGGGTAATGAATACGAGGCAAAAATATAAATAGAATATATTGGGTTTTAAAAGATTTTAGCGAAAGATAAATTTAAACCTCGGCATATACATCTACACTTGGGACTATTAACCCACTGACATCCGAGACCCTGAGCCCAGACCACCCCTCGAAATCCAGACAAAATGGCCACTTGAGTGAACTCAAAGACCAGTGTTAAAATATTTCAAGATTTTAATGACTTCCCTTTGTCCTTCTGCTGTAAAAATTCACAGAAATACTATTTATATAATAAAGATTTACTTAATAATTTTTATCTTACAGATATGCAAGATGCTGTCTTAAAAGAAATTATGAAAATTGGCAAATCCATTTAGCATGGCATCCTTTGCAGAGTTATGTACAGTACCCTTCAGCTTTCAGAGAATTTATAATAAAACAACATACTTTTAACCCTCATTCAATCAGGATGTTGCATAAGAAAGGCTGTTAGAAAATCCTAGTTGAATTTGGAATGAGTCATCTCTCCAAAAAGAAATAAATCCCAGGGTTTTGAGCACGATTCAATTTTGAATTTGCCTGCCATTGCTGCCATCACGATACTTCACAACTTGCAACTTCACAAACATTTTTTGGCAAGTCAAGACCAACAAACTTGGAATAGTGCTTCAATTTTAGTTCAACAATGAATTGAGAATATATTGGCAATGCAAATATATTCAGTTGTATTGATTATAAACAATAAATGTAACTGAACAATGAAGTAAATATATTGTGTTCATCTGCAAACAATAGTCAGCATGTGAAGCACTACTTAGCGAGCATTCAATCATTTTCACGAGGAGACTGCATTGTAATTAAAATAGAAAATATATACAAAGAAAAAGTTCTGTCTCTTCAAAAAAGTTTAGCCGTGCCACTCAGCGAAGCAAGACCTATCACCCTGCATTTGGCGACACAAAGGAACACTACACTGTTCACATGCAGAGGAAGTTTCAAAGGTACGTTCTTGGCCTTCCTTGCACTTTCTCCCAGCCTTCGAACACATGGCACAAGCTTTTTTCTGGCCTTCATATTTACCTAGAAAGTGTTCCCTGCAAATTTTCCTCTGTTGTAAAGGTGGAGGTGGCAGGCTTTCCAGAGTTTGAGGGTCGTTTGTAACCATTGTATCCGGCAATAAGGAGTTTGGCGAGTTCACGACGGAAGTTGAGCTGGCGTCGCTTCTTTTTGCCAGCTAGTTTTTCAAGGATAAAACTGTTCACCATGGACAAATTGACAAAGAACCAGAAGAGGTATTTCTACCACTTTTCAAGAAGTTGTTCCAGGTGGATAATAACTTCTGTATTGGTCATTGACATCAACTCCATTCATCCCAGAGCTGTACACAACGACATTAGGTTTCTTCATCGATTCCATAGGCACAACTCGCTTTCTCTGTCCCCGAACAACTTGCTGCACTGCGTGTATTTCAGGCTCAGGAGGTGTATTTGTCGAAAGTAAACAAACAACACGTTTATCTCTCCACATTGTTGCAACCAAATTTCCACTCTGATGGGTTCGTACTTCGCCTGCAACGAGTTTCGTCTGCTTGAGGTCAGCAGGGAAGTCTTTCCTGTTTTGGCGCATGGTACCACAAGCATAAGTGTTTTGTGATTGCAAGTCTTGCATCAAATCCGCCAAAGTAAAGAAATTGTCAAAGAAAAAATGTTGGTGGTTGTCTAAATAGGGCTCACCAAGAGTCCAAACAACATAATAGCCTAGATCAAGTCATTATTTGTACGGTTCTTGCCCAAGTACACTTGAAAGCGAGGAACGTAGTAAGTGTCGGCATCTGTGAGGAGCCAAACTTTGATGCCGAATTTGTCCGGCTTCATGGGCATATACTGCTTAAAAGACAGCCTACCGTTGAACTTCACAAGCCCCTTGTCCACAGTGATGTTTTTGCTGGGTGTACAGGCTTCAGTAAACTTCTGTTCCAACAGAGTAACTAGCGGGTGAACTTTGCAGAGCATGTCTGCTCGGTCTTCAGTATTTGGGTCGGCAAGATGGAAGTACTTTCCCAGAGTTGTATAACGCTGCTTGGGGATGGCTTTTTTGAAGCCTTCGACTCCAATAAATTGATCAGAATCCCAGTACATTGCCAGCTGTGGAAGTTTGTGGATTCCAATCAAAATATTGAGGCCGAGATATGCTGAGATTTCCGCTCGATTTGTTACGAACGTTGCATCGCCCTTTGAACAGGCATAGGCAATGCTGTGACGGACAATTTCATCAAGGAATTCATCGTTGATGAAAAGATTGAAAAAATCTTTGGCTCTTGCATTGTCCCCAAGATTTCTGAATGGGCCGTGGCGAAACTCTTCTGCATTGATTCCACTCAATGTATTCGACCACTTGAGTGGATTTGGAGGTGCGTCCTTCGAATCTTCATTGCTGCTTTCGCTGCTTTCTTTGTTGCCATCATCAGCAAAAACCTCAACATCGGAATTACTTGGGCTTTCCTGAGGTTCTTGGTCAATGAAAGCTTCAATTTCTTCATCCACATCACGAAGTGATTCTTGCTCTCACCATCTTTGGTGGTCCTGCCTCATTTGCCAAATTTCTTTTAAGTGCCTATGAAGTAAAAAATAATTGTTGCTGATTTGAAAGGCTTTTCACATTTCTGTATTTTAAGTGATGACGTCATAGGTGGTTCCACTGAAACATTTCAAGACTCAATCAAGAATATCTCTAGAAATATTAAAGCAGTGTTCTCTAAACTTAGCACCAGAAATGTACATCACAAAAGAAACAAAATGACACCCATTGTTTCATTGCCATGACAACAGTTATGCTGCTGGTCCTGTTTTAATTAAAACTAACATTACCAGATTTTATCTTAAACAAGGATCATCCACTCCCAACAATCTAATGGGGAGAGTTAAGTCAATATG
>Ga0099810_1270544_pt1 | contig 11153 bp, 5 predicted proteins | sample DipCnscriptome_FD_81139 | JGI IMG/M metagenome (GOLD analysis project Ga0099810, IMG submission 81139) | Metatranscriptome of coral microbial communities from Puerto Morelos, Mexico - Diploria C A metatranscriptome (Eukaryote Community... | ecosystem: Host-associated > Invertebrates > Cnidaria >... | reverse complement strand
TGTAGGTTGATTTTTTTGATCAGAGCGAACATAGTGCTTTACAAAATCTGTAGCATGAAGTATAGAAAGCAGGCAAGCAACATAATCAGCTCTTTTGTTAGGAGGCTTGGAGGCGGACAACGTAAGATTCAGCTCTTTGACTAGAAACCACACAAAACAAAAGGCTAACAGTGGTGCTGCAATATTGAACATACTAAAACGTCATCCATATAAATCCAAAGTAACTCTCGTCAGAGGAAACCTAAATGTGCCATTACTTCAGAAAATATAACGTTTTAAGTTCAAAAAGCTATTTCTAGCTTGTTAGAATGTTTGAATTCAGCTGAAAGAGAACAATTGGTTGATAACGGAGGCAAGGTTAACCGTAAGATTCTTCTAGGCTCCAAAAGATCGAAGGAAAAGGTGTCTCCTCTAAGCTTCATGCTACCATTTATTTTCCCTGTTTGCAATTTGGAAAGTCTTTTACAATATTTACAATACTGTGATCCCACCAGACATCCAAACGTTTTTGTTGGGACTGAGGGTAGCGTGCAGGAGAGTAAAATTATAGAACCAGTCCAGAAGAACGGACGCACAAACAACACCTTACTCCATTGCTACGAAAAATAGTACCAACAAAAGAATGTTGATGGTACACGCGTATTGCTGATGAGAAATTGCGGCTTTGAATTTAGGGCTTTTCTCGCGCGATGTTGACACAAACTGCTAACCGCTGCATTTACTGAACTGATATGGATCTCGATGGCGAACATATTGCATTCAACATTATTGTGAAATATTAAACTGGGTACTTCAGCCCTATAAGTCGATCGCTTCGACGAAATAAATACTCTCTTTCCCCTTTAACACGCCATTGAAAGTTGTTCCAGTTTAGCACAAAAAAATAATGATAATTTCTATCAGAAAACAAATTAAGCGGGATCGTAACAAGAGAGTTGGTCACGCGACTCTGAAAACCACGAGGCCTATTGTACGAGCCTAGGGTCGAGTGACTAGTAGGAGAGCAGCATTCTACAGGTGTTTTTTTTTGGTGGCTTCGTTAGATTGATATCTTTTTAATCTTCGTTTACCAAGAGCCATTGTGTAAAATATGCACTCTACAAGGACGCGCAGCTTTCAGCTCGGAACAGGTTTGTAAGACTGATTTACAGTCACTCATATAATAGTTATACACCGCGTTCAGCTCTTAACTAAACGAGTCAAACAAATTTACAGACTGGTCTTCAATGCTTCCGGCAGGGCCAGAACGTTTTGGTTTCTCCAATGTTTACTCGGAAGTATTCGAAAAAAGTTTATTTCCCTTTAAACATTATTTTGTATTGAACGTGCAGGGCGAACAGGAACAATGTTTATCCGGGCTGGAATCTTATATTCACTCCGACTGCACACGGAAACAATTTTTAAGTCTAAATTAGAGGATTTTCAAGCTCAGGGAGTTTATCGAATGGCTCGTTCGTTTTCAATCAGCTGCAGTAACGGCCAGCAGCTGTTTCATCACTCGTGTTATAGCACATTACTTTGTAAACACCAGCCGTTAGTATCTCAATCTGCATGATTACAGACCATAGTTGTTTCGTCTAGCTGTTACTGTTCCCACAACCGTGCCCATCATATCACGTATTTACGGCGTTACTTTGTCAGTATACGTTAACATGTTACAACAGCTTTCTACTGAAATACAATGGAGTCAAATCGCACGACACAAAAGAATCTCAGCTGCGGTGAGACTTAGTCACTTCAGTATTTTGCACCGCTAACCACTGCACACAAAAGTGTAATTGAGCTCAGTTTTATGACCTGATCCTAAAAACTTTCTCAATACTCCTCGGAATCCTAGCAGCCTTGAAAAGAAACCTCCGTCCGCATTAGTGAAAAAACAAGTTTTATGCGGTTACAAGAACACCGTTTAGTAATATTGTCAGTTGTATTGAAATGCGCGAAGAAAACAAATCACCAAAATCCTTTCCGGAACAGTAAATTTAAGCTACTGTTAGTAGCTTCCAGCAAAGGGACTTTTTAGACACTAAAACATCGTAAATGACAATGGCTATTTATCTTGATAGCAGACAAATTCATTTCTGGACATCAACTGAAAGAACAGAAAAATAACCAGGCGAAAAATAGCAAACAACTTGGCGCTCTTAAGATCATTGTGTTACTCGCATGACAAGTGCGTCTGCCTGCATGATTGATCGACGTCCCTTTGGTTCCGCTTCTCTAAATTTACTTCCTCCGTATTCAAAAGCAAATCGTAAAAGGTCTTTTGAAAAAGTGCACTGAGGAGACCGCTTGAGACGGTTTTTGATAGTTTGATCCAGAAAAGGGAAGGGCCCTTAGCAGCAAAAGAATATTAAACTCCAGGAGCATGGTCAGGAGGGCCGACTGAAGACCCTTTCCTTCTATTCAAATTCACTAAACTAAGACAACAATCAGCCAATTCCTCGAACGTTTTTAAAGACAGCAACAGAAAAAGGAACCTATCACTTCATTCTGTATCGAGCGACAGTCTTACATGCTTCTCAAAAACTGAATAAACGAAGAACGTATCAACGTTTTGTGAAAATACCATACTGTACACGTCTACAACTCGAGGTATTCACCCGGTTGCTAATGTCATGCTCTCTTTCACCGGTTGAAACAAACAACATATGTAAAGCACCTAATTTCACTTGGCTCTGGAAGCAAGATCCTCACTTGCCGCCTGGAAAAAAGTGCAGTTACTGCTCAATGAACAGTGGGTATAACCATGGTCCTAGATCCTCTTTTACCAGTCTTCACTCAGAGTTTAAGAACGATGCTGCTTAAACCGACGCCATCACAACAAAGCCAAGCGTGGAATGATGAGAAAAATCAGATGGGGTCCGGCTGTGTTCTTTATGTCGCAAAGAAAATCTGTTTTACGCCAAAACCTATACTAACTGCTGCTTTGAGGCTTATATAGTTGCTTTTTGGCGCTTCTAAATTTTATCACCGCAATATTGTCACCAGTTAAGAATAGTGACTGAGTTGTTTGCGTCAAGTTATTTGAAAGGTCTGAACAAAAATTTATTAGAAAATTCACCGCTCAAATATCTCGCTTTCCACAAGTAACCACAGAGCACTTAACATTAATATAGGCTTTCAGTGACTTCACTGAGAAACTGTTCCGTTTAAGTGTCGAAAAATACGACAATTTGGTTTGCTGTTAGTTTCCCTCTGGAGAATGAACGAGCAGCCAGGCCATTACAACGTAAGCAAAGTTGATTCGGCAAACATTCATCCACTTCAACATTGCACACGTCAAATCAACAGATAACTGAGCCAGCCTTTAGCAAATTTGCTGAGTTGTTTTTGGAGTTTTATCTTTATTACAAAATTTAAAAGGCTCAGAAAAGTAAGATTCATCCGACATTTCTGTTGTTTGTGCACTCACAAGTGGAGGAGTGTTTGTGACTTGCTTGCAGACTTTCGGGCCAAAAGAAAACTTTTCTTGAAGTAGAGTTATTCTTGTCTAGTGAAATTATAAGCTTGTTCCATAAAAATAACGACCCATTATATTTCAAATTAAAACATCGATAAAAGAAGAAAGACTTTGACCTGGTTAAGTGATACAAATTTACAAGTTGAATACGTCGTTTCTAGGATCTACCTCAAGTGCAAACTCCAGTAATAGGGCCTTGTTCATGCAAAAACACTTTAAGTCACAATGCATAAATCTACCCAGAAAATAGTCGAATTGGCAAACGTCTATAAAAACAACAAACTGATAAGCTGGCACCAAATAGTCATGTACCCTTTTAGTCTTGTGAAGGGAACTGTAAATGGCACCCCAGTTAACATAATCGAAAAGACTGTCTTCATGTCTGCTCGCTTGCATTTTTATAGTATTACAAATTAAGTAATAAAGTGGCTATTCTCGAAAATGTATGACATAGAAAATAATTGAACCGAGCGAGTCTTTTAGAGTGCTTTACATGATAGAGGTGAAAACTCAGTGGTCTTCCCTTCTAGACTGGGCAGTTTAAAGACATGACACAATAAACAGATTTCCCTTTCAACATATCCAATCCATACCTTATAAAGCAGGAGTTCACTTTTCTTTTTAACTATGAAGACAAACTTTTTAAGTTTCAAGCTTGTTGAGTAGCTGTTTTATTAAAATAGTCTGAGTAAAGCAACTTGGTTAAATAGTACTGGAAGGAACATAACTGAAATAAGTTCGTGTAAATCTCGGTTCACGCTTCCATTTCCTAATAATCAGAAACATTTTGAACACTACAACTCTCAAAATCTACTGCTATCCAAAACTCCTGACTTATTTACAGCAATGTAGTGGGCAAAAACACCACGAAAACAACCTCAAACAACATAGACAGATACAGTTTCAGGTTGCTATTGACTCATTCATATGTTCCATTAGTCGTGTGTTGCTATATACTAAGTAAAATCTTGATTTTTAGCTCAAAGTAGATCCGGAGTCTCTGCAAGATGCTGCATAAAACGACGTTTCAGTCCTACCTGATATAAAAATGCTTTCACGACACACAAAGTTCCATGAATGTGTATACGAATAGCTCAGTTCAATTGTAAATAAATTGCAGTCCTCAACAATGCCAACCCCAATGCCAACAGACAGTGATGTCAGTTGTATGCAGTTTGTACCTGGTCTTAAAGAGTACACTGAGAGCAAAAGTAAACTCTACAGCTCAATGTTTGTGTTTCCAGAAGGAAGCTCCTTCAGGTTCAGCGTAATCAGGTACCAAGGGAATCTTCGAATAGACTGTCTGAGTCGGCATGCCGGCACTCCGTACATCCAATTTGTGCGTATATAGAGATCCTTCTACGCTACATTTTGGTCCCGTATGTTGTCCATAGGTACTACTGAGCAAGGTCGATATCTAAGAACACTCAGCGCAATATGGATTAAGACGACGTATAACAAACAGAAAATAAATGATGTAGAAACGGATTAACGAAAACGAAGAGCAAAAGAATTCAGCAGGCGAGAGGTACACGAGTGCCAAACGTGTTTTCGTTTCCAGTCGCGTTTCACAAGCACGGCAAAACAAAAACGTGATTGACGTTTAGACTAAGCTGTAAATAAACCGGATGTAAGCATTGCCGGAAGGGTACAGGTGGAGAGATGAACAGGTGAGAGGCCATATTAGACTAATAAGTTTCGTTATTCTGCAAATTATTGCACCGTCATCTCCCTTTCAACCATAGCAGGTTTCCGAGCAGCAGACAAGTGCAAATCAGTAGTTTATCGATGAGTTTTCGTTCTAACTTTTAAATCGTCTGCAATCCATTTTCTTTTCGTGTTAAGTAGTATCACTGAGTAAGCATAGCGTGATCGTAGGCTTCAATGACGTTAAATTTGTGAGATTCATATCGTAGAAAGGGCGGTTGCGGTATCCCTTTGTTAACACAATGCACATAATATGGCCACCATTGTTCCCTCCTTGTTACTGAAGTGGATCCACCCACGTGCTTTCCACCTCGTGTGTTTAGTTAAACAAGGCCTAGATTTATTGGTTTATTCCGTTAATCGACTCACAATATTTATTTTAATGTAATTAATTTAACCGTTTAGCTAAGTATTTTCTTCCCTGAAGAAAATTAATTTCTCTATGAAACATTTCTCTAATCATTTAGTCGGTCGCGTATAGTTTGCGAATCACGTGCATGATATAGTGAGAGGACAAGGACAGCATTTCTAATGCGTTGGTGTTACTTCCTATCCTTGGCAATTTTTCAAAGCTTCAAAGACTTCAAGCAATTTTCTAATCAGTGAAAACATGCATTTAGCACGGGTACTTAGTTTCAAACTGGTGTATCGATTATCAGTTTTTTTATTGTTATTTTTGGCTGTATTTTCGTTATATTTCTCGCCGAACCAGGCCTATGAAGACCACTGTCTCTGGCTTTTAACTGAAAAAAAAAGAAAAAGAAAAGAAAAGCTAAAAATAATTACAGAATACCATGTTTTCCGGTCCGTAATCTTGCACAGATATTCTATGGCAGTAGCCCTCCGTGCCGCTTACAAGGTCAAGTATTTAGTGTCTCAGCAAGGGAGGAATTCTCCCACTTGGTAATTACGTTTTTCAAAATTCGTGAGAAATAATGGCTTCTCTGATGCTTTCAATTGTTCTTTTGACTGTGAAAAGGAACGAGCTGGTAATGTTTTAGACCTTGTCACACACATGTAAAAATGAAATGGGAGAACTGTTTGAGTTTGAAGAACTTGCAAGCAAGCCATCTTGTGTGATCTTGTCTCATCTTGAGTGGAAATACCTCTTGAAAGCACCTAGGAAAAGATAAGTGTATTTTTGAAGGGTTACCACATTGATCCATCTTAAATTTTTTTCAAGATATGAGTTCAAAGAGTCTGTCCGACTTGTTCAAGTGTAAGAGATCAAAAATTCGTGCAAGTGCGAATCACAATAACACCCTCTTTAAATTTAAAAGGACCTAAAAGCGTCAGAGTATCAGTGTACTTCTTTTTTGATGTTTTTGAGTAATGCTCGTGATAATTCCCTTAAAAGCAAATGGCCAAAGCAAGGGACGACAAAGCCCTCAAACCCGCGTGTTTTCGTTGTTGTTTTGCTTGGTTTCCCTTTATTTATGTCCTTCCCCGAAACGATATATTTAATAGCTATATTACTTCCGCCGAAGTGTAATAAGCGAGGGAGTCGTTTATAAAACAGTATTTAGCACTAAAATTAGAAGGGCTCGCGGGCGTCATGCTGCAACGCACGCTAACCTTAGCGTCGGGCCCACACGATAAGGGTTTTTGCGGTAAAAACCGGACTTCATGTCCAATGTACTCATGCAAACGGCACTGCCTGTTTCGCTGAGGTCAAATGAAGAAAATATATCAGAGTGAATTGAAAATAAGTTCAAAGCACGCAGAATCCTTGTCAGCAGTGGACTCTAAGTGCAACGGGAAATATAATAGTAGCTGATAGTTCTTGGTTTGTTGCCAAATGTGCCGTTTGGCATTATACCCTCTGGTGGTATTGTAGGAAGAAAAGTAACCCTGTTTATTGTTTAACAAGATTAACACATGCATGCTGGAAGTGCCTTATCTAAACGTCAAACGAGACTTTATCTGCAACATCTCTCTCTCGGTTGTTTATCAATTCTTTTCACGACACGAAGCACAACGCCAGACTTAGATATGCTCGGCAGTATCCATGATGCATTTCGTCCCAATGATGTATGTCGGCTTTTCGAAGCAAAGATGGCTACTCGCTTGTTTATCCGTGAAATTAGAGTATGTTTTAAAAACACCTCCAGGTGTAACAGATAACAATCACTGAACACTTCCGTTTCTGACATTCAGTTTCGTTTCGATGACAAGAGACCATATTCTCATTATCAGAGTTTCAAATAAAAGTTATGGAAGCTTGTGAAGCCTAATGGCATGGAAAGTTCTTCGGCTGAAACAAGTTTTTAAAATTCTTTTAGTCACAAGGGAACCCACATTCATTTATTATTCAGACAAACATAATTTTCGTCACCTGACTTTAACCAGGCAGGAATCTTCTCACTAACTTCGCGTCTTTCGCAACTGGATTAAGTAAATATTTATCCAAGGAAACGAATGCAACGAGTATTGCAAATAGACATTTAAAAAACACAGCAATATCACGTCATACCGAATGAAATTTCATCACAATGCAAACAAGGACTTAACTGGGTCTAAGACACAGTGATAAACCGTCAGTCGACTATAAACATACCCAAACACTGGGCCTGAGTTGCTATGCGTGGAACCGTGAATATCGATGCCTTAACAGAGGCTTAAAACCTGTGTAACCGTTCTTAAATTCACCTCTTGATTGCTGTGTTCGCGCTGAGACGGAGATCAATATTAAAGACTGTAAAACGTAAATAGACACTTATGAAACCTGCGTGACTTTCGGAATACACACGTAGATGGGTGTGTCCAGACGTGTCGAACAAAGGTCATGTGTAGTCAGTCGCGCGTGCCATCAGCGTTGTCATTGCGCCATATCATAACATTCACGTACTACTTCGGCTAGTCGTCTCGAACATTCTGGACACGCATGGAAGATTTTCAGGCACGCGCGCAATTCAGGGAGCAATTCACGCGTAAATTCCGGAACAGATTCCGACCTTGGGTTTTACGTATCTTCAGTACAAGAGTATCATTAACATTGGTAACTGCCTCTAGTATCCCACCATGCCGCAATCATCTGAGAGCTTAACTATTTATATTTCCCCTCTTTTTCTTTTAGACTGTAGGTGAACTACCGAAAAAGAAGAAAGAAAAACTACCTTACACTTGATTTCTTTCCTCACCTGTATTTTCCTTGCCTGAAACAGATGATCTTTCTATAGGTCTTTAATTTCGAATGGAGTTCAGTTTTGGTTCATTTTTGTGCTTTTGAAATTTACAGTTAACGTGCAGAAAATAATGGAACGAAAAAGTAATCTAAAAGATTGTTTGAAGCAACTTCTTAGTAGGTTTACGAAAAAACAGAGCAGCTGGTCTCCTGCCCGAACTGAATCCTGGGATTTTTGCGCGTTTGGTAATTTTTTAAATAACATTTAAAACCTGAACTATGAAAATAAGTAGGATGAATACAAGTTACCGAAGGAACAAGGTACAAAGAATATCGAATGCGAAGGAGTTCAGGAGTCTGTTAACAACTGAAAACAAAAAGGGCACCAGAAATCTTTATTCTTCTGACTTGACAATGTTGCAAAAGTGACGAAGATTAAGTTTCTTCTTAATTTTAGGATACTGTCAAGAATATAGCTATTAAGAATAAAGAAAATCACACAGGATTTATTTCCTATACCACCACGTCTTTACCGACACGACAGTGAAAAAAATATATTATTCTCACTCGGAAGCGAAAATTAATGATCGATATGAACGTTAAACTTTTTGACGTGTAATTACTGAGCTTTTTCTGTTTCATACTAAGAATATTCTGCCTTTTTAACGCTTTTGACGTACAGAGGAACGGCAATGGTTCCGGAGTACACCAAGAATAGTACAGCAAACTGATAACACTACTCTCGAATCATATTTGTCATCAGCATGGAAGAAAACGAGAGGAAACACCCGAGTGCTTCGTATATTGAAACTATTACGATAACAAGAATATATCGAACCATTCTGCTTCACCTTTGAAATACGGGGAAAGACGTTACTAACGACTTCGGCTTCGATAAAAATTCGTTTAAGAATTTCGGTTTCAAATCGGTTTGATGGTTCCTTTCGATAAAGTCGTTGATAAGCAACCCCAAGTGCGGCGGATCTCAAAAAAAAAACAGATAACACTAAAATGGAAAAAAACCTTCGAGATCGTTTGAGGATTTGCAATGCAAATAGAGTTTTCAATCTCATTTAGGTGCCAAAAGTGGCACGTTCTGGATCGACATTATAGTGTTGAGCTTCACGAACGCATCAGGTTTGCAGTTAAATGATTCCAATCATAACGGTCTTTTTGGATTGGCTGTGACCGTCCAATTCACAAAATAGAAGATTTTTCAGTGATTCGATATCATCAGTTCCTCCTTCATCCGTTTACTTCCAAATTCTATGAATAAGTAATGAGTACAAAGTTAATGATATCCGTATTTTTCACCTGTTACCTCGAGACAGGGATCCTCAGAGCAAGCATTTGACGTCAGCTCACGTCGTTCGCCAGCTATTTTTATCATGAAAGCCAAGAAAAAGACTAATGCACCTGCTCCTGTTATTTAGCCTTCGGCAAATCCTCCTTTTTTGTCATGGGCACCCACGACATCTTTAATTGGTGTCCGTTTTTAGAAACGGTTTATTTTTAACAAAAAAATATTTTGCAGACTTCCCGATTTAGAATATTTTAAAAAATATATATTATTATCATAATAATAATAAAAGAAAAGAAATGTATTTTGTGTCAGAGCTGTTCCAAAAAGCATCACAGTAAGACTTTCCAAAAAGGAAATTATATTTAAAGTATCTCTATACATAGATGTGTATGTTTTTTTTTTGGACGACAGGTTGTGCGATGTTTTATTAAAAAAGTAAGATCTTTCCAATCTAAGTGGTTTACTTTACATTTTGCTTTGAATAAGATATCCGCACAATAAGTGATGAATTTTTAACGATAAGTCTTTTCAGGAATAAATTATTAGGCACGTTCGAGGAAGCCGTAATTCTCATGCGAGAACATAACCCCATCCAAGAATTGTGCAATATTTAGAGTTAGCAACCAAACCCTCTTCATATTTGCATGAATCTGTCTAGATAATTCTTTCAGGTCACGGCCGACTGACCGAGGACCCAGCAGCGAATGAACGTCATAGAATAAACAATAATTGAACAATTGTACAATATAAACCAGGGTGACAAGCGATGACGTGAATGCAAATTACCAATCAGCATTTCCGTAACGCTACAAACCGAACTTTCGCTTTTTTTCGCTTTTAACTCGAAATTCGCTTATTCCGAATCGACCCAATTTCTCAACGAAGTATACAAAACATGATTTCCGACTGTCAAGAGAAAAAAAGGATGTGCCGAGAGTCACTTTCGATCAAACTGCTTTGACGATACCGGTTATTGATAAACAATACGCATTTACGCAATATCTATCTGCGTCAAGCGCTGACGCACTAGGGCTAAAATTAGCACCAAGCTCATTGGCTGTCTCGAATAATTGGAAAATTCTGGCACGTCAAACCATTTCGGTGAAACAATGGATTTTACATTTAAGGAGTCGCCCACTCGGTTCGTACACAGAATCGTCGAGCTCTACGAAGCGAAGGAGGTATTCCGACGGAACGCAAACGACCCCGAAGTAAGCCGAGTTCGAGTTGTTGCTGGCCAATAACTCGACTTATACCTATACTGTTGATCAGTTCAAACGACACAAAAACCACCACAAGACAAATAATTTCATCGTTTGGAAAAACAAGTGTTTATAATTTAACATGATGATCACCATGACTGAAGCATTGGACAGCCTTGCTCAAGTTGCTACGGACCAACTTTTTGGTTTCGACACTGCTAGCCTTCTCACACCTCAGCTAGCCCGCCAAGTCCCTCAACTCAGTGCCGAGGAATTTTCATTCGTTCACTCCGGCATGGATGAACCAACCAACATTTTTGGTGAGCCGGTTGATTTCCACGACACTTCTGTTCCAGG
>Ga0099810_1001245_pt1 | contig 11481 bp, 1 predicted proteins | sample DipCnscriptome_FD_81139 | JGI IMG/M metagenome (GOLD analysis project Ga0099810, IMG submission 81139) | Metatranscriptome of coral microbial communities from Puerto Morelos, Mexico - Diploria C A metatranscriptome (Eukaryote Community... | ecosystem: Host-associated > Invertebrates > Cnidaria >... | reverse complement strand
TCCCGTCTGGTGCGGGGTGTTTTTTTTTCGCATTTTTTCCTGTGACATTTCTATCACAAGAATTCAAATCGCTTTTGAATTCCCGTCTGGTGCGGGGTGTTTTTTTTCTTCGCTCATGTTGGAAGCTCCACGGAGCCTCTAAGCAAAGCCGAAACCTTCATGACCTTCACTGACAGCCTGTAGGAGCTTCTCACGGAGGACTTCTTCGCTGGGGTATTCGGGCAAATCCACCTGATTGAAACACGTATGGGCCGATGGTAGTCGGTCTGCGCCATAGGCTCGGTGTAACGAGAACTTTTGCGGCCCTCGCATACCCACCAAGCCCTTAAAGCCTTCCACCGGCACCCGCGATGTGCCAGTAGCAAACTGGAGGAACCAGGCGCGTTGCTCCTGTGTAAATTCACTCAAGACTTTCCAGAACCATTGAACTTGATCCGATTGAGGTGTGTAGTTGTGGTATTCTGTATTTTGCTTCAGGTCCTCGATGTCGATATCAGGCAAGCCAGAAATCAACAATTCCAATTCCTTGTCGTCAAACAACGAAAGCAACTGAGGTGGCACAATCTCATGCAAACCTTTCAGAAAGTGTTCGATCTGCTGCTTCACAGAGTTGGTCATCTTGTGCTCGGACATCAGCTGAATGTACTCATGCTTGTTGTCATTGGTGACTGGCAAGCTTCGTCCCTCTGGTTTGAGGTCCACCACCTTCATTTGTCCCAACTCGTCACTTTCGGCGGAGAAGTTGAGTTCGATGATGTTGGTGATGTCATGATCCAGCATCCATTTCAGGTTGGAAAAATACTCCGGATCAAAGGCTTCCAGATCAGCAGGGATGACCTTCTTTCCCAGCATGTGCTTGTAGAAGCCCCGGGTAAACCATGCCTCTAAGTTTTGCCCGTCGTGAATGGCCTTGCCAACGACTCTTCCAATGAAGTGGAAGAACTGCAGGTGGTCTCGATTCACATAGGACATTGGATTGGGATGGTACGTGCACGCCTTTCCACCAGCTTGTACGAAGAGAGCATAGTTTGGATTGAAAATCTCCTTCGCCAGAGCTCCATACCATTCCTTGGCTACGCCACCAGCATCGATGCCTTCTTCACCTTGAAACTGCACCTGAATTTTCGCCCTCATCTCTTCCCCCGTCCGGATCCGAAGTTGATGATAGGAATCCATGAAGATTTCGTTGCGACGCACTCGCAAACGAATGGTTTGGTATCTGCTCTCCAAGCGCCTCGACCTCAGCTGTGCCCTGAAATAGGCCCGCTTGTTGTCAAAGTCTAAACAGCTTGGCATCAACTGAAGTACAGGTGCAAAAGATTTGGACAACAAAGATGGAGTTTGTTTCAGCAAGGCATTCAAAGGCCGTCGATGTTTCTTACAGAATTTACCAAAGCGCGACTTCTCTGCGGCAGATTGTTCATGTAACTCCGCGAAGACGTGAGGCACATTGGAGACCTTTCCATCCTCTCTTTCGGGCGACGCGGGGTTCGGCGATGCTGGATCCGTTGGATTCATCATGCCCTCTGGCACACGGCCATGCAACACGAAGAAAGCTTCGATCAACGGCAGCAAACGATTCAGCAATGGCTTAGGTGGAGAACTTTGATTTGCATCCTGAAGCTCCAGACGCACCGTAGAAGCCGGGCCGGAGAGCAACTTTTGCGCGGGTGTGGCACTGGCTTCAGCATCATCTTGTAGTCGTTCTAGTGCTTGGTCAAGGGCACGCCACAAGGTCTCCACCCTCGCCTCCTCGAACGCTTCAGGTTTCACATGTTTCTTTTCGTCGACTTTCTCCACCTTCTCCGTGCTCGACTCGGTGGTTTCGGAACGAAAGACCTCAGTTAAGGTCCTCACCACCCGTAAGAAGCGACTCTCAACGGTACTTGGCGATACGGAAGCGACTCCCACCGACGCGGAAGCATCCAAGGATTTTTCGATATCAGTGACCAAAATGGATAAAACCTTCATCAATTCACCACGCACGAGCTCTAAATGCACTTTGCCCGCCAAGGCCACCAAAATATCACCTGCCAGTTGAAATGCATCTCCTTCACTGTTGGAACCATGACCACTTCCAGCGTGGCAAAGAAAGTGACACAAAGCCAGGACCGAGTCTTTTGTCAAGGACAAATGCATATCCTCAATAATCTTCGTCCACCGTTGCGCATTCGCCGGCACCGCGGGTGCCGCTGGCACCACCGGCGCCGGCTCGATCGGTACCGCCGTCTCGGGTGTCGGTGCGGTGGGTGGCTCGGGTGGTGGCGCTGCAGGCGGATCGGTCTGCGTGGCAACCTCTGCCACTTTGGATGGTCCTTCAGGTTGAGGTACCAAGAGTGCATGCAACACCGACAACAACCAAGCAGCATGCCGAGATGAGGATAAGTAAAGTCGAGTATTCACCAGTTGCATCAAGAGGTTTACTGAACACATCTTGGGTAAGTTGGCCAGTGGCAAGTTTTGAATGCGTAGCTGTGCTTCCAAAAGCCGTTGCTTCTTCTTTCGATCTGGAGAGGCTTTGCTTCTAGATCCCACTGTGTGAAGCCATATCGCTTCAGTTGCACCACCCAAAGGATGAGCAAAGAAATCACCGCAATGTGGGACACGACGTAGAAGATAAGCCAACATGGCCAAAATCCTCTGTGCTCCAACTGATTGTACTTCCAATGGGCTTCGTGTTTCTAAGCCATCAGCTGTTGGACTTCCAAACAAACAGGGTGGAGGCAAGGCATCCATCGGCGCATCTGCTTCGGTGTGCTTGCAAAGCAAAACCATAAAATGTCCCAGCAATGCGCTTCGTGTCGTCGGATGTAAGGACAAATTAAAACACAGTCGCGTTAAAGGAATCGTGGAAACTTCTGTTCGCAAGTACAACAAACGACAAAGGCCCGGAACCAAAGTTGGAGAGATGGGCACTTCCACGTTGACCTCGTCTAAGTTGCAACTTTTCAGCAGCTGTTGATCCGCTTCATCAAAGGAATTCAGACCCAAAGGCTCTCCTGGAACACGAGGACGTTGCATGCCAATGGGCCCTGACCATCTTCGGTTGCCAGTGTTGTGGTGCAACAATTGTTGCTCAATCATTGACAAATGAGCATGTTGACGGGGCCATGCCTGTGCGGGTCTCGCGTTCGTACCGGTGCTGGTGCCCGTTGCGGCGCCGGGCTCCTGTGCCACCGGTGGTGCTCCAGGTAAACGACCTACGGGAGGTGGAAGATCCCGACGAAGGGCGATACGCGTGAAGGCTCGATCCCGCAGCAGTTGTGCTTCTGCCACTAACTCGGCCGGCAAGGTCCTCAGGACTTCCTCCGGTGCACTGAGAAGCACTTCTTCACGAAGCATCGGATCTAAAGACGCGATGAATGAAGCATTGTCCATTTCGTTGCTCGGTGCTGTACGAGTGCCTTCAGGAGGTGCGGGCGGTGCCTGCGACCGTTGCCTGGCAGCTTCTTCTTGTAGCACCTCTTCCCGAATTTCGGGCGGAAGAGCTTCCAGAACTACAGCATCAATCTCTGCAGGTTCCGCTGCCTGTGCTTGTGGAGCAACCTGTGGGCTTTGCCGCAAATGATCCAAACGGGCTTGAGAAATCTCAGCCATGACAACTGAACTGCGCATCTCCTCTGGTAAAGCAGCCACCACAGACATGTCGATACCCACTGACTGAAGGATCGCCGTTTGTGTGCAACCAAGCCTGCGTGCCAAGCGTGCAAGCTCCAGAATGCCCAATGCTGCAGCTTCCGAGTCGTCCTCAGCTGCTGCTGGTGCAGTTCCCGTGGTTTCTGGTGGAGCGCTTTCCCCAGGCGGCGCCTGGTTCGGCGTCGAGACACCTCCAGCTGCCGTGCCCACCGAGGCAAAGGCCGCTGCCAAGGCGTTGGCCTCTGTTTGTGGAGGTGGTGGTGCTGGTGCAGCAGGCGCCACCGGTGCAACGGGCACAGCAGGCACCGGCGCACCAGCTGGCGGTCCCTGGTTGGTAGATGAGATGTTCATCGAGGTATCTGCAGACGACACGTTTCCTCCGGTACTTGGAGGAATAGGACCAGACCCAACGTTAGCAGCAGGATGTGGCGTCGCCTCGTCGTCCTCCTCCATATTGTTTCTTGGACTCTCATGTACTGAAGGAGCAGGGAAAGGAGTATCAGGTTCAGGAGGAACTGGAGGAACTGGAAGTGCAACCTCTGAGGCCTGTGGGGCTAGAAGCGAACCTGGTGGAGGGACCACCGGGGCCGCTTCGGCAGCGCGTGACATACGGAGCTGACGGCCCAAGCGTGGAGCGAGTTCCATAAAGATTGCCTCGAAGTCCTCATTCCCCTGGCTGCCAGCAGCATTCTGCGGCGAGGAAGATGCTGAGGAGTTTCGAATGATGGGTTCCAGATTGCTCATGTATTGTCGCAAATTCCCTGTAGGCATCCATTGAGCACGATCTTCTCCATGCTGAATAGCCGGCTCTCGACGCAGCAATGGATGCTCTGCTGGAGGTTCCATTTCAGCTTCCCAACCAACAGCAGTATTGAAGCCAACTGCTGTACCAGCCCGCAGTCCTGGCGGTGGTGGCATCTGCATTCGTCGGAACTGACCACCACGGTGAAGTCCTTGTATGACTCCCGCTTCACCCAAGTCAATATCCACCCGGAAGGTCATACTTTCGCCCTCCATGCGCGGATGCTCCTGATCAAACACTTGAATCGCGTTTTGAAGCACACTTTCGATGCCTTGCGCATCTTGTGTAAACTCTTCCACATTCATATCGTAGTCCTCTTCCATGTCTTCAGGATCTTCATATTCTCCTTCTTCATCTTCATCATCCTCGTCGCCCTCGTCCACACGTACATGGTGCTCCTCGCCATCCATGTGATCCATCTCGCCACCTTCATCATCATCTTCATCCTCTTCAATTCCTTCTTCGCCATTTTCGCCCATGTCATCATCCTCCTCCTCATCTTCACCTCCATCGCCATCCTCCTCTTCCGCTGCCATCTCTTCTCGTCTTAAAGCCTCACCCAAGGAGCGCTGAACACTTTCCAGCAACCTGCTCCCTAAACTTTCGCCAGCCTGCAGGTTCAGATCCATGGCCACATGACCTTGATCTTCCTGTGGTGCTGAAACACCACCACTCACGGCGGAAGATTCACCGCTGGTAGCACCTGTGGATACAAAATCCCGACGCGTCAGCAGTTCCAAGCACCTTAAGACGCTGCTGGCCACGGTGGTCGCCTCGCTCCGTTGCAAGGGCAGATGTGTCAGCACGGCGCCAAAGGCATCACGCAGGGCTTGCATCTCATTTGCGGTGGTGAAATGTCCTGAATCCTTTCGCGTTCGTGCCTTCTTGGCAGGTGGGGCAGAAGCAGTACTTCCGCTGGGATGATCTAAGGCATTCAAGCGCGGCGAGGCATTGGAGGTCGGATCCTGGGCATCGGCACCAGCTGCATCTTTCTCTTCCTTTCGCTCGGGTGGCACTGCGCTCAAAAGTCGTGCTACGATGATGGAGGCAGTGGAGACCTGGGTTCCATATTCTCCTTCTTCTTCAGGAGATTTTGGACCTTCCGCCAACGAACGTAGTGTGACAACGGCCTCCGCTACCAGCGCACGCCGTGGCTCCCCAGGGTGACGTGAGACTGAGCAAAGAACAGCTGCTAAATGCGGAAGTAGCCTTTGTACTGGATTGAGAGCTGATGACAAGGCACTCTTCTGCGTGGCATTCAAGGCATTCATTTGCTTCGACCAAAGCTCAGAGAGTTGCGCCAACTTTGGTAGCAAATGTCTCATCATCAGCAACAGCAAACTCTTGTGTTGTGGAACAACGGAAGTGATGACCAAGCTGTTCTTGTCCTCCGGGATCGTGGCCTCCAAGGGAGGCACTGTTAAGGGTGGCTTCAACAGCATGGAGCTTAAGCCTTGCGAACGGCCCAGCAATGTATCCATGACATAGAGGATGGAGATTGGACCAAGTGCAAAAGGAAATGGTGGCGGAAGAGCATTGCTAGCACCTTTGGTCTCCTCGGTCACGTTTCCATCAGTCTTGCTAGCAGCCTCGTAGAGCTTTTGGAAGGATGTCCTGCACTGAACATCCACCCCAAAGCAAAGTTCATTGACCAAGGTCTGCAAGATGGGCAGTGCTGAAGGGAGAGCTCCAAAACGCATGCGTTGACGCAAGGGTCGTTCACCTTCCGGAATGAGTTCAATCGTCAAGGTCATATCGTCACGAGACTTCTGTGTGACTGACTTCAATGCTTCTTCGAAGAGGCATGGGTTTCGACTCAACAAGTGATGGTTCATCCGGCAGAGATCCCTTGCAGGCATGGTCCGACGGCTTCCGAAGCTTTGTAAAATTTCATTCTCCATACGCTGCTGCAACGCCGGCCCATCTTCCAACAGCAGAGATAAGAACTCGGCCAACATCTGGAAGAGCCCTGGGAAATTCGCTTGTTTTCCAAGGCGCAACAACAGTTGCAAGGCGCGGATGCCCGTTTCTGGGCCCTCTGTTACAGCAAACCTAGGCGACAGCTGATAGGAGAGAAAGGCTTTGGATCCCACCGAAGCACCACAGAGACGAATCAACACCTGCAAACAGGTTTGTGCTAATGCACCATCCGAGCCGGGAAAAGCATAGAGGATATCCAACGCCAAAGTGACCCACATCTGTTGGATTTCGGTGTCCAACACCTGTGTACCATCGCCATACTTCACCAACTCCGCCTTGCAAAGAAGCTGCTGAGCACAAACGACTGCTGGTGTAAACCAGCTAGGTGCCGGCAATAAGGCTTCACCAAGGCCTGGTGGAGCTGGAGCACGTCCAGCACCATGGAGCAAACGATGTCCACGCTCCTCAGGTGATTTGGTGAAGTCAATGCCTTCCACACACCAGTTGTGAATTCTCTCCAGCAAAAGTTTCATGCCATGTTCACCGGAACGACCTTTCCGTTCACCCAAGATGCGACAGGCTGCTGGTCGCCGATGGAGTAAGTTGGCCAAGACCTGTGTCACGCAACTCAGTTTCTCAGGTGTTGGTGTACCATGAAGTTCACGAAGGCAACTTACCAAGATCACCTTGAGGTTATGATCTGTATCCACCGGTTCCACCGGAACTAAGGGCTTGTTCTTGTCGTCCCATTTGCCATCTTTCAAACTTTTCAATCTTTCCAACTTCCCTGCTCGTTCCAACTTTTCCATCTTTTTGTCGCCTTTCGATTTGTCTTTGAAGTCTTTCAAACCCTTCTTCTTCACATCGCCATCTTTACGAATGCGACTCCAATCCTTACTGCTGGAGGTTCTTTCTTCTTCTTCATCTGCTTCATCTCCAGAATCCTTGGAGGTTCCTTTCGAACCAAACTTGGGATTGCAATCGCTGAACTTTCCGCATTTTTTTCCTTTGCTCTTCAAATCCTTCATGGGCTTCTTGCCCTTGTCCTTGGTCTTGGATTTTCCAACAAATCCATCTTCCTCTTCGGAACCACTATTGGGATCAGCATCTTGGTCCTCATCCATTGAATCATCGTCCAAGGAATACTTTGGCCAAAGAGGATCAGCTATCTGAGATAGAGAGCAAATGGTATCCACCACCGAAGGTAGAGCTTTAGGCACCTCGTAACCAACAGCAAACATCCTTTGCAGCAAGTCCTGCATCACATGGTCACGGATTTCTTGCAAATCTTTCACAGGTTCCACCAAGACCTCCTTCCCAGCGTCGCTACTGACCTGGTCCAATGGATTGGAGACCATCCACATAATCAGCTGTCCAATATCCTGGGAGCCTCGATTGGGAAAGTGGTTGAGCGCCGCTTCAGCTTGTGCGGCTGAGAAACCCATATCCACTAAGGTGCCTTGCACTTGAGTTTCAGCCTCTTGTTGAGCGGCGCTTCCGGCAGCACTTCGAGCGGTCTGCGCTGCCCGGGCCCGGCGGCTCGGTGGGCCGTGGGTCCCACGTGCCACGGGGGTGAAGTCACCTTTGGATGTCTTCATCTTCATCAATTTATCAGTGACCTCCTCATCAACTGCCAGTTGAAGCCACACCTTCAGCAAGGATCCACAGGCTGCACGAGGGAAGTGGGTGAAGCATTGAGGATGCTGCCAAATGGGTAACAAACTCTTCACCGCGCAGGCCTGCACAGAATGACAAAGCTGCTCCTTCCACATCAATCCCTCTTCTGGTCTGATCTCCATGGCATGAGCATATCGCTTTGGTGCAGTGAGTTTCTCGAAATAACTCGTTGCCGCGATCAAAGCTGCGCCAGCCAGTTGATCGTCATCTTTACCCAATTCCTCAACCACAAACCGTATCAATGGCGGAAGCAGATCAAAGCCGCCGGCCTGGTAGAAGGTACAGAGTGCCATAGGCCGTACAGCCACTTTGTTTTGCTCTTCGTGCATCTTGTGCAAAACATCAAAGACCTCTGCAACCCAGCGTAGAGCAGCAGCCGTGTTCTCGGGTCGCTTAGCTGATAAAATCGTCTTGGCAACCTGTGCCAGTTGCCTCTCCAAGCCGGGTGGTACACTGCTGCTACCCGCCATGCGACGGCTATGGAGTTTCGTGGCGAGTTGGAGCAACTGGCGCAACGTCCTGGAGGTGAGTCGAAAGCATTGCCGTGCTGCACGTAGCAATGAGGTTTCGAGGCTTGGAACCTTACTGCCGTTCCCGGTCCCTGCAGTGTCATTTTCAACCTCCATGGTCTTGGATCCATCACCTGCTGGCGCCGCCGGCAAGCCAACCGGCAAGCCATCCTTGCCATCTTTGGCACTGCTTGGAGAAAAGACTGCTCGCACAGTTTCGTGATAGCTGGCTGTGGCGGGTAACCTCTCACGTTCCTGCGGGTGCCATGCCACCAAAACAAACAAGGAAGCAGCTAAAGGCCCAATCTCCCGTAAGGGCTCACGGACCGCCTCCATGACCTGTGTCGAGCTGCATTCACGGCATACGGATAACATACTTTCCAACGCAGCTGTGGCCCGACTGAGGGTGCGAAGAAAGGAAACCACCCGTGTACTCTCCATCTTGGCGATGGCCACCGCTGGGTCCCCTTCGGCCATGCATTCTTGCAAGGTGGGCACCACCTCCAAGTGACTACTCAACATCTCCTTAAGCTCAGCAGCAGGAACCGCCAAGTTGCCATCAGAACCTTTCACCTGTAAATTGAAGAGGCTGGCCATGGGATGCTGTTGTCCTTCCAAGGAAGTCAAGTGGAAAGGAAGACAGGGTAATTCTTGGAGCTCTCTAACCACAGACAAACCTTTCCTCTCAAGGAAGCACTTCAACGCTGATTCATTGGTCGAAAGAATCGACCAACAGAAACGACACAGCGGAGCCAAGCGATCTGGAAGGAAGTTGCTGCGATCCTCCAGGTCCAAAGGTGTCCACTCAGGATATGCCTTGGCTTCAACAGCTACTGCCCTCATGGTATCTAACATGCAATCCACCACATGTTCTGTGAGCTTGCTAGGCCCCGCAGGACGGTTCCTGAGCACCTTTTCCACTTGGGTGCCCATAATCTGAACCAATTCCGGTTGGGTGTGCATGATACCCGCATAGCTGATCTCTGTGAAAGCTTCCGTCAGCAACTGAATGGGCTTGGGAGACAAGGAGAGAATGAAATTTTCACCCACCGCATGCATCGCGATAGATGCCAACAAGCCGGGCACAAAGTTCAAACACTCCACACTTTTCAAGGTGTCTTTGTTCACTGCTGCCATGATAGCAGGTAAGATGTCAGTCTCGATCATCTGAGGAACTCGTGAAGGATCATCTTGAATGATGCTGGACACGATGTCAATCGCTGTGCCAAAGAGTTGTAAACCCATCTTCATGGGTGCCTTGACTGCCAGCTTCAAGGCATCTGTTAGCTGCCCTTGGAAGACACTGGCCAAGCCCTGCACCACTTCGCTACACTGTAAGGCTGTCTGAATATTCTTGAGCAACTGACGACACAAGCGTCGTCTTAAGGTCGTTTCTTCAAAGAGATCACGAAACCTTTTCTTCTCCTCCTCTTCCGCTGTATCTGGTGGTGGCGTCGAATCCACCACCTTCTCCGCGTCTTCTAAAGCCATGATCAGCTCAATTTCGCGATGCAGGCGAACGGAAAAGGCCTGAAGCCCTCCAAAGTCGCGGAAGAGGACTAAAGCCGCCGTGCCCGACACCTCGGAGACTAATTCCAGGCAACGGAGCATCCAGGTGACGACCGTGAGTGAAGCTACATCCATCTTTTCCATCAGTTCCAGCATGGAATGGAGCATCCCCGCATGCCCCAACTGTGCTGTGGTCTGATGATTGTTCACCGTGGTGATCTGAAACAAGTCGAAGGTTGCTAGGAGCACTTTGTTATGCTCTTCCAACTGATCCGCTTCTGGGCGATGTGCTAAAAGACCCCTCAAGGCACACGCCACGATCCCATGGGGCAGAGAAAGACCCAACATCTGCGACAGCTGCGATGCTTCGGAACGACTCTGCCCGAAGCGTGAATCCAAAAAGCCACCGGTGACACGTAAGGCCGCAACACCTGCATCAGATCCAATGACCTGTAGAAGTTGCAGCAGTTCACAAAGCTCAGACAGTAAACCAGGCCTTTTTTGCATGTACTGTTGGAGCACAAAGGGGCGAATATGCTTCACCGCGTTGCAAATGGCAAAGAGCGCAATGGCAACCACCTCTCTTCTACCCTCCAATGTTCTGGAACGGCACCACAGCCGTAGCTGTAAGAGAAAGGCGGATCGCGAGGCGCTGGGAATGGAATGCGATGCCTCCAAGCGTTGCCGTAAGGTTTCAAAGGCTTCGGGACCTTCAGGTGCCTCTGCGGTCGTTACCAACACTGAAAGCTCATCGGAGGTGTCACAAGAGCCCTCGCGTTCAGTGGAACTTGCTGGAAGCTCAAAACGAAAATCATCCACCACGTAGTCCGTGGCAGTGCAGGCATCTCGTAGGCTGCCGCCATCCAAAAGACTTGGCGCACCACCACATGCCAGCATCTCTAAACGTCGCTCTAGCGCTGAAGCTTGAGGTCCACTCTGTAAATGTCGACTCGGTGGACACACCGCCAAGCACCGAAGGGCTCCCAGCAACACTTGTAGCTCTGAGCGCTGTAGTAAATCACGCAGTTTCTCGACTGGACCTTTTAAGTCGGGATGAAGAGAAACCATGTCGTGCACCACCCGCAGCACCTCACATAGCAACTCTTCGTCCACCACCGTTGCAGGATCCGCGGCCGAGGCCAGGATCGTTTCGCAACGACTAAGGAGCGGCTGCCAAGAAGCAGCCACCATCCGCTCCCAAGTTTGCACTTTTAAGTGCCGAAGCCGCTGCAAAAGCTCGTCCTGTGGACAGCTGATCAATTGCTCCAACATGCATTGTTGGGAGTAAGGCGGCGGCACAGTCAGAAGTGGAACGGTGGCCATCGCACACCTAAACTACACGGTGCCGCCGGAGTCACCAACGACGACTCCGCAACGGCGACGACAACGAGGCTCGAATGATTTTCAGCTGAGAGGAATGAGTTTTCG
>Ga0099810_1105049_pt1 | contig 11635 bp, 5 predicted proteins | sample DipCnscriptome_FD_81139 | JGI IMG/M metagenome (GOLD analysis project Ga0099810, IMG submission 81139) | Metatranscriptome of coral microbial communities from Puerto Morelos, Mexico - Diploria C A metatranscriptome (Eukaryote Community... | ecosystem: Host-associated > Invertebrates > Cnidaria >... | reverse complement strand
TAATTGATGTTACCGGTACCCAGATATTAAGATTAAACCTAGGATTGTATCAGAAAACAGAACCCGGATGAAGTAAATCTAGCTTGTAACTCTATGGCAGGACCCTGTAACCCATTCTAGGAGGACCTCATGCGCAAGCGGTTATCAGGATATTAAGATTAATTTTGGGTACTGTAAGGTCCTGACTATATGATCAGCCGCCGCGTTTTCTCTGGAGATTACATTACTAACCCACCTAACAAACTTACAATTTTCTCCTGTTTTATCTCAAGAATCATACCAGGTTTCACTCGACAGGACTAGGACAGGATATGAAGATAAGATAGAAAACTTGGCATCGGTTAACCCTTGATTTGTGGCTCGCCAAGGATAACAGGTTCTTGAATCCTAAGAGCTCCTACAAAAGGATTCTGATGGCACCTTCATGTCGGTTCATCCTTGTGTCTTGACATTACAGATTATGTTTCTTGTGCTTGTGTTACCTTTGCATTCATATACCTTAGATTCATTCCGCTGGACGATATTATGATTACTTTGTTACCTTTATTGACCCAAAGAAGCATCCAAATACAATAAAATATGTTAAAATTGTAAATTTATTAAGTATTTGGATGCTTCTCCCCAGGTAAAACACCTAAAATAAACATAAAATAAGATCAAAGGATTGGGATAAGAAAGGAAGGCCAAGAGCCTAACCAACTATAAATATAAACAAAATAACTTTATTATCTGAAATCATTGATCTCGCCTAGTGAATGGACCTAGAGTTAGAGGATAATCCGGGACAACTTTATTAACCTTAAGATTATTAATTCTAGATGTAGCGGTAGAGCGTGAGGATTCCTTCAACCCTATCCTGTCTTCACTTAATCTTTCAATTTCTTTTTGTTGATTATGGGTGTTACCCGCGTCCATTGCCTTTCTTTAATCTTCCATTCTATTTCTTTGAGGACGCGGGGAACCGGTAACAACAAACCCGCCTTACCACCCATTGACTTAATCCGTGAATTCTATCGTGAAGAAGCTTGGGCACTGATCAATAATAAAGATTTATGGAATAATATTGTGATTTCCTACGCCCAAGCTGGTCCAATAGTCTGAATGGAATGCTTTTAATCTTGACATAGGATTTACGCTGAAAGGCCTAACAAATACCATCAAAATTCTTTATTAATTACATCTTATGGGCCTTTCAGCGCTAGTACCAGAGATCCAAATTATGAGGCTAGATTCAGTCCCCACATAAGACCCGAGAATCCATCCCGCCTATCGATCTTATCTTCATTCTTCTACCTTGGTCCACGTCCAGATTCTAAGGCGGGTAAGTAGTCCTCACGCATAAAGTCACTAATTCTATCCTGCGGTTAGTGTCTCACCTTCGGATTCTATAAAGCCAGTCAGTTTGTTACCCGAGTCTATTGGTCCCTTTCACATTAACATTAATAATATAAGTAATAACAACTAATAAGAAACCAAAAGACGAGGACAGAACACATTATCTGATAAAGATGCAAGTAATAAAATAAGAAAATTCCTTGTTACCTTTTGGATAAAACACCAGGTTCTTGAGCTCTGAGGATAGTCTGGTCGTCATTCCACCGGTCCCTCCTGTCACCCTCCATATACCGTCCACCTACAATAAGCTCCAAAAATAATAAATTTTATTTAGATTTCTTGGGCTTATTGGATGGTTGGTGGACGGAGGGAGGGACCCAAGAAACCCACACAAAACCAATAAAACTTACATTTTATTTTGGTTTTCTTTGGTTTCTTGCATGCCGTCGCAAGCGGGAAAGACCCCAATAAATTGTAATTTTTTAATGAATTTTTATTGGATTTATTGGGCTTTCCTTATTTCCAACAGACGAAGGCTGAAGGCAGGGAATGAATCACCAAAATATTATAGCGAGAGGAGAGAACCTGACTGGCCAAGAAGGAAAGCAAAGATTACACCTTCAGAATCCCTTCCACGGGGGCGTCCATGAGTGAATAAAAGATAATATTAATCCTATAGACGCCCCCGGTACAAGTATAATAATAACAAAAGTAATATCAGATACAAAGAAAACTATAAAAACTTATTATTTCTTATATAATTCTTAGTGTTCACTCGCCCGGCTGGTGTAAGAAAAGGCCAAAGGAATACAGCCGGCTTACAAGATTCATTTTTATTGTCTTTTATTGACACTTATTGGGCCCGAAGGCACTTGGCGTGGACTTAGAATATCCTAAAGAATCCCAAAAAACCATCATAATTTTGTATTAATATCCTTGGAATAGCGGGTTCATCTTCAGGAAAGACAGGCCAGCGGTAGGATAAAAGAGCATAAGATCCAAAATTCCAAGCTTTTTTCCTTTCAATAATATCCGCCCGCCGTAGGCGAGAGATGGCGGAATGAAGGCACGCCCCAACTCAAGGGCGAATGAATAAAAATATATTGTGAGTGTGAAGCAGCTTTTGCCATAGAATTCCTTAAAAACTATAAAAATAATAACTTTTTTATTCCTTAAAGCTGCTTCTACCCACGTGTGCTCCCTTCGGTCTCTTGGAAATTCCTTGATTGGTGGAAGAAAGTCTAGGCCGGAAGGACCAAAGATTCCACCAAAATATTCTGATTTTATAGTGACGGAAGCTAGGACGACTGCAACATTCCTTGAAAATATGAATTAATTATTGTTTTCTGAGATGATTTTTGAGTGAATTTACCCTTCTATTAATACAAATTCCTATTTTATTTTTATTATAATGAATTATTTATGGAATTTGTAAGGTATTTTAAGAGTGGAAACAGAAAGTCAAAGAAGATTTTGCAGATATAGATTGTATATGAAGGGAGAAGATAGGAGGGGTATGAATGAAGGGCGGATAAGGCGCTCATGGTCAGTCTAAGATTGTATCATTCAAGATTCTTGCTAGGCTAGGTCTAACCGCCTTATACATATAAAAATCAATAGTAAATTTTAGTTTTTACATCTTTAATAAGCTTCTTAGAAGTGATCCTAAAGACAGAAGTAATTTGTAATCCATTCTATGATCTTATCTGGACGTTCCTGAAGGTTGAAAAGGTTCTTAGGTGGTGTCCTGTGCTCCGTGTAAAATCTGGTCCAACTTTCCAACCGATCCTGTGTTCCATGTCCTAGAGATTACCAATAAAATCATAATTTCCTGATCATATTTTAAGGATTTCTGGGACAACATGCAAGCCATTCCAGGAATAATATTATTTTTGTTATTAGGTGGTTGTACGGGTGTGTAGGCGAGACATCGTATAATGAATCACTTTATAATTCTCTGTTAATAGTCTCGCCTAAACACCAACCACCATAATAATAAATAAAATAATTCACTTACAAGGGCCCAGCCGTAGGAAAGGAATGTATGCTGGGCCCACATATGATGGAAAATACAATAAATGTAGATGTAGGAAGGGAGTGAGCAAGCCATTTTCAAGAAGAATTCACCTTATTTTTGGCTTGCTAGTGACTCACTCCCTCCCTTCATCCTTCCCTCCTTCGTCTGTTGGTCCATTCTTCCTTCCGTGTCTTGGCTTTGTCCATATACAATATTATAATAAAGCCAAGACAAAGGACCAACAGACGAATCAAGTAAATATAAATAAAATAGTTGTTACGGGGGGACTTGGGGGGCATGTACTCGGGTGGCCCCCACCATAAGGACAAATAAACAAAAGATGAATCAATAATGAATGGTGAATGAGTTTAAGGATAAGATGCCAGGTACATAGAATTGATAATGAAAGAAGGAAATATTAATAGTAAATAATATAAGAAATAATAATAAATTAAAAGATTAATCCTTATAAATTTAATAAAGATTGCATGTTCATTCACCTCTAGATCTAGGATGTGATTCTAAGGTTAGTGTTGGCAAGAGCCTTGACCCGTAATACACCTTATAATTACCCATCAATAACTTAATAAATTCCAAGAATTATTGTTGAAAATGAGCACCAGATTTTACCCGAATGACTTCCCACATGTAAGCCGAGAGACTGAGGATGGACCCGCTATTGTCATTTCTATAGACTTATCCAGTTGGCACGGAATGGTTGAAAGAAGCTTCAGGAATAAAGAAAGTTCCTTATAAAATCCCTTAATTCTATTTATATTTACGTTTGCTGGGTTATTTGTACTAAAATGCCATTAAAGAAGGCCAGCAAACGGACCATAAGACAAGGCTCTAGTAAGAAACCTAAGGTATATTTTAGGCCAAAAGAGCCAAAGGAATTAATAAAAAGTGAATTCTTTCATGAATGATTCTATAGTGACTTTTGGCCGTATAAAGCTTAAAAACTATAAATTAATTATATGTTTCTATTATTGACCATTCATTCTAGGAAGTGATTCACCTTATAATAACTCATCAGAATTAATCTGTCGTAACTTTATGGCTTGTACAAGAGCTTAGAATGTGATGTCGCAAGCATTAATCCGTAGAAATCTTTACCAACTTTTCCTTTCACATAGTAATCCTTAGGTTTGGAGTGTAAGAAACCCTCAAAAACCATTCATTTTTTCATTTCTGTTTCCTATCATGTAGGCTCTCGCTCTAGTCGGTTCTTATTCTCTTTAAAGGAAGGTTGCCACTCGGTCGTAATAGGTGCAAAGAAGTCAATAATATTATCTGGGTTGTAGGTGGGTGAAGGGGTTTCTCCTTTCATGTGCATCCCGTGGACTGGTTCTCAAGCATAATAGCAGGATATAATCATTAATTTCCAAGATTTATTCAGGAAAGACAGGCAGTTTGGACCTCTCGCATATAGTCAGGACTTAGAATCCCGTATTATTTCTTAATTATTACAGGCTTTTCCTCTTCTCAGGACCTTTCAGCCTCTTATCTTTCTATTGATTTTATAAGGAATAACATTATTTTCTAGAGATTTTTAATAATCCTTCATAAAATCTTAAATTCATATTATTTCCTTATGTTTTCTATCTTAATAATCTACATTTAATATATATTTACAAGGCTTTCTATAATAAAATAATATGAATCCATAAGAAATAATCATAAAAATATAATCTGGAATAACTAATGAATCCACATATAATATTCTATTTATAATTACCTTCACAATAGTAATAACCTTATAATATGGGATAGAAATGAAGAAATATAAGATTTACAATATTCTTTGCTCTTTACTCGGTTCCTATAGACGGAGGGCCAACGGCCTGCATGAAAGACATTAAAATATAATTTGTATTTATAGTAGAAGAAGGAAGAATAAAGAAAATTTAATTGATATTTTCTTGGATGTGACCCTTTCTCTCAGGACTTTTAGCGGTTTCCCTGTCCAAATACACTAAATAATATAAAATTAAAAGATTTCTTATGTGGAGTGCCTGTGAAGGAACCTTTAGGACCGAATGATCAACCGTCTATTCACCACTTATTAACCTTAAAATTGCCAGTTTTATATGATTGACATTACTTTTTACATTTCTGTGGGATACTTGGCTTACCTTTTCCATCCACATCAGGCGTGAGAACCTTACCAGAGCTCATAAATATATTAAAGTTTTAATGATTTAGTTTATGAAGGAAGTAAGAACCTGTAACCCACCTTATCCGACCTCTCGTTTCCCTCGCAAGGATCTTGAATGTAGAATCCTGTCACCATAGAAATCGATAAACGTGGAGGCTGAATGTAGGGTGAACGGTTAGACCAAGATATGAGAATAGATTGGGGTGACCGTGCACCAGCCTCCCACATACGACCAAAAACCAAGAAAATATTGTATTTTTATTGACTTTTGGAGAGTATGTGGCTGGTGTAAGAGCCTCCACGCATGAAGTCGGATAACAAGTTATAACCTTTCCATTGGGTCAAGACATGAGGACTTCTCCCCTGACAGTATTCTAAGGTTGAAATTTCCTGATGTGACTGAAAGGTTCCCAGATTCTATCCTCCAAGGCCCTGGCTAGTGTAAAAGTCAATTATTTTTCTTATTCCTCTTGTGCCAGGGCCTTATAAATACATAAAATCTTATTTTTGTTACTTGGAATGTCCTGGAAAGATATAGAAAGTGTTACACCAGAAACTAAATGTCAAGGAATTTTCAAGTAACCGAGGTCCCGTCATATACGATAGAATGCTTAGAAGGTATTATAGTAGGCCCGCCCAATTATCTTTATGCTTCTCTTACACGGGCGGGGGAATGACAATAGGATTACCAGACGATTCAACCGTGAAACCTGAACCTTGTGATTCTTAGTGTGAGGAGAGCCCAACCACCTGATTCATATTTTATTATAGTTTTTTATGCTATTATTAAGGGAAAACAGGTGGTTGGTGGTCATATTTAATAGATTTAACCGGTGAATGACCTTTCCTACCTATACCCAGCATTAATTGTATGATCATATCCTGGTGTAAGAGTCCACATATAATTACCGGTTCATCTCGTCTTACCTGCCCCAGGGTCTTCCATCATACCAATCATCAAAGAAAATAATTAATATTTTTAAGGTTTTTTAGAAGATTCCACATCCATTATTAATATATGATCATAAAAACAGATTATTGTGTGGGTACATGTGCAGGAATAATACTTGCTCCGGAAGTTACATTTGTATGAAATAAATCAGGATAAAACTATGAGGCAGGACTGGCAAATGTCAATCAAAATCTGGTTCATATTTACTGGCGAATACTATTGAAACACTTATTAAAATCTCCATCACATTCAGGATTCTTCTTCCGGATCCTACCGTTGGACCATACTATGATTACAAGCTTCATGATCTTATTTTATGATTATTAATGCTGTTAACCCACTACACTAGGATAATAAGTCCCAAGAAAAGTGTTAATTCTTGCAATTTATTTCTCCTTTAAGGACCATTCCGTTATCTTAGGACATCATATTAATAGAAAAGGCTAGTAAAAATTAATCTTTCTATAGTTTCTGGAGCGTTCATAATGAAAGGGAATGGTGGTAGGAATGCTGTGTGAACGCTCCATATAAATCTATATTATTTGTACTTTCATCTCGTAATCATAGGATTGGAAGCTCTCGCAAGGGCATGGAAAGGGCAAGCCCACGTATAATATTATTATTACTTTTATAATTCTTGTATCATTTGTGGCTTGTCCTTGGCCATTTCTACTTCTTTTATTAAGCATTCCATGTATTCGGCCGCGAGGAGTCCCATAAGGAATAGGATATGATTGTGAGGTTAATAAGATTCCTATAAAATTCCTGGAATAATTATTAGTTCTTGAAGGGTAAACAGACGTTAGGCGGGCCAGAAGACACCACATAATTAATTTCTTCCTTCACTTTCTTACCGCCTCTGGCCCGTTCCCTTCAGTCACATCTTGTATTAATCCATTTATAAATTCAATAATCTTTGTACCTTATAGGACTGGAAGATAGCGGAAGGGCCTAGGGCCAGAGAAGGATGAACTGGTGTATCAATCCCTTATTATTATTATGAAAATAAAAAGTTATATTATTTCTTATAGGGTTAACAGTGGTCACGCTAGTCCTAACCTTACAGTTGATCCAAAATTATCTGGTGTTATCCTTACCGGGCTATATGTTCACGGCTCCGAGATCCTAAAATTATTATCAGTTTCTTAGGCCGGCCTAATAACACAGCCAATAAAATAGCAAAATAATGAAAAAATAACAGATTTTATGCTTGTGTGTGGCTGTGTTCTACCTTCAATTTCTTATTGTGTTTACTGTGGGGCTGGGTTTAATCACCAAAAGTCACTTAAGATAGCCCCAGCCCCTACTAAAACACTAAAATATAATCTTATGTTTAATATAATCTCAAGAAAGAATCATACAAATAATATAAAATATATGAATTCATTAATATGCAAAAATACATTAAGATAATAATATTATAAGAAGATTACAACTAAGAAAATAATATTAACAAAAGATTGCAATTATAGACCAAAAGATTCCAATTAATTTCTTGTTTTTATGGGTTATTTGGGTGAATTAATAAGGATTTTACAGACAAAATAATAAGTTTTAATGGATTAATTCACCCAAACAGAACAATAATAACAAAATAACTTGAATGTTTACTCGCGATAGCGTCAACCGGCCATAGGATTACATTATGATGGTCGGGGCAGAGCCCAAGTCAGAGCCCAAGTGTAAGCTGTAGAAACTAGACCTCGGGCACCAAGATACGACCACAAGCTCCATTCAAAGGCACTTAAACACAGATTATTATTGAGAAGACACCAGCCTGATATCCTTAAAGGTTTCGGTCAAAGACACTCCATTCCAGGTATTATGCCCAAGAACCCCAAAATTAACAATTAAATTTCATTTTTTCATTCATTTTGGGTTCTTGGAAGGGACGGGAATAAGGAAGTTATTTGATGGGAAGATACGGTAGACGGGAGCCCCTAAGGAACCAAAGATTTAATTTATTTTATTTAATATCTGGGGCTCCCCTCAAGTTATTTTGGTAATGAATTGTAAGGTAAGTTCTAGGTGAGAAGGATACGAAAGGCATGAAAGATTGACCCGTAAGTTCCTTCCCCGGGATGGGGCCCCAGCGTACTAGAATCCATCAATAATAAATATAAAATCTGGGACTTTTGCTCATAAATAACCCCAAGTAACCCGTCAATTTACTAGAGATTTATACCGTGAGAATAGGAATGTAAATAGAAGATGAGATTTTCTGAGACGGAATGCTTTTGAGATGGAACTAAGATTATTTTTGAAGTTTCTTATCAGGTATTATCCCGTCCTAGACACTTCTTTGGCCTAAGATAACACTTTAAATTCATTTCTACATCATGTGCGCCCCGCGTGTACCAAGAGAGCACAGAAGACAAGAAGTTACTAGCGGGAATGATTCACCAAAGATTAATCTTTATGGGCCTTTGGCACTTATATCCCCTAAAGAAACAGCATTAATAAAGTCATCAGAATCTCGTCTCATTCTCACTCTCTATTACCTTAAATTATTAATATATTTCTATTTATTTGTGTCTTAGTGCCTTTCACTCGGCTGCGTCACTCTGTTCCTCCCGCGTACATAACATTAATATATATTTTAGGAATTATCGCGGGAGAAGCCTGTCACACTACCAAAACACTTATAAAAATCCATAATATTTACATTCCTTAAGAGTGGAGGGAGCCTGCATGCATGAAATAATCTGGTGTACACTTGGGTTAGGAACGGCCTATAAGAACACAATAATAATTTGTATTTTTCTACCGGTGTATCCTTGTGTCCTATCTTAACCTTACATTATGCTTCTAATTCTATGAGATTCTCTGGGCATAACTGGGTCACACATCATCCACTTATAAGTCTCCATCACTGCTCCCGACCTCTTCCATCTTAAAATCCTAATAAAATCCTGCAGTTTTTAATTGGTTCCTAACGGTTCCTTCGGATTAAATTGGTAATTATAAAGTCATTTTAGAGGTGAAAGAACATATAAAATTGAATTCTTATAGGATTTTATATATATTTAATATTATTTCTTTTATTATTATTATTATGTGTTCGTCCTTGTCCCTCCACATAATAACCTTTCATCCTTATACCAGCCATTAAGACTCTTGGATTTTTATAAGACTTTTAATGAATAATAATGGCTGGTAAAGATACAAATAATATAAATTTACTATATAATCATTAGGCGGGGCCTCTACAAGAGTCTTTTGGTAGCCCCGCTTGCCTGCATAAGTGACTTAGCCGCGTCCAGCATACCCTTGGAGAATAGTGTGGTGCTTGTGGGTCTATAGCGGGATACCGGATGGGAATGAACTGACCTTAGACACAGCTTATGATTGAGGATTTTTCCGGTAGAAATCTCTATTATTATGAAGGGAAAAATCCTTAATAATTGCTGCGTCAAGGTTCATTCACAAGATCCCGCTAAAGAAGCCACCACATTATTACTCCCTTCCGCCACCGCTCTCACTTAATAAACCTCCAAAGAAGTGTCGCAAGCGGGCCACATCCCCACATAAAATCTATATAAAATTTATATTTATTTTATTTGGATGTGGGTGAGGAAGGGTCAACGGCTGGTGTAAAAGACAAAGAATTTAATTGTTAATTATGCTAGCGCCCGTGGACCAGCCGTTGAAGGGAATTATAATAATAAAATACATGGAATAATTAATGCTTTTTGTGCATTCTCCGGGCCTGGGCGTAGCCCGGTTCACCCTCCCATAATGCCAAAGAAACCCACCAAAAAGACAAATAAAATGCAATATTTTTGAGGTTTCTTGGCAGGAGGGTGGGAGGGAATTATAATGGGACTTTCTGCCACCACTCATGTGCCCTGGCGGGAGCATATTGCCATTAAAAATCTATTTTATTTATCTTTATGGTTGGGGTCTAGTCGTAACACCTATAAAATTCCTTGTAAGAGACCCCAACTAGCCTAAGATTTCCCTCACATTAAGATTACCTGGCAAGAAGCTTTATACCTGAGATGATTGGGTGGTAACTCTGGACCTAAGATTTCATGATTACCCAGATTATATTTCCTGAATTATTTCTATCTTTATTATAGGTTATGATTCTAAGGTCCCACGGTAACACAGAATTGTCCTGAAGATCACAGGGTATTGTCCCACGGTGGAGCGGATTATCTGATAAGGACAAAGAAATCCCAGAATTATAAAGTCTTTTGTACCTTTTGTTGGGCGGTTTACCTTTCGGTGCAAATAAGTCTCAAGAAATGATAATATTAAAGATTCCAGGAAAAGGTAACATAAAGAAGATTTTACAGGTGTACAAAGGATGGAGAGAGTGAAAGAAGTCCCTGCGTCCGGAGGTTAGGAACGGTGTAACCCGCTTGTCTCTCCACTCTACCTCACGTACCCAAACCAAGCCTGTAATCTCCATAAAATAATAATGTGTTGCGGTTTCTTCTTGAGTTTGGACACGGTAACATAGGATTGACACTAGAACCAAAGGATAAACCAATAATAAACTGATAAATTAACATAGAAATTCCCATTAAGAAAGTTATTATAATATTATTATTATTATTATTATCTTGTGTTACTAGCGTTAACCCTTGACACACGGTCGTACTCGGATCATCCACATCTAAGACTTTCAATCACAACCGGCGGGACTTCTTTCACTCATGTAAGCCGCTTGACGCTCTCCCGCTATACCAAGGATTAATCATCAAAATTAATATGTAATAATCTTTGTCCAAGACCCGGTTTACCTTTGATAACCAATAGACGCCAGACGGTTTTTACCTGAGAAATCCTGGAGTTAGCATGATATTTGGCTGAAGAAAAGCAGAAATTATTGAGTTTATATGGCCAAATATCCTAAGAAAATGAGATCCTGTATGCCGAGATTAATAAAAGCTTGTAAGCTGGCGTAGCCTAAGAATCCGGATAATTTTCTCTATAATAATCTCATGTCACGGGTTATCTCTTATCCGGGTGGAACTGTGGAGCACTAATAATCAATGGTCAATCTTGGATGAAATAATCCTGGGTTACAAGGTCCTGCCTACTACAGCCGTAACAAGTTCAATCATAAATGCTGTAATTTTATTGTAATTTTCATGAATTATTATGTTAATTATGGATGTCGGGACCCGTAAGAGACAAAGAAACACCAAAATAATCCTAAGAT
>Ga0099810_1147787_pt1 | contig 11754 bp, 14 predicted proteins | sample DipCnscriptome_FD_81139 | JGI IMG/M metagenome (GOLD analysis project Ga0099810, IMG submission 81139) | Metatranscriptome of coral microbial communities from Puerto Morelos, Mexico - Diploria C A metatranscriptome (Eukaryote Community... | ecosystem: Host-associated > Invertebrates > Cnidaria >... | reverse complement strand
CGGTGCTTGACTACACGTCGGTAGGATCCTCCTTGTCTGTACGAAGCTTTTGCAGGCTAGGATCAGCAATGTCTGTACTGGATTTCTTGCATCTTGGGTCCTCTCTGTCTCTGAGAGGCTACACCCGCATTGGGTCGTCATTTTCTGTCATGGGGTTTGCTCGTCTTGGCTCATCTTTGTCGGTGCTCGGTTTTGTAACAGTAGGCTCATCATTGTCTTTGCGTTCTTTCAGCCGCATTGGGTCTTCTCTGTCAATCCTTGACTTTCTACACCTGGGCTCATCGATGTCAGTACGAAGCTTTTCTCGCATTGGCAGCACTGTTTCGATATTTGGATTGTCACGTATAGGATCCGTCTTCTCGCTCTCTTTGATGCAGTTTACTCACCTTGGCAGCTCGCTGTCCGTCCGATCTTTCGCGCGGTGTGGCTCGGCGCTGTCTGTCCTTGACTTTTTGCATCTTGGCTCGTCCATGTCGCTGCGAGACTTTGTCCGGATGGGCTCATCATTCTCCGTCATGGGAAAGTGTCAAATGAGCTCATCCCTGTCGCTGCTCGACTTTGCACATCTAGGCTCCTCATTGTCTCTGCGATCGTATGTTCGACTAGGATCTTCACTGTCCATTTTGGACTTTTTGGTCTTGGGATCCTCGATGTCTCTCCGAACCTTCTGCCGTATTGGCTCCTCCTTGTCTGTCTTTGGCAAGTTTAGTTTCGGGTCAAGCAGCATCTCAGTCATGGGCTACGTGCAATTTGGCTCTTCGCTGTCTGTCAGAAGCTATGCCCGCTTTGGATCGGCCATGTCGGTCTTGGACTTTTTGCACATCGGCTCTGCGATTTCGGTAAGAGGCTTTGCAAGAAGTGGATCAGCGTTTTCAGTTGTTGGTGTGGCGAACCTAGGCTCCTCGCTGTCAGTATTGGACAGAGTCCTTCTAGGTTCATCGCTGTCTCTGAGGAGCTTCAGTCGTCTTGGTTCCGCATTGTCTGTTCTCGACTTTTTGCGACTGGGTTCATCTTTGTCATTACGCTCCTTTGCAACTCTGGGGTCATCGCTGTCGGTTTTGGGAATAGCTCGCCTTGGCTCTTCGAGCTCAATTTTGGATTTCGCTGGCTTGGGCTCTACAGTGTCACTCCGCTCCTTTTCACGACTTGGAAGCTCTTTTTCAATGCTCAACTTTGCACACTGCGGCTCGTCTGTTTCATTACGATCATTTGCTCGCATAGGTAGTTCAGTCTCCCTTCTGGGAATGTTGCGCATAAGTTCTTGCCTTTCGGTACTTGATGCAGCGACTCTGAGCTCTTCATTGTCACTCCGCAGCTTTGCCCGCTTAGGCAGTTCGCTTTCAGTGTTAGACTTTGCAGAGCTTGGCTCCGCCCTGTCTTTGAGAGGATTAGTGAGACTAAGCTCTACGCTGTCTGTTGTAGGATGCTTACGATTTGGGTCTTCCTTGTCGGTTTTGGACTTCCTCCACCTTGGCTCTTCCATGTCGATTCGAAGCTTTGCTCGTTTGGGGTCGTCGTTGTCGGTGCTGGACTTGACACATCTTGCATCGTCGATTTCACTCCGAAGCTTTTTGCGTGTCGGCTCCTCTCTTTCTGTTTGTGGCTTGGTTAGGTTAGGGTCTTCTATGTCCTTGCTCGACGCAATCTCCGTAGGCTCTGCGTTGTCTTTGCGCGGCTGTTCTCGACTTGGCTCAGCAGTTTCAATACTTGACTTCTTACATCTAGGCAGTTCTATGTCAGTGCGAAGCTTTACTCGACTGGCATCCTCAGTCTCCGTGTTTGGTCTTGCCCGTCTCGGCTCCTCTTTGTCAGTCTTAAGTGATTCTCAGTTTGCCTCATCGTTGTCTCTGCGGTCATTTGTCCGTTTGGCATCTTCTCTGTCGGTCTTGGACTTCAGTGTTCTTGGATCTTCCTTGTCGGTTCGTAGCATCGCCCGTTTTGGTTCAACAGTGTCGGTCTTGGACTTCTTGCATTTGGGCTCTTCACTGTCCGTGCGCTCCTGCGTCCGCCTCGGAAGCTCCATGTCGATGCTGGACAGTGCTGCAGTAGGATCTTCAATGTCTTTACGCAGTTTTGTTCGCATTGGCTCGTCGATTTCGTTGCTGGGTTTGATGCGGGTTGGTTCTGTGTTCAAACTTTCGGTGATTGACGACGCACACTTGGGCTCCTCGCTTTCTTTACGGAGCTTCGGGCGAGTAGGATCTGCGATGTCTGTCCTGGACTATGCTGCTATGGGTTCTGCACTGTCAGTACGCAGCTTTGCCAGAGTTGGATCCGCAATGTCCGTGTTTGACTTTGCTAAACTGGGCTCTTCGCTCTCGTTGCGTCAATATGGCAGGGTAGGTTCTGCACTTTCCATATGTGGTTTAGCTCGACTTGGTTCCACTATGTCTCTGTTGGACTTCGGAGAGATCGGTTCCTCCATTTCTCTAAGATCCTTTGGACGTTTGGGCTCCGCGTTGTCCTTATTCGATCTGGCCCATTTGGGCTCTTCCTTGTCGATCAGAAGCTTTGCTCGAGTTGGCTCTTCATTGTCCATGCTAGGCATCGCGCGAATGGGATCAGTTTTCTCCCTGTCATTGATAGACAAAGTTCACTTGGGTTCTTCACTGTCGCTGCGAAGCTTCTCTCGCATGGGCTCATCGCTGTCACAAGTAGACTACAGTGTTTTAGGCTCATCAGTTTCTCTGCGTAGTTTCGGGCGTCTGGGCTCGTGTTTCTCGTTGATAAACTTAGCGCACCTTGGCTCAAGCATGTCATTGCGCCATTTCGCTCCTGTCGGTTCTACCCTGTCTGTGTTCGGAGCAACCCGCTTTGGAAGTTGCATGTCACTTCTTGATGCCGTCACCTTGGGATCAGCACTTTCAGTGCGAAGCTTCGCGCGTTTGGGCTCTTCTTTGTCTCTATTCGATTGCAGTCAACTAGGCTCTGCCCTCTCTGTAAGACAGTTCACACGACTTGGGTCTGCAGTGTCCATTTTGGGCTTGTCTCGAGTAGGATCTGTCTTCTCTCTCTCCGTAATAGATGCTAGTTGGGGAGGCAGCTCTTTGTCTTTGCGCTCGTTTGCTCGCTTTGGGTCTGCTTTGTCGATACTTGACTTATTGCACATGGGCAGCTCGGTTTCAATCCGAAGTTTTGCTCGTTTCGGTTCTTCGCTTTCATGCTTTGGCCTCGCAAGGGTTGGCTCCGTCTTCTCGCTCTCAGTGATTGAAGAAACTCTGATTGGCTCTTCACTTTCGATCAGGTCTTTTGCACGTGTCGGATCAGCTGTGTCGTTGTTGGACTTCATGGATGTAGGTTCCGCTTTGTCGTTACGTGAGTTTGGCCGACTAGGATCCGCTTTGTCTCTTGTCGGCATTGGGAGATTGGGCTCTAGCATTTCCGTGTTCAGTTTTGGACATCTCGGCTCGTCTGTGTCTTTGCGAAGCTTCGGACGAGTTGGTTCGTCCATTTCGGTGTTCGATTTTTCACACATGGGCTCTTCACTCTCGCTTCGGACTTTCGCTCGTCTTGGGTCGACTGTCTCGATCTTCGGTTTGTCTCGACTAGGATCTGCTTTCGCGCTATCTGTGGTGGACGTGACCAGCTTTGGATCTTCCTTGTCTCTACGAAGTTTTTCACGGCTGGGCTCTGCTGTTTCTGTACTTGACTTCGCAGCGTGTGGCTCGACCCTGTCCGTCAGATCCTTTGCTCGTCTTGGATCATCTCTGTCAGTCTTTGACTTTTTGCGCCTTGGCTCCTCCTTTTCGGTGCGTTCATTTATGCGTATCGGGTCTTCTCTGTCGCTTTTACACACAGCACGTCTTGGATCTTCTCTTTCAGTTGTAGGTTGGGTTCATCTAGGCTCTTCTGTGTCCCTGCGAAGCTTTGCACGTGTCGGTTCAGCATTGTCAGTGCTAAATTTTGCCACGATAGGCTCGTCGATGTCTGTGAGAAGTTATGTTCGATGTGGTTCCAACTTGTCAGTTATGGGTATCGTCCATATTGGCAGCGTTTTCTCTCTGTCGATTATGGGTGTAGCCGAGTTGGGATCGGCTTTGTCGGTTCGTAGCTTCAGCAGACTGGGTTCCGCGATGTCCCTATTTGATTTTGCTCAGATTGGCTCATCTGTGTCCATTCGAAACTTTGCCCGAGTTGGATCTTCTCTGTCGGTATTTGGCTTGAGTCGCCTTGGTTCTGTGTTCGCCCTGTCAGTCGTGGATAGTACATTCCTTGGCTCATCAATGTCAGTCCGTAGTTTTTCACGAATAGGTTCTTCAATGTCAGTGTTTGACTACTCAAATGTAGGCTCGGCAGTGTCATTGCGAGGCTTCTGCCGTGTTGGGTCGTCGGTGTCTGTTTTGGCCACGTGCAGCGTAGGCTCTTCCCTGTCAGTGATGGACTTTGCATTCTTGGGCTCAAGCATGTCTTTGAGAAGCTTCGCACGACTTGGCTCTGCCATGTCTCTCTTTGACACACAGAGTCTAAGCTCGTCCATGTCTTTACGAAGCTTTGCACGACTTGGGGCAAGTGTGTCGTTGCTTGGATTGAGCCGAGTTGGCTCTGTTTTTGCACTGTCTGTGATTGACAGAGTTCTGCTAGGCTCCTCTCTTTCGGTGCGAAGCTGTGGACGTTTGGGTAGTGGACTATCCATGGTCGATGCATCTGCATTAGGCTCCTCGATGTCTTTGAGGAGCTTCACACGTCTCAGTTCTGCGCTGTCTGTTGTTGGCTTGTCCCGGGTCGGCTCTGTGTTCTCGCTTTCGGTAATAGACAAAGTGCATTTTGGCTCAAGTTTCTCGATTCGAAGCTTTGGACGCCTTGGCTCTTCGGTTTCGGTCCTGGATTTTGCTACGGTCGGCTCTTCTGTCTCGCTAAGATCATTCGTACGCCTTGGTTCTGCACTGTCGATGCTGGACTTTTCCAAAATGGGATCGGGCATGTCGTTACGAAGCTTCTTGCGTGTGGGCTCGTCGTTGTCGATGATGGGCTTGTCACGGGTGGGTTCCGTCTTCTCTTTGTCGCTCATTGACGTCTCACATCTTGGCTCCACCATGTCCTTGAGGAGCTTCTCACGAGTGGGATCTTCAATGTCACTACTGGATTATGTTCATCTTGGTTCGGCGCTGTCATTGAGGAGCTTTGCTCGAGTTGGCTCTTCTTTGTCTCTCTTGCAGTTTGGGCACTTTGGCTCCTCGCTGTCCTTGAGGAGTTGGGCACGTTGTGGTTCGGCACTGTCATTGCTGGGATGCGCACGAGTGGGCTCGGTCTTCTCTCTGTCAGTCATTGATGACATGCAAGTTGGATCCTCATTGTCTGTGCGCAGCTTTGCTCGACTTGGATCCTCCGTGTCGATCCTCGACTTCTTGCGCTTAGGATCGTCTCTGTCGGTACGAAATTGCTTTCGGGTCGGCTCTGCGGTCTCTTTCACGAGCATTGCTCAAATGGGGTCATCGTTGTCGCTACTGGATTTTGCAACCATAGGGTCATCTATGTCTTTAAGGAGCTTTGCTCGAGTTGGTAGTGCACTTTCCGTGTTCGACATGTCGCACCTTGGTTCCTCCTTGTCGTTGCGAGGCGTCACTCGTTTGGGTTCCACCCTTTCTGTGTTTGGTGTCACACGCATTGGATCGGTCTTCGCGCTCTCAGTTCTTGATAAGACCATTCTGGGATCTGCCCTGTCTGTACGAAGCTTCGGCCGCTTGGGATCGTCCTTGTCAGTTTTCGATTTCTCGCATGTAGGTTCCTCAGTGTCTCTCCGAGCTTTTGCACGACTAGGATCATCAGTGTCAATCTTTGGTTTGTCTCGTGTTGGCTCGGTATTTGCGTTGTCGGTCTTCATGCAATGTGAACTTGGATCGTCGCTGTCCATTCGATCTTTTGGTCGACTCGGGTCAGCAATCTCACTGGTAGACTTTTCGCACATAGGATCGTCGATGTCATTAAGGAATTTTGGAAGGCTCGCCAGCTCAATGTCTGTCTTTGGCATAGCACGTCTTGGATCTACGGTGTCGGTGTTTGATAACACGTTAAGCGGTTCCTCACTGTCTTTGCGATCATTCGCACGCCTTGGCTCAAGCATGTCGGTGTTCAGCAACGTGGAGCTAGGTTCGTCTTTGTCTCTGCGCCAATTTGCAAGACTTGGCTCCTCATTGTCTGTGTTTGGCTTGTCCAGAGTGGCCTCAGTATTCTCACTTTCTGTGATTGACACAACTAGCTTCGGCTCTTCCATGTCCTTGCGAAGCTTTAGTCGCTTGGGCTCCTCGCTTTCAGTACTCGACTTTCTGAAATTAGGGTCGTCCATGTCTCTGCGAAGCTTTTTGCGCATTGGATCTGCCTGCTCGATTGTGGGCTTAGGCCGAGTTGGCTCTGTCTTTAGTTTGTCTATTGTTGAAAGTACAAAGCTCGGATCCTCCTTGTCTTTGCGAAGTTTTGCACGAAGCGGCTCTGCAATGTCACTATTGAATTTCGCAGAGCTTGGATCCTCGTTGTCTCTACGAAGCTTGGGTCGTTTAGGCTCCAGTTTTTCAGTACTTGGTGTGTTCCGTTTAGGATCTTCTGTCTCTGAGTTTGGTGCTGCACTAGTTGGCGCGTCACTGTCTATGCGAAGTTTTGGACGTTTTGGTTCTGCCTTGTCTGTGTTCAACTTCGCTGACTTGGGATCCAACTTGTCAGTACGAAGCTTCAGCCGCATAGGATCAGCCCTTTCTGTTGTCGGCCTGGCACGTGTTGGCTCCGTTTTTGCATTGTCATTGATTGAATCGGCAGCTTTGGGATCATCCCTGTCACTCCGAAGCTTTGCTCGATTGGGTTCTTCGTTGTCAGTCTTAGACTTCCTCCACCTCGGTTCGACACTGTCAGTACGAACCTTTAGTCGACTTGGCTCCACGGTGTCAGTCTTTGGGTTGACACGCTTGGGAAGCATCTTCTCCCTGTCTGTCATGTACGCTACTAGTCTGGGCTCGTCACTTTCTATAAGAAGTTTCAGCCGAGTAGGATCCTCTTTGTCAGTCCTTGATTTTCTGCACCTTGGTTCTTCGCTGTCGGTCAGACAGTACTTGCGCCTGGGTGATTCATTGTCTGTCTTCGGCAAGAGTAGGTTCGGGTCGTCGCTTTCAGTGTTGGATTACGCCCTGTTCGGCTCTTCCATGTCGATCCGCAGCTTCGTTCGATTTGGCAGTGCCCTGTCATTATTTGAATTTGGAGCAATAGGATCTTCAATGTCATTAAGATCGTTTGTCCGAGTGGGCTCCGCGGTTTCAGTTTGTGGTTTGTCTAGGCTCGGCTCTTGCTTCTCTCTCTCTGTCGTGGATGTTTGCCACTTGGGCTCATCCTTTTCGCTTCGAAGCTTCTCGCGAATTGGATCTGCAATTTCTTTACTTGACTGCAGTACGCTGGGTTCAAGCATGTCTTTGCGGAGCTTTAGCCGAATGGGCTCTTCTGTGTCGCTTTTTGATTTTGCCAAAATGGGATCCTCCCTGTCCCTGCGTGTCTTTTCACGGATGGGCTCGTCTGTTTCGCTTCTGGGTATGTCCCGCCTAGGATCATCCTTGTCAGTCTTCAGTGATACATCCATTGGGTCCTCCCTTTCACTACGCAGCATGACACGTCTTGGGTCGGCTCTGTCTCTCTGCTCATTCACAGACATCGGCTCCTCCATGTCTTTACGATCTTTTGCTCGTGTGGGCTCCAGCTTGTCCGTAGTTGGCTTGGCTCGCGTCGGATCTGTATTTGCACTGTCAGTCCTGGACAAAAATCTTCTAGGCTCTTCGATCTCTTTAAGAAGCTTTTCTCGTCTCGGCTCATCGATGTCTGTATTGGATTTCGCAACTTATGGCTCCTCGATTTCGGTGCGAAGCTACGTGAGGTTCGGATCGTGCATGTCCCTCCTGGGGATGGCCAGGTTCGATTATGCGTTCTCGCTCTCCATCCAGGACTTTGTGTTCCTGGGCTCCACCTTTTCGGTGCGAAGCTTTGGACGTTTTGGTTCTGCACTTTCAATGTTGGGTTTCGCAGAATTTGGTTCTTCAATTTCACTGCGACAATTTTGCCGTGTAGGTAGCTCCTTGTCTGTTGGCGGCTTGGTTCGCTTGAGCTCATCCCTATCTGTTTTCTCCACGTCACACCTTGGCTCCTCGTTGTCTTTAAGAAGCTTTTCACGAATGGGATCGTCTCTCTCTGTATTTGACTTTGGGACAATGGGATCATCGCTGAGCATCAGGCAATTCCTCCGTGTTGGTTCTTCACTTTCTATGCTAGGCTTATCCCGCATAAGTTCCGTCTTCTCGCTGTCGGTGATTGATAAGGTTCATTATGGATCCTCCTTGTCGGTACGCAGTTTTGGAAGATTCGGGTCAGCGCTGTCGGTTCTGGACTTTCTTCACATCGGTTCCAGTATGTCATTGCGATGCGTGACTCGGCTGGGTTCCGCACTTTCGATGGTGGGCATCTCACGTGTAGGCTCAGTCTTCTCTCTTTCCGTGGTAGATAGAAGCTGCTTTGGCTCATCTCTGTCATTAAGGAGTTTCGCACGTTTTGGCTCATCGATGTCCGTAGTGGACTTTAGCACATTAGGTTCTTCCCTGTCCTTGAGATGTATGGCTCGAATTAGCTCGTCTGTGTCGATGTGCGGCGATGTTCGACTAGGCTCTTCGCTGTCACTCCTTGATGCTCATTGCGTTGGATCCTCGTTTTCCTTACGTAGCTTCTCTCGTCTCGGGTCGTCTCTGTCTGTGCTAGATTTCTCAGATATGGGTTCTGCGATGTCATTGCGGAGCTTCCTTCGAGTCGGCTCGACCGTTTCACTATTTGGATTGAGTCGTGTGGGCTCGGTGTTCTCACTGTCAGTCATTGATGGCACCCACCTTGGGTCATCTTTGTCGGTGCGTTCTTTTAGTAGATTTGGCTCCTCACTTTCAGTCCTGGATTTCTTGCACATGGGCTCAAGTCTTTCAGTGAGGAGCTTTGTCCGTCTTGGCTCTACGGTGTCAATACTTGGATGCACACGTCTAGGGTCGGTATTCACTTTGTCTGTCATAGATGATGTGAATTTTGGTTCATCCGTGTCGTTGAGAAGCTTTGCACGAATGGGCAGCGGTCTATCCATGCTAGACTTCTCAGCCATAGGAAGCTCTTTGTCGTTGAGGTCATTAGGTCGACTTGGCTCCTCAGTGTCTGTATTCGGCTGCGGTTATTTAGGTTCGTCAATGTCATTACTTGATGTTGGGATCCTAGGCTCTGCAATGTCTCTCAGAAGTTTTGGTCGTGTTGGATCAGCGCTGTCGCTTTTCGACCTTGGGCATATGGGCTCTTCAATGTCTTTGCGAAGCTTCGTCAGACTTGGTTCGTCGCTGTCTATCGTTGGCATTTCACGAGTAGCCTCCGTGTTCTCTTTGTCAGTGGTAGATGTGACCAACTTGGGATCCTCGCTTTCAATTCGAAGCTATGGACGAATTGCCTCGTCGCTCTCCGTGTTTGACTTCTTGCACTTAGGTTCGACGCTTTCATTGAGGTCATTTGTTCGTTTTGGCTCTGGGGTTTCGGTGGAAGGTCTTGGTAGGCTTGGCTCCTCCCTTTCTATAGTGGATATGGGAAGTCTAGGCAGCTCCGTGTCTCTGCGTTCCTTCGCTCGTGTCGGCTCGTCATTTTCCTTCTTGATGTTTGGACACCTAGGTTCGTCTCTGTCGCTTCGAAGTTTTGGACGACTAGGATCCACTGTTTCTGTCTTTGGTTTGTCTCGATTAAGCTCTGTCTTCTCCCTTTCTGTGATTGATAAGGTCAGCTTAGGCTCCTCTTTGTCTCTCCGAAGCTTCGGTCGCATGGGCTCCTCTCTGTCGCTTTTTGACTTCATTACTATGGGCTCCTCGCTGTCGTGCCGAAGTTTTGCTCGTCTGGGGTCGTCGGTCTCAATCTTCGGCCTTGTGCGTATTGGCTCAGTGTTCTCGTTGTCAGTGGTGGAAGCACTCTACATGGGCTCCAGCTTGTCACTTCGATCCTTTTCACGTTTAGGCTCTGCGTTGTCTGTGTTTGATTATTCGAACTTCGGCTCCTCCTTGTCATTAAGAAGCGTTGGACGACTAGGCTCTGGACTCTCTGTTTTGGGCTTAGCCAGGGTAGGCTCTGTTTTCTCGCTTTCTGTGGTTGATGCAACGAAACTAGGATCGTCGCTTTCAGTTCGCAGCTTTTCACGAATGGGATCAGCCTTGTCTTTGTTTGATGTGTCGGGCATGGGCTCGTCTCTTTCTTTGAGGTCTTTGGTACGCTTGGGGTACTCGCTTTCGGTGTTGAGCACGACGTGCTTGGGCTCTGCCCTTTTCACTTCTTGATTTTGCAGCGGTAGGCTCCTCAGTTTCCGTCCGTTCATTCAGCCGTCTGGGATCCTCCATGTCGCTCTTTTGTGGATTGCATATAGGGTCCTCGATGTCGCTTCGCAGTTTTGGACGACTTGGTTCTTCGGTCTCTGTGGTAGGTCTTGTGAAAGTAGGGTCTGTGTTCTCTTTGTCGGTGGTGGATAAAACACTATTGGGCTCGTCGATGTCCTTAAGGAGCTTCGCACGAATGGGCTCAGCCATTTCTGTCTTGGATTATAGCATGATGGGCTCTTCGATGTCAATCAGGTCTTTTGCTCGGGTAGGATCCTCACTTTCGATGTTCGACGTTGCAAACATCGGCTCCTCGATTTCGGTCAGGAACTTTGCAAGGATCGGGTCTTCATTGTCAATCTTTGGCATGTTACGCGTAGGCTCATGCTTCTCCCTCTCTGTTTTGGACTACCTCCACTTGGGTTCCACGCTTTCGGTCCGAGGCTGTGCACGCCTAGGGTCTTCAGTTTCAGTTCTAGACTGTACTTTCCTTGGCTCTGCGGTGTCATTGCGATCTTTCGCACGTCTTGGCTCCTCTATGTCTCTCTTCGATGCCTCCCATTTTGCCTCTTCGGTGTCTCTACGTTCATTTGCACGACTGGGCAGTTCGGTGTCGATACTGGGCTTGTCTCGTGTGGGCTCCGTCCTCTCATTATCCGTGCTGGACAAGACCACTCTGGGGTCGTCGCTTTCGCTGAGAAGTTATGCCAGGGTAGGAGCAGCTTTGTCTGTGCTTGACTTTTTGCATCTTGGCTCATCCATGTCGCTGCGATCTTATGCCCGCTTGGGTTCCGCTCTGTCCATGTTGGACATGATACATGTTGGCTCTTCCATGTCCCTTCGATCTTTTACTCGCCTGGGCTCTACAGTTTCAGTCATTGGGCTCTCGCGAGTTGGTTCTGTATTCTCTCTGTCTGTGATTGACACGACATTTGTTGGATCCTCGTTTTCGCTTCGTAGCTTCAGCCGCCTTGGATCGGCTATGTCAGTTTTTGATTTCGCTCACCTCGCCAGCTCCCTGTCTGTCCGGACTTATGGGCGGTTGGGCTCCTCCGTGAGTTGTCTTGGCATGGCAAGGCTTGGAGCATCGATTTCGGTGTTTGATAGCAATAATTTTGGATCCTCATTTTCCTTGAGGTCATTTGGAAGACTAGGCTCTTCACTCTCAATATTCGACTTTACACATCTGGGCTCGTCTCTCTCAATTCGAGGTTTCGCACGTTTGGGATCATCATGCTCAGTGTTGGGTCTGACTCGTTTGAGCTCCGTTTTCTCGCTATCGATCATAGATGATTCTCCTCTTGGATCTTCTGTGTCAGTGAGAAGCTTTGCACGGCTAGGAAGCTCGATGTCGATGCTGAACTTCGCAGAACTAGGCTCAAGTGTTTCGTTGCGTAGTTTTGCGAACTTGGGC
>Ga0099810_1082110_pt1 | contig 11888 bp, 2 predicted proteins | sample DipCnscriptome_FD_81139 | JGI IMG/M metagenome (GOLD analysis project Ga0099810, IMG submission 81139) | Metatranscriptome of coral microbial communities from Puerto Morelos, Mexico - Diploria C A metatranscriptome (Eukaryote Community... | ecosystem: Host-associated > Invertebrates > Cnidaria >... | reverse complement strand
AGCACTTGGCTGAGGGTTTGGGGTTCCCACTTCCGGCCTGTTGCTGAGCTGCGTTGTGGCTTTGCCAGTCGCCAGAAGCGGAAGAACTTCCTTACGCATCAAATTCCTACCTGGACATGGGATGGCAGAGTTCGTTGCAGTACTTCCCTTGCAGCTGAAGCACTTCGGAGTTTCATCATGTTTTCCGCCAAGCCAATGGAGCCATTGCAACGACGAGATCCCTTTGTTTGTGTGTCATATATGAAGGATGGCACATGGGTCTACCATGTGATTGAGGATACCATTCGGGCCGTGCCATTCCTTCCGCGCTTTGACGATGCGTTAGTGGCTGAGTTTGTTGAAACAGAGGCCTTGACCTTGGCTGGGCAGATCAAGATCTTTGCTGGACTTCACTTGGGCTATGACAGGGGCGATTTGCTCTTCCTGAAAGATGTGGGCAATGTGACTGAGTGGCTTGAAGAACGAGCCCGTAAAATCTATGCTCCCCGACCTGTCGTGCAGGTCACAACAACCATCCCTGTTTCCACAACAGCACCACCTATGTCATCAACGAAGACTAAAACCCTCACATCCACTGTTACAACCACAAGCAGTACTTTGACAACTACACAAAGTTCAACGACAACCAGGCGTCAAGAAGAGATGGTGGATGGTCCCAATGAATCAATGGTGAATGACACGGAAGATTTGGACATGAACTTGTCCTTTGAGAATCGTACACCACAAAATGAATCGCTGCCAGCGTGGCAGGTCACAACGGTCACCCGGAGTACCACGACTACAAGCGAGCTATCAGAGACATCTGATGCAAATGACACGTCAGATGTTTCAGATGAAAATGGAAGCAATACAAGTAGCACCACGAGTACTACATTTACCACAACAAGTTCCACAAGTACATCGACAAGTAGCACAAGCTCTAGTACAACAAGCACAAGTTCCAGCACATCAAGTAGTACTAGTAGCACAAGTACCACAAGCACTTCTACAAGCTCCTCTACAAGCAGTTCAACATCTTCAAGTTCCAGTAGCTCAAGCTCTTCAACGAGTACATCAAGCAGCTCGACCTTCACCACAACATCTACAAGCTCTAGCAGTTCTACCACGTCAACATCCCAAACATCTACCACAAGTTCCACGAGTACTTCGTTCTCAAGTACAACAAGCACATTGGAGTCCAACTTGACATGGAATTTCACGGAATATAATGAGTCCTTACCAGAAGTCATTGATATTTGGATTGATGGTGGAGATTTCTTCGTTAGTCGTGATATGGGTTGGGATACCAGTTTCGTGTCGACACTGGCAGAGTTCCATACTACACACAGCCTCAGTTGTCCAACTCCCGATGGGTTTTCCTGGAAACGTTTGGGAGCTGGAGATGTGAAGCTTCATGTGTCTTTGAATGGACAGGAGTGGTCTCATTCCACTTTAGACCTCCAGTTTGTTGGTAGCAGCGAAACTGCACCATCTTCGGATGAAGCAATGACGATGGACATGGAGTCGGGACCCAATGCGAATGTACCGGAGGAACCTCCCGAGTTGCGCTTCCGCTTGGCACAAGTGACACCAGTCATGGGGCCGACCTCAGGAGGAACCAATTTGTCCCTGACGATTACCACCTGGCCTCGCGTGTTGGCGGACTTCAATTTCGACTGCGTTATTGGACCTTCCAGGGTGCCTGCCAAACTCATGCAGGTACTTCCAGACTATCGCAGCTACACATTGGGTTGCACTGTGCCAGCCGCGCAGGAGATTCCCAGGCTGACAGAAGCAGGATGCACATGCAAGAAGGTCTGGTTTACACCATCTGGCCAGACATGTGATCACTACTGCTGTAATCCAGAGCAAGATTCGGAAAGGTCATGGTGTGAGGTGGAACAACCTTTATGTCAAGGAGCAGATTGGGGTGTTTGTGACAGTGAAGAGGATCCAATATTGGCTGGCAGTTTTCCAATTTGTATCCGCGTTGTCCCTTCAAATGCAACCAGGATCTTTGAATACGAGCCTTGTCAACATCGCTTCACTTACGTCAGGCAACCTCATGTGGACAACCTATCACCTCGCTCTGGGCCTTCTTCGGGTGGAACCAATGTCTCGTTGCATGGTCGCTACTTTCCACAAGCGCGACTGGGAGGTTTGTTATGTCGCTTTGGTGAAGGCAAATCAAGTTCCGTGGCTCCTGCAAGATGGCTAAGCAGGCAAGAGATTACATGCGTTTCTCCAGAGGTCATTGGGCATTTCAATGCTACAAGGACTGTGCCGGTCACGATCTCCATCAACGGAGGATCAGATTGGACGCCCACCACTGCATACTTCAGCTTTGTTAAGGAATTGCGAGGTACGGTATATCCAAGCTTTGGTCCGAGGGGAGGTGGCACACTCTTGGATGTGCATGTCCCAAGAGACAGCCACACAACGTTCAATGAGTTCTCGCAGGTGGTGAGCTGTTGCTTTGGCGAGCCACCAGCAACCATGATGCCAGCTACCAGGATCTCAGATATGTTGTACCAATGCAAGACACCACCATGGCCACAGAGTCCTGCCCAAGTAAGCATTGGAGTTGCACAGGCAGATGGTCGATGCCAAAGTCCTCCATATTCCAAATTTGACTATGTAGAGCCCTGGAAGATCCACAGGATCTACCCTTCAGAATTTGATGAGAAGCAACAAGCTGAAGGCTTCCGGTTGTTCATCAGCGGCGAGAACTTTTTACCTGCCAAAACGGCGATTTGTCGTTTGGGTGGCAAGATTTTGGCACCAGCGGAGGTCATTGGTACCAACTACACCCTCTTGTGTATGGTGCCTCCAACTGGCTTTCAACTGGCTGGGTCACCAGGTGGCATTACATATGAGGTGGAGGTCGCTATCAACGGCCAGGATTTTATTCGTGGCACTCCGCCCGTGCTAGTACGTTTCGTGAGCGCTACCGCAGTGGTTACAGTCGAGCCTGAAAACGTTTCGGCTCTGGGGCACTTGCCATTGACCGTTGCAGGTTCTGGATTGAGTGCTGATGTCCGCTACTGCATTTTTGGCGAAGATGAACGTGCCATTGAGGTACCTGTGGCATCACTGGCGAGTGAGCGTGAAGTAGTTTGCACTACTCCCCATTGGGAGATACGTCCTTATGGCGCTGTCTCCGAACGTGTCATGGTTCGCCTATCTTCCGATGGGGTGGGTACAGCTCGAAGTCCATCTGCCTATGTCAACTTTGTCGCCTATCCCTATGTGCATACAGTGGATCCCAATGAAGGGCCCGTTGAAGGCGGTACAATCGTCCGAGCGTATGGCCATCATTTCCAGCCCAATGGTGAGGAGATCCTCCTCCAATGTGTTTTTGGCTCTCGAAAGAGCAAGGCCCTGGTCATTTCTGATACCGAGCTTCAGTGTACTTCCCCTCCAGTGGATGGAGCATTTTCACCTACTGGTCATTTAGCTTCATTTGACTTGGAGACGATTCCTGCTACACCCATGGTGAAGGGTACGACTCATGCTTCAAATCAGCAACCCATGAAGCAACTCACCTTCTATTACCGTCGCTTTGTTCCGAGCATCTCCTTGGTGGAACCTTTGAGTGGACCTGAGTTTGGAAATACCTTGGTTTCTTTGCGTTCAGATGTACCCATCTTGAACTCGCGGAATATCAAGTGTCTCTTCGGAAACATCGCCGTTCCGCTCTTCATGGTCACTCAAAACGAGGCCACTTGCACATCACCTGCCTTCAATGAGCCGAGTCTTGTGGAGTTAACACTATCTGCGGATGGGCAGAATCGGGTTCAAATCGGACCCAATGGCGAAGCTGTGCGTTTCAAGTACTACATCACACCTACGGTGGCAAAGGTTACGCCAGCATTTGGATCATCAAGAGGCGGTACTATTGTTCAGTTGGAAGGGGCACACTTCATCAACGATGGTCGGCTCACATGCAAGTTTGGGGATCTGACCGTGCCCGCCTTTCGTTTCATCTCCAGTGCGTTGGTGCTTTGTAGGACTCCTATCGCCCCGCCTGGAGAAGTACAGGTGTCTTTGTCCAACAATGGCCAGAACTTTACAGGTGGTAGCGATGCCAAATTCCAGTTCTTGGGTTTCACCTACTTCCACTTGCATCCATACTTGGGCCCTATCAGTGGCAACACGACCGTCCTTGTTGAATCCGCCACAGTACCGGTTGGCGCATCTTCATCGATCCGATGTCGATTTGGAACACTGACAGTGCAAGGAGTCTATGTCAATGATACATTCTTGCAATGTGTATCTCCTGCCGTTGTAACTCAGGGCGAGGTGAAGTTTGAAGTGGCTTTGAATCAGCAGGACTTCGTGGAGGCATCACAGAAGTTCCTCTACTATGAGATTCCAAGGATTACTGCCGTGGATCCTCCATTGGGCCCAAATCATAAAGGGCTCAGCATTCGGCTCTTGGGTCAAGGCTTCATCAGCACCAACTACTTGAAGATCCGATTTGGTGGTGTTTCTATCGAGCCTGAAGGCCTCCATTTGGTGCAGACCGCACTTGCTCCAACGGACACGGAGGTTGTTGTGGAGCTTCCAAAAATCACTTTGAACGAAGATATGTCTCGAGTGCCTTTGTACATCTCGAACAACGGACAGAACTATGCGCCTGAAGGTGTGTTGGCCTGGGATCAAGATGAGGATGCCTACGATGTACCAAAAACCATGGCATATTTCACTTTTCACGAGCAGATCTTGCTTAGAAATGTTGATCCAGAGGTGGGAATGACCTATGGCGGAGGATTTGTCTCAGTCTTCGGTTATGGCTTTTTGAACAGCACTGGCTTGAACTGCTCCTTCGAATGGATTGGTTCTCCTTCGGTGGTATTTATTTCATCTACGCAGATCATGTGCGAGGTGCCAAATATGCTTGCAGCCCGTTCCAGCAAGGCCTTGGGTCACGCGACCTTGCGGGTGACGCTGAACAATAGGGACTGGTCACGGACAACCCTGCAGTTCCGCTTCTTAGGCGAGTGTCCAATTGGCCACTATTGCCAGCATAAGAACTTCGATGATTTTACATTCCGCATCCTACCGTGTCCTACGGGGCACTTCTGTGAGAGCGCTGGAATGAGTACTCCAACTCCATGTCCTCCTGGAACTTATATGGCTTTCACACGACAGGTTCAATGTCAGTTGTGCCCAAAAGGCTTTTGGTGTCCTCGGGCAAGAATGATTGAGCCCATTGCCTGTCGTCGTGGTTGGGTGTGTGACGAACCAGGCTTGGTCGTGCCTTATAAACGATGTCCACGTGGCTACTACTGTGAAGAGGGTGTGGCGGCACGGGAGCCTCGCTTGACGTTATACCTCAACAAGCGAAAGCCCAAGCCATGTCCGCCAGGATTGCATTGCTTCGAAGGAGCACAAGCGCAAAATGTCAAGCCAACCAACTTTTCAACGCCACAGCCTTGCTATCAAGGTTTTTTCTGCCCAGCTGGAAGCAGCAGTCCTTATGGTGCCGGCGCATGTCCACTGGGGCGTTATTGCCCAACTCCAAGACATTCTGGCATCGTTTGCCCAGAAAGGTACATGTGCGGGCCTTATCCTGGCAACACAGAGCCAGTGGCTTGCCCTGCAGGTTCCTTCAATCCTTGGCAGGGTCAGTGGAATTGCACTGTTTGCTTGGAGGGAGGGGTTTGCCCTCACAGCCGTATGCGATTGCCACTCCCTTGTCCATGCGGCTATGAGTGCAGAGATCGTGGTACGACACGTGCGCAGAACCTTTGCCCAGCTGGTCTCATGTGCGACGAGGGTGTGGCCACTAACATTGAGCCGCAACTTTGCGAGCCAAAAACTTTCGACATTCGAGTGGACACCAGTCTCAGCAGAGAACGAGAGAAGATTTGTGTCTACGGTATCGGGCAACAATATGTAGACTATCAGAGGTTGCTCACCGTTCCCCGAGTAGCAGAAAGGTTTGGTTTTGGGCAAGACCAGTTCGTGAATGGAACCTTGGTTGGACGAGCTGCTTGCTGTTGGTCGCCAGAACGGTTGGCTACAGCCTTTGATAGCATTGCTGCAGAGTTCAAAGCTGCAAATGACACCTTGTCAGCTCGCAGCTTTGCACGTTTATCCGCCTCGATTCAGAGTCGTACTGCTGCAGACCGAGCGTTGGACCTTTTTGCACCAGGCTTTGATGGTTTGACGCTCTTGAACATTACAGATGACGAGTTCCGAGAAGACTTGACTATTCTGTACCCGAAGGCGAGACAATGGCTTCACCATTACATTGAGAAGTTGTGGAACTTCAAACGACCTTTGCCATGTCCTTCGGGGGCCTATTGCAATGAAGGTACCTGTCCTCGCTACTTGCTGACTGGTATTGTTGATGTCGACTTTGATCGTGCTAGTAATGCCATCAACGAAGCACGACGTTTGGCAGAAGTTCATTACTCTGACATGATTTACCAAACCTATGTGAACCGTTCGAAAAGCAACATCTCCAACGACACGAAGGAATACTATGTTCCTCCAGGAGGTGAGATGCTTTTTGCCAATCTCTCCGGCGACAACTGGACCTTCAATGGTTCTTTAAATCTTTCAAGGTGGGATGTTCCAGATTGCTTGGATTGTGGCGTGAACCCCAACCAATCAGAGCACACCTTTGTGAAGCCTGGCGGAGAGGCGGGCAAGATGAGGGAACGTTTGCATGTTCACAGCGAGTTCCATCAAGCGAGTGAGTCTTTGGGGGCTCCACCACCACCGATGCGGTCGGACATTCCAATGCACCAATTGTATGCTCCTGGTGATGCTGCATCACTGGCGCCAGAACTTGCAGTGAAACAACTCATGTCACAAAGGAATTCTGGACCGTGGCGAGAATGGGTGCACGGACAGATGAACCTGAGCCATCTAAATACATCTACAAACAAGAGTGAGGCTTGGAATGCTTCCTTGGCATATGTGCGTCAGCTTCAAGAAGATCAAGTGCTGGCTACTACGGAGTTTGCGCTTCCTGCCATCAATCCATTGGCAATGCGAGCCCCACAGCAATGCATGGCAGGCACATATTGTGATGCACGAGCAGATTCTTCTGCTGGAACCGGCTTGTGTCCACCAGGGAAGTACTGTCCACCGGGCTCGCCTATTCCTGAAGAGGCGCCTGAAGGCGTTTTCGTCGATGGCTCTGGAAGCGTACGAGGTGTACAGTGCTTTCCTGGTCAATTTGCACCATTCAAGAACACACCCCGTTGTTATCCATGCCCGGCTGGAGCATCGTGTCCAGACTTTGGTACCACCACACCGTTTATTTGCCCTCCGGGCACCTTTCGGGAGCCGTCCTTAGGCAACGGCTCTCAGAGCACCATTTCCTGCGAGCCCTGTGCTGCCGGCACGTGGTCTCCTTGGCGTGGCACACCGGACTTCTCCTCTTGCGAGCCGTGTCCGGAGGGACGAGTGTGTCCAGTTGGAACTGGCAACGTGTCGCAGGGGACTATTTGTCCTGAAGGACACATTTGTAGTGAGGGCACAACGCCTGAACAGCAAACTGCTGTACGTTGCTATGATGGCTTCTTCTGTCGCTCATCTACCACGCCTACGAGTGTTTATTCAGACCTATGTCCACCTGGATTCTACTGTGCAGAGGCAACCACCTATGTGAATCGCTATAAGTTCCGATGTCCAGTGGGTTTCTACTGTCCAGAGGGAACTGGGGCTCGGGATGACTTGAAGCGTGCGCTCTTGCAGGGTGTGGTGTGCATCGATAAGAGAAATTTCTACCTGTCACAGAAGGTGACGCAATTCTGCTTACGCCAAATCATGCGAAATCGTTTCGAGTTCGTTGCCTTGGAGCAGCAACGCCTCGCACGAGCCAATTTGCCTTTGATCGACAAGAAAGAGATGACAGAGATTTGGAGCAGCTGGATTGAGGATTTTGATTTGCAATATTGCCAAGAAGATGCAATTATGGCAGTGTGGGAGAAGTATGAAAGCGCGAGTAGAAAGGGCACCGATGTGCGCGCGGGGATTCTTGCCCAGATCGAAGCCATTCAGAGCGTGGACTTCTTGAAATCTCAGCTTTTGCGAACGCTTTTGATTGCACCGGAGACATACCGCAACAAGTGCAGCGAGCACAGCCTCGTACTTGATGGTACAGAGTTTCCGCCGAGAACTTGTTTCGGTGACGGACCCTGCAACAACGTCTCGCAGCTAGAGTGCTTGTGCAAAGCATCTTCGACCGCGAAGATGCTTGATTGCTTTGGTGGGGACTACCCAAGTCCGGAGTGTGTCAATGCTGCTGGTGAAGAGGACGCTGCTTGTTTGGATCCATCCACGGACATCAAGACTGCTGGTGGATCTATCGATGACTTTGACCTTATGGCTGGTCATTACCTTTCCTATGTGCAATTCTCATTGAGAGAGGAAATGCAAGCACAGAAGACGTCGAACCAGAATACCATAACACGATGCCCTTTCGGCACTATGACGGTGGGAGATGGCTCCATGCAATTGGACAGTTGTGTGAAGCGAAAATCCGTCAGAGATGTGCAAGAACAACTGGATATGGTTGTCCAACGTGTGAATCCTGTCAACACGTTCCTTTCTCCAAAGAAGTGGGCCAAGTCTGCCGGTGATCGTGATGTGAATGAAGGGGAATTCCGGCCTGTCTATGCAGCGGCGGCTGGGAGCATCTCCTTAATCACCTTTGATATTCGCCACTTTCCCGACGAGACTCGGTATGGGAGCCACTGGCGCATCAAGTTCTTCATTGGTCCAGAGTTAGACCTGTTGTATGATGATCCAATCGAATGCGACTCCTTAGTGGCCAAGAAGCAGCCGGTACAATGACAAATGTATGGAGCAAAACTTCAAACCGTGACTGCGGAGAAACGAGATTTAGATATGCTTCTGGCATCAAGTCGAGGTTGCGCAGAAATCTCCTTGCCGCCCGCCTTCGTGCAGGAGGGCTTACAGCAGGCGAACAATGGTGGACCCTTAGCGAGTGGTGTTTTTACCTTTATGTTGCATCCATTGGTCGACATTGAATGGAGAGTTGAAGTGCAGATTGTGGATGGCGTCTACCAGCCAGATGCCTTGATGTTGTTGAGTTCTGCTTTGGTGGAATACGCAGAGCCAGAGCGTGCTACAGTGGGAACAGCGAAGGCATTTGCCATTAAACTCTCCTCGGACCTCACGGTGGAGTTGCCAGCAAATATGCCCATGAAGTCCTTCACAGATGGACCTCAACAGAAGGTCATCACACAGGCTTTCCTGAATTGGCTTCCAGTGTCAGTCCCACTGGCAAACTACCACCGACCTCTTGCTACAGCAGTGGGCGGTGGCGAGAAGGAGTATGTTTTCCAGAAGAAGAGGATGTACTGGGAAGACAACACTGACATTTTCCTTTCATATTTGCCTTACTTCAGCAATTGTCGCGGATTTGGGCGCACCATTCCGCTCTGGACCATCACCGAACAAACACAAGGTTGTAAATGGGCACCTGAGGGTGGTGAGATTGGCTTGCTTTCCCTGGGAAGTGAGGCCAAAGGAGACAGTTGCTCCTTGACTGAGGTGGAATGCATCTTGGATGAGGTGCCATCCGTGAAATTGTCCAACGACCGTTGGTTCGAAACCACCACGGGGGAGAAACTCTTCGAGGTCACCAAGGAGTCCTTCCTCGCCTCGCAGTTGAACAACTTTGATATGATGCCTGTAACAGAACCTGTCTACTTACAACAGGGCATTCCAAAGTCTGGAGCGCTACCTGGACGTGTCACCATTGCCTTCCAATACTGGCAAAGAGGTCCCGGTGAGAAGATGCTTGCGGCTGGAAGGGCCTGGTTTTCGGACTTTGTGGAGACGCCGGATGTTGCAGTACAGGCAGGAAGAGAGAAGTTCTCTTACAAGCTCTCTGTGTTGTACTACCCCATGACGCACTTCGAAGTGATGGTCTACTTTGCATTCCCAGACATATTCTACATCCTCTTCTACCTCAGCATGGGTGCAATCAGTGTTGGCATGGTCTCTATACTTTGGGGTTATCATCGCTTTATGTGCCACCTTGCATTCCCGCCAAAGCTAGTGGATTTGCGCCACTGGGCGCTTTTCATCATGCCACAGTTGAGAGCCTTCATCATGGTGGGTGCCATTTGCTTCACTCCCATTTTTGTAGGAGTTGGCTTGGTTCAGGGTGAGATCACTCCTGGGAACACTATGCCTTGGGCCATTTGTGAACCGGAGCAGCTGAAGGAAGACTGCTACTTGGGTATCCTTGATCGAGTGATGAGTTCGTACAACGGAGAAACTGAAGTCAGCCGTACGACTTATGGAGATCGACGCACTGGGCGCATAGGTACGTTGATGGTGTGCTTGGCTGGCTATGCAATTTCGGCATCTTTGAAGCTTTTGGTTCCACCAAGCTCCAGTAGCTACTACAAACGTGAGGACAAATCTGGAGCAAGCCGCTTGCGGGAACTCATCAACGAGGAGCAAGCTGAAGAAGCTGAAAAGGGTGAACGCAGTGATGCTACAGACACTGAGGCACAGGAAGTTATACCCGAGGAGGATCCGGAAATGCCACCCATTTTCACAACACACCTTTGGAAGAGGTCTGCTTTGGCTCTGTTGGTATACATCAATGCGGCCTTGCAGATTTGTTTGCTTCGCTGCGCCTTCTCGGACATGTACAAAGACAATATCCAGCTGTTCCTCTTCACCTTGTTTGTGATTCGAATTTCCATCAAAGTGGCTTTCACCAGCTTTATGTGTGAGCTGATGCTTACTGTACCCATTGCGATCACAAATCAGACCTTGGCGATTTTCACGTTGCTGGCTGCTCCCACACTTTTCGATTTCCTCGTGATGTATGTGGCTCTCATTGGCCTTCAGTTCATCGAGCGTATCTATATTGGTCCTAATGAGGATGTCGTCATGGGAAAGCTCGCTGCATGGAAGCGTGTTTTGGACCGGTATATGGCATCTTTGAACGCAGCGAGGCCAAAACGTGCTGATGATGAATCAGATGATGAAGGGAAAAAGTTTGAGGATGCAGATGAGATGGAGCTCGAAGGAGAAACAGAGGAAATGATTTCCTTCCTGGCCACTATCTCTGCTGACTCCACTGCAAATTTGGTTGTTCCCACCTTCTATACATTCTGCATGTGGATGTTCAACGAGTCGAAGATTCTCAGCAACTTCAGGATTCCGGAGCACAATGCATCCTTCTACTTGTTGTTCTACCTTCTGATGTATCCCTTCCAAGTGATTGCGGACCGGATTTGCGTCAACATCGTTGAGTGCTATCATGGCTGGAAAGTCACAGATTATTTGGAGTACTGTTCTTACCGTTTCATCATCAGAACCACCGATTGGAAGGGAAAAGACAACATCTTGGATCAGACTCTATCACCGCATGTGCGGTCAATTGATCAAATGTGCTTCTCTGACCAGTTTTACTTCATGAATTTGCTGCAGACTGTGGGTGTAATGGCACTGGTCTTTGGAATGCAAATTACCTTCGAAGCTGAGTGGAATATGTTTGATGATCCAGCGACACCTGCGGTTCTGGCATATGCCATTTGCCTTTGCAAAGGCACTAGTGCAATGACCGGTGTCTCCGCTGGCTACCTCAAGATTTGGGTTGTGCGATACAAGACGTGGGCCGAGTCTGGATACCAACAAGCGTTGGCAAAGAAAATGCAGGCAATGTCAGGAAGCACCGCAGATGAGAAACCACCACCGCCTCCAGCAGGTTCCGCACACGACGGTTGGCCTGAGCCGGCACACTACGACAAGACCGGCATGGAGAGGTACAGGGTGGCCTTCTTGTCGGAGAACCAGCTATGGTTGCAAGTGGCGGTATCTGAAATGATGGACAAGAAGACGCTTGAAAAGCACAGGCAAGACCTACTTGATGGTTTGGCAAGCGTCGTGAAAGAGGT
>Ga0099810_1332500_pt1 | contig 11925 bp, 5 predicted proteins | sample DipCnscriptome_FD_81139 | JGI IMG/M metagenome (GOLD analysis project Ga0099810, IMG submission 81139) | Metatranscriptome of coral microbial communities from Puerto Morelos, Mexico - Diploria C A metatranscriptome (Eukaryote Community... | ecosystem: Host-associated > Invertebrates > Cnidaria >... | reverse complement strand
ATTGCGATTTAAGAAATAATTTAGTTTCTTAAATAACATATTTGTTTTGCGAATTTAAACCTCAGTCTTTAGTTGTCTTCAGTTGAAGTAACAAAACTTACATTCTGCAATGTGAACGCAAAGGCGTTTATGAGTCAAGGTTGATTAAGAACGGTCAGACATAAACAACTGTGTTTAAATAAATATTCACCTTTCTTTTCAAATAACATTTGTTTTGCAAATTATAACTTAATTTCTTTGTTGTCTGCGGCTAAACTTAGAAAAAAAAAATGGTCATGTATGTTTTTTCAAGATGTGACAGGACGCTCTTGGCACAATCCCTGGGCTATCAGTTCGTATACCCCCTACATTTTCCCCCTGTCAACTTGTTCGTAAGTGTGCTGCTCGCGCAACCCTCCATTCCTAAGATGATCAACTAGTATCATCTCATTACAGTAACAATAAAATGTAAAGCAATCAGATGATGAGAATAAAGAAAATCATCAACTAATGATTTTGCCATGATGCCCTACGAAATTCTTAAAACAGATTTAAAGAAACGCTCGGCACTTGGTTGGGAGAATTGGTATTTCGAGCTAAGGATTGGAAGGGCGGAAGGCACTGATGCGTCCATTTGACAGCAAAAAGCTTGAATTATGTATGTTTATACGTCGTCGTCTTTACAAAGAACGACTCGGGAGGTTTCTCTGCGTGTGTTCATGTATGCATTGGTCAGCTGAAGTTACAAGTGGCAGTGCCAGCTCTGGAGATACACTGGAGACAGGTAACGGTGAATGTGGTGGTGCTTTGCAATTTTGAGGACAATGTTGCGAATTTCCACGGCAGAGTTGATCATTTCTGCACTGTTGCTTTTAAGATAATGTATGCAGGTTCTTCGAATGTTTGTTGCGAAAAAGATTAGGCTTAATTTGTTCGCTGATTGGGAGTGGTTTGCAGTTTTTAACGCAGTTTGAAATCAAGGTAGACGATGTGGGATTCGTGTAAGATGGTTTTCTTGATCTACAATGCGTTAATCTGTTGAACCTCAAAAGTCAATTTGATAAATTCCATCTTATATAAACTTATCACCAAGAGAATCAAAAAATGTTTTGTATGAGAATGATAAATGTCCATATTTTGTTACAAATTTCGTGTCTCTTCGGAACATCTGTATACTAGTCTTTAGTTGCAAGTTCCATGTTGCCGCTGAGGTCAAAATTTTTAAAAGCTTTTTCTCAACTTGACTGGATAATGATTTTATAGCTTCGGATAACATTCGTTTACATTCACTGTTATAGTCAAAACTCTGTCCATCAGGAGCGTAGTTCACGATGTTATAGTTAACAGAAAGATATTTGTGTTCAGAAGTTCGAATTTGTTTTAACGTAAAATATTTTTGCGCCACTCGATGCCAAATTCCTGCTTCGATATTTTTGGAAATCTTTTGATTTCTTTATCTATTTAATTAAAATCGGTAGATAAGTATCAATTGTAGATAGATATCTTTTATCGGTCGTGGGTCTTTATAACAAACAGTGCAATACAATAAATTATAGTTTAGTTTGTTTCTGATTTGCCACGTTAATAACTAGAAATGTGACTCCCAATCTCTTAGTTCTTGCATTTATCTCACAAGAAGCGAACACCTCTTTACAATCCTTTCCAATATGGAACGCAATGGATATTTTTTTTTCGGTGAATTTGCTTTAGAAGAGAAGTATCAATCATACTTATTACTTCCGATGTGATTCATAATGAATTTTGTTTATTTGAAAAGCCAAGTGTTTTATTATCTTGTACACTATAATGGACATGACCACAAGAATGTACTGCTCAATAGCTTTTATTTGAATACTCACACACTAGGGTTTTATTCACAGACTTAAAAGATAGAACCACCTTGTACAGCATAATAAACAGTACCACATGAAAGTACTGCTCAATAGCTTTCATTTGAATGGTCACACACTGCGCACTTTACATCAAAGTAAAAACTATCTTGTACAGCAGAACAAACCGTTTCAGTTGCTTTGTTTGAAATGGTCTCTTAGATTTCTCTTATTGGAGCCCTCAATTTTTACTTTTTGACATCCAGAAAAAATAAATTCACGCTCCATGGTGTTTTGATTAAATTTTGGTCCGAAAATTTACACGTCCGGAATTTTTTAGGCGTGCGAAAACGACTGGATGGAAAAGTCTTGTTTTTTTTTCAATTGTTACAAAGTGTTGCAATACTGCTTTAGACACTTGAATTATTTGTTAATCAACAAATCTTGAGTCGAGGGAAGTCATGGCGTTCATCTTCGATGCGCAATTGAACATATTTTGTTGATCATCAGTCACTCCAGGTTTCTCCTGAATGTAGGTTTACGCCATAAATTAATTGCCGCCTGGTGAAGCCATGACGAGACCATGGTTGTTTGGCCATTTCTTTGATCGTATTCAAGTAAATGCATACGTTAAGGGTTGGAGTCATTGTCAATAATAACAAACCTTCAACAGGCCGGTGATTACATGGGATTATGCAACAGTGATGCGTAATCCCGCAAAAATGCTGTTATCTGGTATACCCTTCGTTAAGACAGCATTCCTCTTAAAGACGTTTGCGAGTTGTAATGAAAAGTTGTTTTGTTTTCCCCGACGTTCACTGAGGCCTTTATATGGACTCGATTGTGTGGTTGTAAGTCCATGTTAGGGTTTTGCTTGCCACTGAGAGTTCCAACAGATCCATTAGTTTCTTTTGTTAGAATTTATTACGCTCTCTCTGCTTGAAACAAAAAGATGAAAGAATTCTTTTATCGTGGCATCTTAATCCCCATCTTCCCGCTGTTCATTTCTTGTTGTAGAACCTTCTGTTCTCTTTCTCAACATTTAATCCCACGTATTCTGTGCGATATTCGTGCATATCGACTGGAAATGAGCGTTTTTTTGCACAAAAGATGTTTTTATGTTGTAGTCGAGCCTTGGTTAATTAGAAGTTCGGTTTGTGTACGTTTTCAATTGTACTTCAAAAACACGTTTTTCAAAAGGAAACACTTTTACGCAATGCACGAAATATAAAATAAGCGTTCTTTTTGTTAAACAAAAGAATTAAGTTATGGCTTTTTGGTCAAGTTCCACAGCACGCAAGTCGTTTAATTTCGCTGAAAACTGACAGCATAAATGGTACCGTAATAAATCATTGATTTGTACAAGACTCCTGTCAGAAAACATAAACACAATAACCCTTGACTTGTGTAGATAACTACCGTATTGAATCATTGTTTTACACTGTTTTGAAGATAAGGAAATTATTTTCTTGTTTACATGGATGGTTAGAGAGCCCAGATCATTGATGATAAATCACATCGCAATAAAACGATCGGTATTGACTTTCTCCTGTGATATCAGTGGATAAACAAAGACACAGGTGACGTGAATTAAGTAGTTGATCACTTTGTCTTCGTATTTAAATAAAATCTCTCAACCTCAACGCGTCTTGTACCAAATATAACGAAACTGAAAAGTTTTGATTTTATATTGACTTTGTGGTTTGAAGGGTTCAACTTCGGTTTGAAGAGGTGTAATTGGGAATTGATAGATTGGTTTCCTCTAGCCTCGGGATAATTACAGGCTTCGTCTTTAGCTCTTCGTTGTGCATGCGTTTAATTCGGTAGTCCAAGCTTAAGTAAACGTTGAAAGAGAATAAAATGCTCTGAAAATATCGTCTGTCCTGTACTTGTTCGAAACAAAAGCCAACTGTAAGGTGTTAAAAGTCGCAAATAAGTTATCCGTGACATGCTACTTGGGCATTTAGTTATTAATAACACTCTAATATGTTAGTGTGAAGTTGATATCGTCACTTATTTTATTAAGCAGCGTGCGATATTGGACTGCGTTGTGCATGATAAGCTTCACTGTGTATTAAAATAATACCCATATCTCGCTGAGTTATTTACTGCTAGCACTAAGCAGGTGTTAATTTTAGATATTACCCCTGCAGTCAGAACGTCATTTGTTTACCGCTAAAGTAAGGTGGACGGTATTTTTGATTACTTATGTTAATGACCCTCCGGGGACGAATCTGCAGTTATCGCATACTTGTGCATTGTTATTTAATTAGTTGTTCGGTCTTTTGCATTCATTGCATGCGTTTAATTTTACAGTAGACACGAGCTCGGCTTGCTTATAGCACATCATACGGGTAAAATATCGCTAATCCTAGTCAAATATCGCCAGTTAAAGACCGGTACTTTATTCAGCGAGTCAATCGGGGATTATCTTGTGCAGTTGCTGAGGTGAAGTTAATAAGACCAGAATTACAGCGAACAGACTACACAGAGTTTATGCGACAAAGCTTGTCTCCTGGGCTAAGGAATTCATCTCTCTGGTAAGGTAATATCTTTCCAGAATTTCTGTCAACTTTCTTATACAGTACTCTTTTGTAAGTGCGACATGATTTCGGTTGAGTGTGCCTTAGCTTTGTGGTTGACTTGTTTAGTTCTGTAAAATAGCTTCTAGTTGTAAACATAGGTAATAGGTTGTTCATGATCAAACTTTGGCGAGAGATGTTACGAAGAGTGATCTCGTGTCTTCGAAAGCGTCCGGTAAGCTGTAATTCGATTAAAAGAAACTGGATTTTAAATTGTCGACAATTTCGCAATCACCCGCGCAATTCAGTGGCGAGCTAAAACGTGAGGTCACTGATAACCCTAATCAGTTCTAACAACTTAATTATCGTTTGCCCATCATCAAAAGGAAGCATTTGTAGCATGCAAATTTTAGAATCTTTTTGCGATCTTGCTGTGTTTTAGGAAGTTTGCTATAGTGCATGCCGGTCAGGCGTCCTGTTGAGTGTGTTTTTGATGACTTGGAGACGGTTTTTAGAGTGTGTGAATTCATATGGAACACACACATTGCGCATTCTTGAGGTACTTTCATTGTGTTGTATATTGTACATCATGGTTTTTACCTCGATTAACGCAGCTTAAATTTAGCATGTGTGGACTTCATGATCCAGTTCAAACTACTGCGACATTAGATATTGACAATTATAGCAAGCGTAATTGTGATTTCAATCAATGTTGTATGTTTGATACGATTTTGTTTTTTTATTTCTCGAACCGGGCCATTATTCTAATTCAGTGTTGTTTGTAAGTTTATTTGTATTTTACAAGTTGCTTTTTAAATTACTCAATGTTGATTGAAGACTACGCACACAGACGTGAGGTTTGTGGCACTAGATAAATATGTCTGTGGATAAAACCTTAGTGTGTGTCCATTCAAATGAAAGCATCTTGACTGGTGTATCAGCACTTTCTTGCAGTATTGTTCAACTGTACAAAGATTTTCTTTGTTTCAGTGTAGTTTGTTGATAAAAACTTTGTGTGCTTTGCGTGTTGGTTTTCTCGAGCCCAGATTTATGCTATGGAGCCTGGAATCAGGTAACCAAATTATGCACTGCAAACAAGTTCAAAAGGGACATACTTCATTGAAACCGGCTTGGGACAAAAATACTCAGACAATAAAGGGATTTTTTTCTTTTCTTTTTATCTATGTTGACATTTACAGAGAACCTTAATTTAGATTATTCGCTCACTTGTGGTTTTGATATAATTAAATTGATATAGGGACGACATCGATGAATTTTCCTTTAGAATGATTTTTTATTCATCTGTTCTTATGATTTAGTTTAGAGCTGCTTTTAATGAGCCACACACTGATAAGAATCGTTTGTTTACCAAACTTTGTAGAGTTTTAATCTCAATGTCGATTACAGTCGATTGCCGAGTGTAATCTCTATTGTGTCGTTTTCGACTAAATTTTTGTTCCGCTTTCAAAATATTCTAGAGAAGGGTTATAGTTGAGAAAATATGTCAGCTATCCTAGAGATATTATTTATAAAGCCTTGATAGTCTTGGCCTTTGAAAATTCTACCTATTTGAAGATTCTTTCACAGAAGCCAAACCTCAAAGGTGCGCCGTTGTAGAAATCGTTCGGATTTTTCTTCGGCGCCAGATTTCTCTTGCCTTGCTGTTAATTAAATTGTTTAGGTATGTTTTAGTGAAGAAAATGAAGTCGTTTGTGATTTTCTACTGTTGAGGAGTTTTCAGATTTTATATGAGACATACGCTTAATATATTTGAACAACGTGCAATACCTCAATTATTGCACGACTCAGCGCCATATTTGTTCGTGTGTCTTAGCACAGTATGATTATAAAGGCAAGCTTCGAAATAGTGTATTACGTAAACATGTAGCCATGCATTCCTCTGTTTAGGGGTCGCACTCTGTTATGCCCTGAGGATCAGTTTTCCCTCAAACTATTGTATAAAAGAGCTAAAATCATGCATATTGTCTGAAAGGAAGTAGTTGTAAGCAAGATGACTAGGAGACAGCCAAAGGTAAATGTTTTCTTCATTTAAATAACAGTCAAATAGTGATCAGTAGTATCCGAGACACGGTCCGTTAAAAGACGACAACTTTTGCTACAGACTTGCGCTGCTTTCTTCGTGAAAAAAAGTGGGCCATTTTTTAATTGACTGCTTATTCAATGGGTGAGTTGAAACTGTTTCCATAACAGACTGGTTTTAATCAGACATGCCAAATACAGGAGATTAATTTTTATAGTTTCCGGCTTCTTCTCTAAGCCTTTTATTAAACACAACAACAGCAGGGGGCTTCAATTAGGTTTCTGTGTATGAATTATGCCTTTATAAGAACGCAAGGTATAACTTAAGTTGTCTAGTTTAGATCTTAGGTCGTAAACCACTTAGTGATATAGGTCTTATCGTCAAAAATTAATTATTTAATATTATTGCCAGAGACGTATAACGTACAAATTTCACGTAATTTCAATAGGTTTTTATCATTTCTTGAAACTGAAAATTTTCAGTATGTGCTACGTATGCTTACTTATTACGACTATAAAAGGGGACTTTAAAAAGAGAAAGCAGTTTCTCTTGGTTTGGTTTGACAACAACATCTTGCTATTTCAAGAGGTGAAGAAAACTATTGTGGACTTTACTGATTACTCATGTTTCAAAGCATTGGACATGAAAATATGAAAGAGACAGTTATCTGTCACATATCGTTGGTACGTTTGGTTCGCTCAGTATTTTTAGGTTTCCTTCTTTCTTTTAAAGATGAAAATTAGACGTGGTGCTTCTCAAAAATTTCGCTGAGAAGTGACTGCTTTTAACAATATCAAAAAGTATTTCCACAGGAACTCTCTAACAACTTTTTCGATCGAGGGCTGAACAGAATTCACTTAAAATCTTCCGATAAACTTCTTATAGCAAGAAAAAGCGGAATCTTAACGTATGAAAATTCTTACTTGGTCTGAGGCCCGAGGAAGCAAACGAAAGGATTATAAATCAGGCCAATACAGACGCTAAAAGCACACGTCTAATTATCTGGGTGCCCGGCTGTTTTAGACCTCGTCTGCACTATGCCGGAGAAAATTCGAAAACGGAGGTTTCACTCTGAAAACACATCATATGTTTTCCGCCCATACTAGGCTGGATAAATTTAAATAACGTAGCAATCACCGGTTACTTTGGATTTGTGTTTGCGGAAAACTCGGGCATTTTGTAAATATTTTGGTGATTTTTAGGTATATTTGGTGAAAAATAGTTTTTTCTCAAAGGATAAGTTAAATTTATGGAAAAAGGAAATTTTTAAGATTTGGTGTTGTTTTAAAATTAGAATTTGAAGTTAAAAATTGGTAGACGTACACCGACCAGTTTCCCATCAACCTTGGGCATGCTTTCGGGGGAGTTCACCTGTCTGATCTGTTCCAAAACGTTTTTTCCTTTGTAATCTCTCCCTAAACTTCGTAAAATTCGCCTTAAGTGGTTGTGGTGGTGTCCATAGGGCGGAGTCCACTATGTTCATTTATCCCTTAATCTGTGAAGCTACAACAAATGATTACCTCGTCTTGTACAACAAGAAATGAAAGGAATGGTCCGGCGCCCACATCTGCAACCTCGTTCCCAGGGTCTCTCATCTTACCGCCCCCCTGGGAACGAGGTTGCCACATCTGGTGTCTTTCAGAGTTATATTTATAGCGAATTAAGAAAAGCTGGAAATAATTGGCGAATACATCAAAGAAAAATTAATTAGGCCGCTTGAGGAGATACCGGTATTAACTAACTTATACGGTTATTTAGAGATTTTAATCAGATCGTTGTGTCCTTTGGAGTCTGCAATGTCAGGTGGCCATGTTTATAGCCAATGTTTCAGTCCCGCTAGAAAGGATGCAAACGTGACCGAAAGAAGGCGTTCGTGCACACTGCTAATTTTGTGGTCGCTTTTTGCTAACCTTTGCATGCCTGTTGTAACAAATAAGTCTGCGGTGAAATGCGCAGAGAAACTTAACGATGGACGACCAAAAGGACGTGAGCGTACTTCACGAAGCTTTTATATCCCTCAAACTTTACATATCTCTTTCAAGGTCATTTGGTTTAAAGACTGTGGACTTTTCAAACTGCATTTGAAACGTAAAAAGTTAATACCGAGATGACAGCACTGATTTGTTGGTTTTCGTATTTTGAATTATATTTTGACTGCGTACAAAATTACCTTTAAATTGAAGAACACTTGTTAATAGTAGTTTGATATAAGATAGTAAAAACACCAAAGCGATAATAATCAGCCATAAGGGAACGAGGTTGAAGAAGATTAACGCATATCACAAGCCTGGGAGGTGACAAAGTTAACAAGCCTGTGTTCATTCCTCAAGATTTACCACTTTAGATATTGTACAATGAAAATACCGTTAATAAGAACAAGACCTCCTCTCCTCTGTTTATAAACGTTCCTGCGGCTCCAGTTTAAATTTCTTCTAGCAAGACAAAGAGAAGTAGAATGTAATTACTCCTTGCTGCAGACGTCCGTAGTTCGTTTTACCAGAAGGTTCCTTGAATGAAAGTTCGAATTAGGGCATACAAAACGCTTTTGTTTCGCCAGTTGTTGAAAACCAGATAACGGTTTTATAAGTGCTTACTCACCTTAGTTCCATTCATAGCGGACAGGTTATAAGTATTTCCTTTCGCCATTATTTTTAGATTTTAAGATTTTCTGTCGGTGAGTTATTTTAGGAACTGAATAAAAGTTTGTACCGAAGCGATATGATTCTTCGGCCTATAAATGTGCCCTTTTTTGGCTTCTAAAGTTTCTTTTTCCACGCACACGCACCGGAATAACGGGAACCTCCCGCTGGTTCTAGGCGTGGTCCGATTATTTTTCTGTCACATTGTAAACGTAATAGCGAGCATGATACAAGTTCATATTCTCTTCTGGATCATACGAGACGGAAAAAAGTTCGGAGAGGTAAGTTTCGAGAATTTAATATTTGGAGTACATTTTAACTTTGTAGTGGAAGTAATGTTTGATTTTTTTTTCTTATTCATCCTCCTGGGCGTTGGCAAAGCTCAGTGGATTTATGATAGCAGCTACTAGCCAATAGAACTCGCTGTTTCTGTGTCAAATTTCGCGTAAGTTTCTTAAACCAACAAATCGTTTTAGCAAAGGCTTAGCCGTCTTCCGTTCATGCGACTAAGATGCTGCTAAACTCGTCAGATTAGTTTCGCCTTTTCCGTTAGTACGAAAAAACTTCCATGCGCTATACACATACCAACGTTTTTTTTTCCAGAGAGTGAACTGTACATTTTGCTTGTTCGTTGCGTGAACGATGTGGCCAAAGATAGTGACCAAATATTGTTTCCTTTCACGAATTTTGGGTTTCAATTTTCTCGCTTACGATGATCCTCGTTGATTGGGAGCTGATAGGGGATATAAGAGTGACGGTGACGTAACTTTACTCTTGTTCTCTTCTTGCCTGGTGTTTGTGATACGTCAGTCCCTAATTATTGTTTATATTGCTGTCTGCTTTCCCTTCCGTGGAACGAAGAGCTTTCTCCTTACTACTGTGTAAGCTCGTGTTTTGTTGTTATAATCGATGATCTTGTTTTCTACATGAAAGAGGGATTTGTGCGACCGGCATATTGTCTGGATAAATACTGAGTCTTAGTGAAGGTATTTTAAGTATTTTTACCAGGTTTAAAATCACCTTTAAATCGAAAGAAACCTGAAAATAGTTGTTTTTTTAGATGAAAAAAACACCAACGAGATAAAAATAGACCATAGGGGAACAAGGATGGTTTAGGATGGAGATGATTGACACGGATCAGGATTACAAACGACGAACTAGTGACACTATAGGTTTCAAGATGAACAAAGCGTAGGCTAACTATCTGAATGTGAGCATAAAAAATAACAACTTATTCGCGTTCTGCAGTCTTTCTGACTCCTTTATAATACACAGTCAAAACTCAGAGTAACGTGCTTACTGTTAAGTCATCGACAATCGGGCTGTGTAAACATATGCTCATCATACCCACTGAATACCAATTCTACTGATGTTTTCTATGATTTCTTCTTTTTCTGTTCCAACGAGACAGCTGACTGTTTAGCAGGATTTCCTGTGAAGGTGTATAAGAATATTTAAGGTCAGAGGAAACAGAAGAAGTCTCTATTTTATCTCCACTTGTCTAATTCAAGACGTTTCTGAATACCTTTTCTGTTTTTTTCTTTTCCTTTAATGTTTTGGATGTGGTTCCTTCCCTATGTCTAATTTTACCCTTCAGGAACACGAAACTGATTATTTTCAAACACGTTTAAAAAGGCATAATTACAATAAAAACGTTTTCTAGTGAGTTCTAAAATTCATTTTCAAAAACAGCAAGTTGGTCGACTGCAAGGTTTATCGAGGAATCGAAGGTGGCGAATTTATCGTAGCGGCTTTCTCTTATTTCACAATCCGATACACTCTTCATCTACAGATCTATGGCTCCTTATTAACCCAATCCACCCACTATCCTACAAGAAAACTCTAAATTAGAAGAGAAAGCTTAAAATGTCCTTGAATTTGCTACCCCCGTGTGGTATATTCGTCCACGTTAGTTTGTTTGTCTGTTGTTGAACTCTTGTAAAACCAAACAGTTCGCGGAAAAAATATTTGCAGAATTTTGTCAACATTAACAACAGGAAATGTTTGTAATTGGTGCATACGCCTCCAGGATTAAATATCTTGGTGGTGTGGAGTTAATTTTGTGAAATTGAGTTCTTCAGTATTTCCTTTTAAATCTCCCGGCTTCTACTCGCCTGTTTTCCGTCATGTTTCACGGCGTCAATACTCTGTTGTCGTACATGCGGATATCCGCGTCAGTTTAATGAAACTTTTCTTTTGGGTATCCTTGTTCTCGCTAACAGAGCTTCATGTTTGAAATGCGCTGATTGTTCCTCAAGAAGAACTCATGGAGTCTAGCCACAGACCTTTTTTCTCGCGATAGCGATCATTGTGCACATGTAGTGTTTAAGCCCCTTATCTGCCGCAAAATCACTGTGTATCATCAGCGTATCTTAGATGAATGTAATGTGCGTTTTGTTGACTTTTTGACTGAAAACATCGGATGCTGCGCGTGGCTGTCAAAAACGATTGATATAAACAGATATTTCCTTCTGTCATGTACAAGTTTGATTGTATAACTCGCTCAATAGGCAGAAACGATTGCCTTTGTAGATTCTCGATTTCATTTCGTCTCGGATCCATGTTTCGTTTGGTTTATATTCTCGCGTGACCTTTCAGCTCGTCAATAGTCGCCCCCGCGTATTTTTCTTGTCTTTTATTTTATTGGCGTTCAGTTGCTCTGGCGTTGAATTTCAAAAACCATCAATCGGCTCATTGTAATGTGCTCTCGGTCTTCGGGCGCTGATTTTACGCGGCACACGGAAGGATTATCCGTTGTAGCGTTAGTAGTCGAACTGTTGTTGTTGGTTTTTACACGAGCTGCTTTGGAGGCGAAGCTTAGTGCTTAGGAGGCAACAGGGCGGATGACATTGCCAAAATCGCGACACTGGATCCCAGGAATATAAGGCGAACTAGCCTGGATTTGCTGCTAGCAG
>Ga0099810_1577702_pt1 | contig 12086 bp, 1 predicted proteins | sample DipCnscriptome_FD_81139 | JGI IMG/M metagenome (GOLD analysis project Ga0099810, IMG submission 81139) | Metatranscriptome of coral microbial communities from Puerto Morelos, Mexico - Diploria C A metatranscriptome (Eukaryote Community... | ecosystem: Host-associated > Invertebrates > Cnidaria >... | reverse complement strand
TAAGATGGAACCTGAAAAAATACACCCAACTGGAAAAGGAGAAACATCGGATCCAAACCGACCAATTGTTTGGTGTCCAGCCGTTAGTTTTCGTGGGGTGAAAATACCCATGTTTGTTGCTACCTTTTGGCTCGAGTTTGTCAGTTTGTCCCCTCAAAACTTCCCCAGCATTCGCCCCTCAAACGAGGTGCAAGCCGAGGGCTACAGGGGAGATTGCTTTGCCATATGGCAAGTGCTCCGAGATGTACGATACTTGCATTTCTTTGCATAGTTTGCTGTGCCGCGAACCAACCACGTCAACTGTCGCTGATATGTTCCGGCATCAGTCGCCTCCTTCCCGAAAGGATGACGCTCTTTTTCTTGTCGCGCTCGGATCCTCCCGCGGGTTTTCCGCATGAGGTCTCTGGCCATGTGACGTTGAGGGATTCCGCAGGATTGTCGTACGACCAAGATTTCTCTGCTGTATGCAGCCCTTCCAGCCCACTTAGTGCTGATGCAACCATGGGAGAAATCTCCGACTTTGTGGATCAGAGCTGTCGTTCAGTGATCGGAAAGACCGGACGCCTGTTGGAAGTGTCCTCAACGTATAAGATTACTTGCTACAAACGATATCCCGATATGGCGCCCTTGGACAAAGCGGATGGCGATAATTTCAATGTGGCGGCACAGGGTGAGAGCAAGTCATCGGAAAAAATCATTCCTACAAGCGCGGTAGGTGATATTAAGAGTATTTGGGCCGTGACCGTGGACGGCATAAGCCCTGGTTGGTTCGGCATCACGCAGCCGACGGTTACTCCGGAGGCAACTTCACCATGCAAAGATGAAGAAGTCCCAGGGGGTGAAGCAGTGATTCATCCATGTTCTGCTGGCTTGAACGGCAAACGTTGGATTTGGATCTTAGTGGCTCCTGCTGGAAATCGAAAAGATTGCGTAGATCCTCCGAGCCGAGTGATCCGAAATTTGCAACGATTTTCTCCAGATATGTACACAACTCATGTGCAAAGTTTTTGTTCCAATGTGCCCGATGGCTTTATTTGTCCAGTCACCTGTCAAGCTGACAGAGCACCCACCGGAGCGATGCGATGCAAGAACGGTCGGTGGCAAAGAAGCTTGCGATGCAGACCGAAACGGAAGGTTTGCCTCGCTCCCTTTAAGACAGCCACCATTACCACACCAAATGCGCTTACACTTTGGCAGATCGAGGGTGTGGTGCCGGACAAGCGCAATCGATGCGATCTTTTTTCTCGCCGAGGGAAAAAATGCAAAGGCACGTGCAGTGCAGGTTTGCCACAAACCTTTGCCACTGGACAACTTCATTGCAAGAGAGGCACTGACGACAATAGTTTGGCGGCCACTGGCTTCTGGGAGGCACGACCAAACTTCGCTTGTAATGAGCCTTTCGCTGATACTCTGTATCCGCGACCAGTGATCAACTTCCTGGTGCGAACTGATGGTGATGAAATCACCATCCAAGTCACTGCTACCATTCCACGTCAAGCCAACCGATTGCGTTCCATGCTTACCAAGATCGTCTATCGTGAGTTGCGCAACCGAATGAGAGGGGATACCGTCACTGCTATCCAAGAAGCTTTCGAGGCGGCCGGGGAAGCTGATGATCCCGAAGAACCGGAGGAGGAAAGACGTTTGATGTTGAGCGCAGTGGATGGTGGTGATCATCCCTCCATGCCACGTTGGTGGCAACCACGAAGAGCTCAGACTGTTGACACCTGTGAGGAGGGACCCTTTGTGCAACAGGACTCGTGTTTGGATGGTGGTGAATTTGGTGCTTGCTGGAACTGCTTGGCCACTCAAGTGGAGACGCGAACGCAATGTTGGCGAGGTCGTTCTGCACCTGAAGGTTCTCCAACAGGTGCCCAATGCGATGGAACAGACCAGATCGGTGACTACTACACTTGCCGTTGGACTGGCTTTACTGAACCCCAGACCTGTTATGCTCGTGCGCCCGATGGATATTGCGTGAAGAAGATTTGCGCCTACCAGGGTGGCACTAAAACCTGCACAGAATATGAGCCTCCGATCTATTTGGATTTTTGCATTGGGGACGCTGACCTTCCGAACATTGATCATGCTGTGATTGAGTACACCTGCTGTAGTCATGATGCCTTGACATTCGTGGGTTACGTGAGTGGTGGAAATCCTGCGCAGATTGGCAGTTATGAGATTCAAGTCGGAGCTGAGAACAATGCTGGAACATCATGGAGTTTGCCAACACCTTTGACTTGTGCAGCTTTGATTGCAACTGCCATATATGGAGCTGACGCTCCCAGATACGAGATCGAACCGGGCTGTGCAGCACTTCTTCCAGGGCAAAGTTGCCGCGTGCTATGCGCAGCAGACTATTTCTTGGAAGAGGTCTTTGATTCCACCAACGGTGTTTACACTTGCGGCTTTGGACTTGGAGAGAGTCTCGTAGGTGATGCACCGCATTGCCTGTTGCGACCGGGAGGCAACCAAAATCCTGTCGTTGGCAATGGTCCCCCGAGTGGTTCCAATGACCCACCGCCTGCAATCATTCCAGCGAAGTGTCAAGAGTGTGCACAAATCAATGGTTGGAATCGAAACAGCTTTGAACTCTGTCAACTCTGGGGGGATCCCCACGTAAAGAAGAGTTGGAGATCCAGAAGGAGTTTCGATCATCAAGGTACTGGCGTGTATCGTTACGCTACCGCGGGGACCTGCGCTGGTGGAGATTTCGAAGTGCAGCTCTTCCAATGTCAGTTTAAAAGTGGTGGCAACGCCGTGGCCACTGGTGTGGCAGTGAGAATGAACAATGGCAACACTGTCTTTGTCAACAAGCGTGACATTGAGAGTACAGGGCAACCATGGGTGGAACCCAGTGATCAGATTCAACGTGATCTTCAAGGGGTCAACATCTACAGTGATGACCAATGCGCATTTGTCAACGTGAATGTGAAGACCTTCAGCAGAAACCCAGGCCATATGCACAACGTGAAGATCTTGGTCTTCAACGAGGACTTGACTGCAGAAGGTGTTTGTGGAGCTCCAACGTTGGGCGATGAGTATATCCAACCAACAAGTACTCAGAATGGTGGTAAGATGATCTTCACTCCGCAGCAACATACCGACCTTTGTAACCAATGCATCAACTCAGGTTCTGCAGCTCCTGCAGGGTGTTTGGGAGGAACACCACCAGAACTTTCAAATGATTGTTCTTTCATGAGACCTTTGAGACCTGAAAGCAACGATCAGGAATGCCTCCCTGTGCATGACAGTAAGATTCCTACCCTGCAGACCTTTCGTGGTTCCGCCAATTGCATCGTTTACACGAAATTGCGGAAGCAGAAGAGTTGCACGGAGTTCTGTGGAGAGCGTGGAGCCGAATGTGTGACCTTCATTGATGACAAACACCATGACTGCAGACCCAAGAACACAGTGGCAATTTCGTGTGGTACCAAGTCATACAATGATGGCCTGTGCGTTTGCAAAATTCCAGCGAACCCTGTCCCGGGAGAGGATGCCACCATGGCCTGTGCCAATTCGGATATGACCTTGGAGCAGGCTGAACAACAGTGCAAGGCGGACAATCCGGATGCAGTTTATCCTCCACGGAGCGAAGAACAAGAAGAGTTGACTGACGCAGAGATAGAGATGGATGACGCACTCAAGAACTGTATGATTGATGTTTGTAGCGCTGATGCGATTGATCGCGCTGACATTGCGGACAACGCCGGGAATGAAAACGTCCCGGATCAAGTGAGTCGATCATGTCAATATACGAATGGATTGGAATATGAAATTGCTGTTGGTGCATATCCTTGCATGTGTGCTCGAGCGAAATGCGAAGAAATGGAAGCGTGCAGCCTTGTGAACAATACGAACATTACGGGCTCTTGCGCCCCTGTTCCTACTACCAGCACAGTGACACATTCCACAACATCGGAGACAGCAACCACGTCAACTGGAACAACCGCCACGACGACGGAAACCACACAAACTTTTACCGTCTCAACTTCGACGAGTACCAACACCACGCAGACGAGGACCGGTACCACAAGCACAACATTCAGCTTGTCCTCCACGACCACCGTAACCAGCGTGACGACTACCAGCTTTACATCTTCCACCACTGCCACTGTAACGATCACCTCAACCACATTGACAAGCACTACAGAAACTTCTACCACTTCAAGCACTCAAAGTTCTTCCAGTGCAACCACCACTTCAACAACAAGCGCCACCGCTACCACAACAACCTCAACATCAACCAGTTCAAGCTCCACGTCCACCATAAGTTCAACAAGCACGACTAGTGCTTCAAGTACCAGCACCGCAAGTACAACGACCACCAGCACTTTCAGCAGGACCACTACTACCGTTACAATCACAACGATTACGCAAACTTGGACAGGCACTTCCACCACGGAGACCACCACAACCATCACCAGTATCACAACTACCTCTACCAGCGCATCGGTCACTACAAGTACCTCCAGTTCTATGACATCCAGTAGCACCAGTGCAACGGAAACCACTGCAACACAAAGCTCCACTTCGGTTTCCTCGAGCTCCACCACCTCAAGCACTGGGACTCAGACAACGACAACCACCACGGAATTCTACTTCCGGGGGAGTGGTTGTGGACCTTGGATAGGACATGGTGGATTCATCACCTTTCCATTGGAAAGTCGTGATGAGTACGCTGCGTCAGGCTACTACCAGTGGCGTGTCTATTATGCCAGACATCCTCGAGCAGAGAACGATCTGTTCTTGGTGGAGTGGTGCCAAGATGTTACCATGACCAGTTGCCCCATGTATTGCCTAGAACCAGGTGCCTCCTACTTCATCAGAGTTGAGTTGGTGAGGATTTTGAACAACTATCCAGTGACAGTGGCAGTGGCACGGGAAGAAATCGTGCCAGTTCCTTTGACACGTGCAGATCCTCCTGAGGACTTGCGGGTCGTCACTGCAGGTGATCATACCCTGGAGATTGCTTGGACAGCTGCAATGGAACAGGGAAATTGTACCTTCCGATCCTGGACGGTGGAGATTCATAGTAATCCTGGTGGTTGGACAGAGAACCCTGGCTGCACGGGCCTCACTGATTTTGGTTCTACGACTTGTACTCTGAGCAATCTTCCATGCAACACTGGCTTCACTATCCAGGTGAAGGAGAAATGTGTCAACGAGGAAAGCACCTCTGATTGGAGCAGGCCAATTCCAGCTGATACCCTTGCCACGATTGGTGGTGCATGTGCCACGCCAGCAGATGCACCAACACCTAACGATGCTGAAACCGTTGTGGACGAGTCTGACGACAACAACAATGGTGACGATCGACGCTTGCGGCGCTTGGACGTTCAAACTCAGCTGGCTCGACGGCTGAACACTGTGGCGTGCCCCACTACAAACTACCAGCTACGACTCACTTGGGTGGCAGGGACACAGCAGGACGGGCAATTCTTGGTGTGGTATATCGAACTCTATAAGCTGTCGATTGTGGCTGGTATCATCGATCCTAATGGCAATGTGTTGATCCCAGGTGTTTGCCAAGGCATTTTGGATCGCGCTACCACGACATGTTTGGTACCAGGAATGGCTTGGGGACTCTATGCCTTTGCCGTGCAGGAAATCTCCCTCACGCCTGAGACAAGTTCTCCATTGTCAGAACTGAGTAATCCTACATGGGTGCCAAGGTGGAAGGCTTTGGCTCCATTGGCTGTGACCTTGACGGAAGCAACGGTCAATGGTTTGAAAGTCCAGTGGATCAACCAGGATTTGAAGGATTGTCCCTTCCATCGCACCAAAGTGGAGCTGAGTGCTGGCAATGACGTGTGGTTTGAACCTGATGCCTGCCTTCTCATCACTGACTTTACGACTACGAGCTGTACAATCGCCTCAGGCCTGCAATCAAACACGGGCTACGTGGCTCGTGTATCCGTGCTATGTGACGAATGTACCAATACTCCTACCTCGTTCCGAACTACCTGCACTGGGCAGGAGCTGGAAGCAGATGTGTGTCGAGATTCGGGCACTGGAGGATGCTACCTAAAGCTGAATGCGTTCAGGGCGAATAGTTGCTATTCGGAGTCGAGTCCTCAAGTCTTTACAATACCAAGGCGCCAGGCGCCACCGACCCATCCCACAGTCGTCGTCCCTACTGACAGCGGGGTACGTGTCACCTTGTCATGGACGGGAGGACAAGGTTCTGCCAGTGATGCCAACATTGCCTCGGATTGTACGTCACAAAGCTTTCAATTGGAAATCAAATTGCAAAGCCAAGCAGATTGGGGAACACCCGAAGGATGTGAGTCCTTGGGAAGCAGCGTTAGTTGTACAGCCACAAACTTGCAATGCAACACGCCCTACGATGCCCGGGTACGTGCCTCCTGTGTTCCTGCGGCCGCCAGTAGCGACTGGACAGCCTTCACGCGCTTCAGTACTGCCAATGTAGGCACATGCTTGCGTCCCGCGAGCGCTCCCCAACTCCTCCGTGCCACGTCCACAGCTACTACTGCGTTGGAGGTGTCCTTTACAGCAGGGGCTGCCGGAGACTGCGTTTTTGGTGGTTTCGAATTGCAACGGAGTCTCAATGGGATAGACAACTGGATCGCATCGCCATCGACGTGCGGCTCGCTTTCGGTGCGTGCTGGTCCAAGTTGTTTGGTCACAGGCTTACTGGAGGATACGGCCTACTTCTTCCGGGCCAGGGAGTTGTGCAACAACGGGGCTCCACTGAACTCTCCTTGGGGCAATACGGAGGAGCCTTTGAGGACAAATGCTGTGCCACCCGTGGGTCAACCTTTGACTATCGACCCCATTGGTTCCATTACGGGACTTTTGGCACCACAAAGGCTGATGCTTTTCTTTGCTACTGACTTGGATTTGGGCGATCTCAGCGTGGAGCTCAGCATTTGTCCATCATTGGTGGGCACCGCAGAAACCCCTGGAGCCTGCAATTGTGTCAGTGCTGCAGATTGTACTTCGAATTGTGTGACTCGCAGCCAGGTATCAGTTGCGCTGCTGAGTGCCCGCGTGTTGTTGGTGGACTTCTCCACGCCTCTGCCTCGGCCCTTGACGAGTTGTCCCTATGCAGTGGCGGTGGAGGCAGGTTTCCTGAAGACACAGTTAACACCTTCGAAGCTCTCTGAAAGATTCACTTGGAGTTTTGACTATACGCCACCAACGCCCATTGGTTCCGTGTCATTGCATTCCAGCACTACCACCTCCTTGACGATGCATGTCTTCTGGGATACACCAATGACGGTGACCTGTGGAGTGCGAGATGGATCTGGAGGCCTTGCACAAGTCTCCGCGCCGGAGGATTTCACGGGCGCCCGTGAATTTGTGGAGGTGCGAATTGATGGACTGGTGCCCTTCACGCAGTACAGCGTCGTTTGCACAGGTTCTGCCATTGGCGACAGCATTCTGACTGCCAGCGTGACGGCCGATGGTGTGTCAACAGAACGGGACACCGATGACACTGTTCGCAGCATCACTTTGAACATCCAGGCTTTGTGTAGCGATGATACAGTGACACCGGTGGTTGGTGCACTCTATCCTCCGTTTGACCCTTCGATTCGCACCTACCAAGTCACCCTGAATGCGGACGAGATGCGAACTTGGTGTGGAGACAGTGAGACACAGGCTGTTTTGAGGCTGGAAGTGTCTGCGGAGACCTCCAGCGCCTTTGCCAGCAGTACCCTACCGGAGGCGCAGAGTATGGTGCAACAACTGGTGGATTCCAATGGGCAACTACCAGCCGGAGTGGCTACCAGTACGACTTTGCAGTTGACCATCAACGTGGTTCCAGCGCAACCTGGAGATACGGCACCCTTGCCGTATAGCATCACTTGCGTCTTAGGTACCTTGAACTTGCAGTTGGAGAGTAGCACTTTGGGTTCATCGATCATTGCCTTTGATGGATCCAGTAGTGCTACCTTATCCTTGTCGGTGCCAGCCACCTTGAGTGCTGATTCGATAGGTATGCGCATTGGAACTTTTCCACAGGCTTTGACATTGGTCAGTTCCGTGCCGGTTGACGGTGCATCCCCAGCAAGGAACGTCTTGACCTTCGAAGTTGCGAGCGTATTGATGATGGGTTCAGGGTTGCCTGTGGTCATCACTGTGCGACCACCAGCGGGTAGTGGTCATCCGACCTTGGATGTGACTACCGATGTCACGGTGTCTTCAGATCCGCCTATCTTCGGTGGTTTTGACACAAATCACGCCAATGGCTCGGTGTCACTCACGCAACCAACCATTATTACGATCACTGGGGATAATTTGGTCCAGCCCTTGCCGGACGGTACTTCGAACACACCGGAGATCTACATTGTGGAAATTCCCCTCGACTGCACTACCGCAGAATGCCATCAGCAAACTCTCTCAGATATGCTTAATGATGGAACACCTGGCCTTTGTAGCGATACCGTCGTGACCAATGAAACTCGTGTCTCATGCATCATGCCAGCCACAGGCGCTGGCAATTTGGGTCTTTGTTTGCTGATTCGCAGTGGTCTTTTCTCGGACTTCTTGTGTTCTTCAGCTGGGTTTGCACCACCTGGCACTGTGGTGATAGAAGTACCTGCAGTGGGAGGTCTCAGTCAGCCACAGCAGGGCATGTCTGGCTCCGACTCTTTCCTTGTGACTGTAGATGGCGCCCTGCCGGACGACACCGTCTCCCAAGGCTTCCTGCAGGTCTGGGCTTCTCCATTCAACACGACGTCGACGAATCCATCGAACCCGGGCAGTGGTTTTATCCCACTTTGTGCGGATGCTGTTGTGGAGGGAGATGATATCAGATGCTACCGAAACCAAGACTTTAACATTTCGCAGATTGGAAGGAACCCCAACGTCTTTGTTCAAACGGGACAGAACCAGGTCACTCCGTTGCTGCCTGGGGCCCTTGAAATCTTGAATCCCGTCATCACCTCGATCGAACGAAGCCATGAATTCGAAGTGGGCGCCTTGCAGTTGATCATCACGGGAGAGCATTTTGGTACCCGAGACAATGGCAACATGGTGTGTTCGCTTCAAAGCCTGGGTCCTGCAACAGAGACTGTCAGTGATCTACGCCTGGCTGAACTCTTAGGAGATCCTAGTTATACCACCAATTGCGTAGTCGATGAGCACACGGATACGCGGGTGACTTGCAACTGCATCCAAGATGGTAACCAGCAGAGCGTCTTAGGGATTCAAGTGGATTCAGTTTACTATGACGAGACGATACCCACCTCTGGCGACACCAATGGTCGACGATTGCAGCAGTTGGATATCGACACGTTGGCATTGCAACTATCGCCCTTGCCCGTGGCAATTTCAGTGACGTATCAGTTGGAGTGCGAAGTCTTACAGAGGTTGAATGAGAGCTGTGATCCAAACGTCAGACCCACATCCATTGATATTCCTGAAGTCAGGCAATGGCAATCCGTCCGGCTTCGCCCGTGCCCCGCGGGAGAGCATCGTATCAACTATACAGATGCAAGCTGTCTCCAGTGTCAACCTGGAAAATACAAGAGTGGTGTTGGTCCTGCCTTGTCCTGCAGTTTTTGCGATTTTGGCTACTACATGGGTCTTTTCGGCGCAGGAGCTTGTACAAGTTGTCCTCCTCGGGAGACGACCTTGATTCAAGGGGCTACAGAAATCCAATCCTGTGACTGTTCTGCGGGCTTCTATCGCATTGCAACGAACAATTCAGAGGATTGGGCCTTGGCAATCAATCACGGTGTTTGTCAGCCTTGCCCAGTGGGTGCGATTTGTGAAGGTACAGACATCATGCCATACTCAGCTCCTGGTTATTGGACTCCTGACAGGTTGATCTTTTGGCCTTGCTTCCCAGCACATGCATGTTTGCAAGGCAATGCAGATGACCCAAACCTTTGTGAGCCTGGACGCGAGCCAACGGGTCGCCGCTGTGGGCAGTGTGCGAAAAAGAGTTATGCACATCAAAGTGAGTGTCATATTTGTAGCACTGTGGATGACGTGCTGGCATGGTCGGGGCTATTGTTATGGCCGGTCTTTGTGATTGCGGTCTTTGTTCCAATTGTGGTGCGACAGATTCGAAGTAATGATATGTCGCGCACCAAGAAGCAGAAACGTTTGATGAAGCACGATGCATCTTGGTACGGAGCCTTGGGACTGGTGGATCACGGTGAGTTCCGTATGATGATGATCATGTGGACCGCCTTGCAAATGCTTTGGATATGTGGCTTGATGCCATTGAAATTCAACCGATTTGCGAGAGAATGGTTGTGGGCACTAGGCATGTTTGTGTTTGACCTCTCCATTTTCCGCCCGCAATGCGCTTGGCTGTTCACCTATTTCTGGAAGTGGTTGGTGCAATGGGGTGTCTTCTTCGTGATGATTTTGATTCTCTTGGGCGTCATGCTAATCATTGGCCGCAATCACAAGAATGCAAAACACGACTGGAAATTCATCAGTAGGAAGCAAGCTTTATGGTCAATGTTTTCAGCATCGTTGTTGCTTTTCACTTTGGTTCACTTGCGAGACGACCTCATCTTCGCGCAATGTATTGCATGTGAAGATGGCAAATTCTGTTTGGCGGAGCAGCCTGTCATCTACTGTGATTTCAATGACTGGGAGTGGACTACCATGGCAGTGCTATTTGTGTTGGACATTTGCCTGGTGATTGGTGCCACGATTCCCATATTGGCCATGAGTATTTTCAAGAGCTGGAAATGGCAACATGGGGATGAAGTGGCTTTGTCGTCTGACTTCCTGGCGCCTTGGTACGTCTACGTCTCGGAGATGTTTGTGGAGCGCCACAGTGGTTACATCAAAGAGGTTCGCGAGGCAGTACCAGAGTTTGAGCAAGCCTATAAGGATTTACACAGCGATGCCATGCGTCAGGAGGTGTGGAGCAAAGCGATCGACATCATTTTGGCGCAAGAAGCGGAACGGGCTGAAGTCTTACTGAGACGTATCATTCGACATTTGTACAACCACAACCCACGCTTCAAGATCATCGACGAGGATGAAGGTCCAACCTTTGCTTTGGTGAAAGCTATCCTGAGGAGTGATGAAGAAGATATGGCCAACGAAGTTCGAGAGGGTAACAAGGAGGGGACCCATCACCACGGTGACGATCCGGTCGCAACCTTGAAAGCTGCGGACATTCATCACGTGACGAGTGTCTTGAACAATTTAGTGGACACTGCCAGGTTTACCATTCCCGGGGTTCGATTGATCAAGAGCACCGAGGCGTTGGTTGGGTTATAGCTGGAGCTTGTGTCTTCTCTTCATCCGCTTCTCCATTCTGACCTTCGCAATGTTGATGCGTCGAGATGAAGTGGGTTCTGTACCCCTGGCCTACATGATTACGAAATTAGTGTCATTGGTACTGGAAGCTGCTCTTGCACCTTATCAATGGAATTACTTGAACGATTGGGAGTTGGTGGTGCACTCATTGATCTATGTGTTTATGATGTTTGTGGTCTCCGAATGGTCAGACCTGGTGAGCAACATCTTGCTGGTGTTGGCCACCTTGGCTTCTGTAATGCCAGTGATCTTGCGGCTGATCTTCTTGTTGAATATCAAGGATAAGAGCAAGCTGCAGGATCCATCAAGCATCAGCGTGAAGCAGGGTGAGGTCTCCTATCACATTGGCGATCTCGCGGCCAACACGGGAACTCGATCTTTAGGCATTTCGACCACCACCACAGATAGTTATATCGCTTCTGGCACTCTTGAACATGTGAGAAAAAGTATTGAAATGGTCAAAAAGAAGATCCAAACCGTGGTTGAAAAGACGGTGGATGATTATGGAACGCCCATAGAGCGAACCATTGTCACCGAGGAGGTGGAGACTGATGCCATGACGTATTCCTTGGATATGACCAAATCTCAGGTGGGCCGCATGATGAAAGGATCTCCGGAAGATGGGCCACCTTCCGCAGGTGAACCATTGGAAGGTCTTGTGGAATTTAATGTGGATGATTTTGTGGATGATGCTGTTGGATCGGAGGTTTTATCCTCAAACGAGTTGCAACATGACACGCTGTGAGGGTTGGAGGGAAAATCCCGCGCAAGTTGAGAAACAATTTTTTTTTCGGTCAGATCGGTCAGGGTTTGCGATGAATGACCCC